>Ga0315291_10000191_pt1 | contig 75773 bp, 63 predicted proteins | sample YL17G12_20_MG_FD_203070 | JGI IMG/M metagenome (GOLD analysis project Ga0315291, IMG submission 203070) | Sediment microbial communities from Yellowstone Lake, YNP, Wyoming, USA - YL17G12_20 | ecosystem: Environmental > Aquatic > Freshwater > Lake > Sediment | place: USA: Wyoming | collected... | reverse complement strand
TCGGTGTGGGTTTCTATCCCATTCCGATTCAAGCTGCAAGGGAAGTGATCGTTGAAGCCGGTGGATGTTTCAAAGATCTTCGGATACGCCATATCCGGGGTCGTGACGATCTTTGGCATCTTGGTATCGACTGGTCTGGTGGTGAACGAAGGGCTACCATCGAAGTTCCGGATCACGTTTGGCATCGTTCTGGTGTTGTTCGGTATCTACCGCTTTGCGGTGACACGGATCCGGGCGTCCCAGGCTGAGGGAATGGACCAATGAAGACCTGGTTGTCGATGTGCATACCGGTGCTGGTGATCCTCGTTGGCTGTGACAAGCAACAGGGATCAGATGTCAGAGCCGGAACGCTGGACGTGCTGGCAACGGAATCCCTCTTGCCGCTGATTCAGCGACAAGCAGAGGAATACCGTCACGTTTTCTCCGAAGCTCGGGTAAGCGTCCGAGGAACGACGACCCGAGAGGCGATCGTGCACATGGTCAACGACAGCGTTCATTGCATCGTGGTGGATCGTCCATTGAATCCCGAGGAGCGAACAGCGGTTCGGCAGGCGGGGTTGAGAGTTCTCGAGACGGAGATCGCTCGCGATGCGCTCGCCATCCTTATCCATTCGTCGAACAAGACCGCATCACTCTCGGTGGAGACCCTGAGGTCCATCGTCGCTGGCACGATGACGGATTGGCACGAGGTCCCCGGCTCAAAACTGACGGGCTCGATCGAGTTGTGTTTCACCGGCAGGAATTCCGGCCTGTACGAGTTGCTCACACAGCACTTCTTCAGGCTGGAAAAAGACGCCATTCCATCTTTTGTTGCTCCATCGCAAAGCAGCGTCCTTGAGTACGTTGCTGCCCATCCGCTTGCGCTCGGAGTAATCTCGTTCGCAGCTTGGAAGGATACAACGCGGGCGAACGATCAACGGTTCAAGAAATATGTTCATGTCCTTGACGCCCAGACGAGGGGGAAGGAAGGGATGGAGGCGGTGAAGCTGCACCAAAAAAACATCTACGATCTTGTCTATCCACTCACCTATTCCCTTTACGCTTACACTTCAGAGAAGAGTCCCGGTGTGGGACAGGGTTTCAGCACTTTTGTCGCAGGCATGACTGGACAGAAGATTTTTTTGGATGCCGGACTTGTTCCCAAAATCATGCCGTACCGAGTTATTCAACTCACTCAGGAGTAGTCCTGCAATGAAAAAACTCGCTGCAATTCTGATACTCTGTTGCATGGTTCTTTCGACTGCGGTGTTTGCACAACCGCAACTCGACAAAGGAAAAGAACTGCTCAATCAGGGCAAGGCGAAAGAGGCAATTGCCGTTCTCCGTGAGTTCCTCGTAACAAACCCCAAAAGCGTCGACGCATGGCTTCTCCTTGGCAGTGGATACTTCAATGTCTCAAACCTCGACTCCGCAAAGGTGGCAGGCAATAAGGTGATATCGCTGGATGAGACAAACGTCAACGGTTATCTTCTGGTCGAAAAAGTCCAGAAGACGCAAAAGGATTTCCAATCAGCATATAACACTTTGAAGGCGGGTCTGGCTGAGAAGAAGAACGATTCAAGATTATTGACCGAACTTGGGTACTTGTTGATGGAAGCGGATTCGGTTGACCGCGCTATCGTCGTTCTCACTCAAGCGAAGGAAGCGGACCCCAATTCGGCGATCGTCTACGAAGGATTGGGAGACGCGTACAGCAAGCGGGTTACAGCCTTTGCCATTACGCAGTATGAGAAGTCGATTGAGCTCGACTCGACGAAAGCAGAGGTCCACAATAAGCTGGGCAAGTTGTACTACAAAGAGCGGCGCTACAACGATGCTGCGCGCGAATATCTGCATGTAGCGACGCTTGATACGACGAACAGGGCCGTTTTGCTGGAGCTGGCGAGGATGTACATGGTATCAAGGCCGAAGCAATACGCTAATGCTGCGCGGACTCTCAAGCTCTTTGTCCAGCGCTTTCCAAATTCTGAAGAAGTTTGGCCAACGTATGTGGAAGCCCTCTACTACACACGCCAGTACGCTGAGGCCGTTAAAGCCGCGCAGCGCGTTCTGAAGTCGGACCCGAAATCTGCGCACGTGCTAAGGTTTCTGGCAAGCGCTCATTCGGAATTGAAGCAGTACAATGAGAGCATCGAATCCTACAACAAACTCAGGGCGCTGGACACGCTCAAGGTCACCGACCTGAAGGATTTGGCCAATGCCTATACGGAGCTGAAGAAAGACACGCTGACTCTTCAAACCTACGAGGAGATCGTCAACCTCGACCCGAATCAGAAGGAAATCTTCAACCGAATGGGGGTGGTACTGATGAGTTGGAAGAAGTGGGATCGCGCGGCAATGGCGTTCCAAAGATGCTTCACGTTGGACTCGACCGCATACGGTGCGTTTCTCAACTTTGCCTTGTGCAATATGGTGTTGGAGCGACCTGATACAGCGCGAATGGCTCTTCGCTACGTCACAAGCAAGCGGCCTGAATATGCGCCGGGTCATCTCTATCTCGCGCGCTCCCTCACAGCAACAGACTCACTCCAGGCGGCAAAGAAGGAGTATGAGGAATGGCTCAAGCTGATTCCCCCTCAAGAAGAGGCAAAATTCAAACGTGAGCTTGCAGAGGCATATAAGATAATAGGGGCTTCGTATTTGCTTGAGAAGAAGTACCCGCCGACGATTGAAAACTTGAACAGGTCAGTCAAATATCGGGATGATGATTGGCAGCCTCATCTGTGGCTTGGCCAGGCACACCAGCTGTCCGGCAATAAGGAGGAAGCAATCAAGGAGTATCAAAAAGTTCTGAAACTCAATCCCAAGAACAAAGACGCCAAAGATGCGCTCGAGCGCATGGGCATACCGGTGGACTAAGTCCACCCGCGCTCTGAGACAATGTTTTGAGATCTTTCATGCAGCCGTAGAGCCAACGAACAAGGCGACCACTTTAAATCAAGAAAGGAATTGTGCGATGACTTACAAGCTGCTAAGTATCCTGTTGCTTATTGCTCTCGTGTTCGGAGGATGCAGCAAGAAGGCTAGTCAGGCAAACATTGCGGAGTGGGAGCAGTTCGAGGATCCGTATTTCAAGGTGCACTTCAAAATGCCGAAGGGATGGCACAAAGTCTCTGAGGGTGCGAAAGTGAGTTTCTACACTTCGCAGGCGGCTCTTCAGAAGTTCTATCAACCGGATACCAAGGAGGGGGAAGATGGAGCGCAACTTATTGTTGTGTACGAGAAGCTCGACACCCTGAAGCCGCTTGATTCATTCATGGAGAATCTGAAGAACGATCTCACGACCTCTGGCTACACCGTGAAGGCTGTGGAGCCGACAACGATTGAGGGTGTGGCAGCGAGCAAAATCTCATACAATGGACGGATTGACGAAAATAATACAATCGAATCGGTGCGGACGCTCGCGATCAAAGACTCGACGCTCTACACAGTCACATATGCGGCGTTTAACGATCTCTTCGAGCCATACAAGGCTGTGATTGATACCTTCTTCGCCACGGCTGAGTTGCCGAAACCGAAAGAGACTCCAACGGATCCTTCCATTCCGTCAACGGAGTTAGACACATTCTCAAACGATGTGCTCAGCATTGCCTATCCGAACAACTTTGAGGCAATCGTGCCGCAACCCAAAGGTGAAGTACAGTTTTGGTTGCAGATTCAGGGCTACCGGAAAGACTCGAACATGAACATTGATGTCCGACCGGCGAAGAAACTCACCGTGGAGAAAGTCGTTGACCAGAACGCGAAGTTCTTCAAGCCAACATCGAGGGGGGAGACCACGATCGACGGATTGAAAGCGCCGTATCTCAATTACTCGCCGGCGAAGGAGACAGAGAGCAGGGCCTACTTCGTTGTCAAGAATGATAAAGTGTATCGCATTATCCTGAACTATCATCAGCCAGCGAGAAAAACCTACTTACCCGCCTTCGAAAAAGCTGTTGCTTCCGTCCGTATCAAGTAGTACAATGGGATCGTCTTGCAGGAAAGCCGGGGTATCATCTGCCTCGGCTTCCTGTTTTTGACATCGGACTGCAAACTTGTCTCAAGACCCTTCCCAAATTCCACAACCCCATTCGGGTGTCACCCAACTAGCGACCAGTCGGCCCCGCGTCCTGGGGTGGCTGCGCAGTGCAGCCATTCTTGACGGCGACTGGGGGACAAGCGTTGCCTATGTTATGGGCATCGGCTTCGCCCTCGCGGGGCATAGCAGCTTCTGGCATCTCTCCTTCATGATGGCGCTGACGGCGCTCGTCGCCTTCAATTATATCAGCATTTGTCGGCTCTATCCAGGGGGAGGCGGGGTATACACGTCTGTCTATCATCGCTCGCACCTCTTGGCGGTATTTGGTGCCCTCCTCCTTGCGGCGGATTATGTCGTAACGATGGCATTATCGGTCCTCGACGCGTGTCACTACCTTGGCTTACCTGACCCGGCGCTGTGGGCTATCTTGATCATCTTGGCTATTGGAACGATTAACTGGTATGGCCCAAGACATTCCGGCGGATTGGCTCTGGCAATATCCGCATTTACGATCCTGATTCTCCTCATCGTTATCGTAGCGTCGGCGCCGACGGCTGTGACCTCTGCGACCATTGCTCCGCCTGAGCGTGGATTGTTCCATAATTGGGGAATTTTCATTGGATTCATTCTCAGCTTGTCAGGGATTGAGGCAATATCCAACATGACAGGCTTAATGAAAGATCCGGCGCGAGATTCAAAGCGGGCAATTCTCTCCGTCCTCACAAAGGTCATTCTGGTCAACGCTTTCCTTGGATTAGCGATGCTGGCAGTCCAAGGTTTGAATCCTGGAGACCACCTCGAGGATATGCTGCGGTTCTTGGGTGAGCACTACGTTGGGCATTGGTTCGGCTGGTTCGTTGCGCTCTCTCTCGGAGTTCTCCTGATCTCAGCAGGGAACACAGCGTTGAATGGCCTTATCTCCATCCAGTTCCTGATGTCAGTCGACAAGGAGTTGCCCTCCTCGCTGAGGAGGCTGAACCGGCATGGAGTCCCCATCATTCCGCTCATGGTCACGACGTTGGTCCCAATTGTCGTGTTGCTTCTTGTTAGTGACGTTGAGGCGCTGTCTCATCTTTACGCGATTGGACTTGTCGGTGCGATGACGATCAACATTGGTTCGACGGCTACCGACAAGTCGGTCTACCTCAAGCCGCTGGAGAAGTTCTTCATGCTCGTCTCGGCGACGATACTCTTTCTTGTTGAGATTTCGATTGCCGTGAAGAAAACCGACGCGACGATTTTTGCTTTGGCCATTCTCGCTCTTGGCTTGGCAGCGCGTGCCGTGGCAAAGCGAAAGCTCAGAGCCGTCCCGGCGGTCCCCGAATTGGTTCCCGCGCCCGTTTCTGCGCGTCGGCGTCGCAGAAAGAAATTGCCGAGCACAAAGTACCTTGTCGCTGTAAAGGAAATGAGTGAAAAGCTGTTGCGATTTGCCGCTGAAGAAGCCAGAGCGCGCAATGCCTTTCTCTTCATTTTGCGCGTGAAAGAGATTGCCGTGGGAGCATTGCCCGCGATGCTTGAGATGCCGACCAACGGACAGGAGCAGCGGATCGAAGAGATTTGCACCGAAGCGCGGATTGACTTTCAGTCGCTTCAAATTCCAAGCTATGATGTGGGCTATACCATTGCTGAGCAGGCCGCGACGTTTGGGGTTGACCGTGTCATCATCGGTGCGCAGCACCGGAGTCGACTCGAGTACGCTCTCAAAGGCAGCGTGATGCGCTCCTTGAACGCACTGCTCCCGGAAGAGGTGCAACTCGTGATATTCGGTGGCTGATTCTTTCATGATCAGTCGCTAGGATGTTCAAAAAACGCAGAAATTTCTTGGACATTCGTACTTTAATAAGTACTATCCAACTTCAGATAGTGGGTCGTGCGGTGTTAAGCCATCCCCGGTCTTGCCCCTGACCCGTCAATCCTTTTGCGGTCAACATCAACCTTCACCCTGTAATTCACGAGTTTCAAGTATCAGCCAACCCGCTGGAGCGTACCGGATCGACGGATGGCCATCCACATCTTACGGACAAAGAGTCTCGATCGAATACAACGAGACGCGGACCTCTCAACCGAAACACATCTGAAACGTTCCCTCGGGCCCATTGATCTTATCTCTCTGGGGATCGGAGCGATCATCGGCACGGGTATCTTTGCGGTGATCGGCACGGCTGCTGCTGGCGGGCCAAATCATCTCGGTGCGGGGCCTGGCGTGATGCTCTCGTTCATCATCACAGCGGTCGCGTGTGGCTTCTGTGCCCTTTCCTATGCTGAGTTTGCGGCGCTCGTCCCTATCTCGGGGAGCGCCTACACATACTCCTATGCGACGCTGGGAGAAATTGTCGCGTGGATTATCGGATGGGATCTTATCATCGAATACGCGGTTGGCAACGTTGCCGTAGCGATTGCATGGGCAGCATACTTCCATCAACTCTTTGAGGGGCTCGGGATTCACATTCCAGCGTGGCTTTCGGTGGACTATCGTTCGGCGCATCAGGCGGCGGAAGCGGTTGCAGCAGCAGGTGGGACGGTTCCAGCAGACTTGGGACTCCCGTATGAAGCCTGGCTCCATCACCCAACCATCCTTGGAATTCCGCTGATTTACAATTTCCTTGCGGTCGCCATTGTTGCTGCAGTGACGTGGATCCTCGTCATCGGTATTAAGGAGTCTGCACGGGCCAACAACATCATGGTGGCCCTGAAGCTTGTGATCCTGTTCTTCTTCATTGCAGTAGGCGCCTTCTACGTCAAGCCGGAGAACTGGTCGCCGTTCATGCCCAATGGGCTCGCGGGGGTGTGGACTGGCGCGAGCCTCATTTTCTTTGCATTCATCGGATTTGACGCAATCTCTACTGCAGCTGAGGAGTGCCGGAATCCCGGTAAGGACATGCCGATCGGCATTATCGGGTCTCTCATTGTCTGCACGCTGTTCTACATCGCTACGGCGGCAGTGCTGACTGGCATTGAGCCGTGGAACAAGCTCGGTGTTGCCGATCCGCTTGCGGCGGTGTTTGCGAGGCTGGGCTTGAACTGGGCGGCGGGGATCGTATCGCTTGGTGCGGTGATCTCGATGACCGCAGTTCTTCTGGTGTTTCAGCTGGGACAACCGCGAATCTTCTTCTCGATGTCCCGAGACGGTCTGCTGCCAAAGTATTTTGCGCGCGTCCATCCCAAATATCAAACGCCACACATCACAACGATCTGGACAGGCGTCGTTGTTGCTGCCTTTGCGGCCATTGCCAACATCAACGAGATTGTCGAGTTGACGAACATCGGGACCCTGTTTGCGTTTGTGCTGGTGAACGTGGGCATCATCATCCTGCGTCGCACGGATCCGGATCGACCGAGGGTTTTCAAGACACCACTCGTTCCATGGGTACCCCTGCTCGGTATTGGCATGTGTGTGTATCTCATGCTGGGGCTTCCAACGATCACGTGGATTCGATTCGGGGTTTGGCTGCTGGTTGGGCTGGTGCTGTACTTCACTTATGGATTCTGGAAGAGTCGGCTGCGCACAAAAGTGCCATCGTAACTGGAAGTTTTCAAACCCTCATGCAACCCCAAACAATGTCAGACCAACAATCACAGCCGCAGTTGCTCCGTGCGCTTGGCCTCCGCGAAGGCATCGCTATTCATATGGGTGTGATCATCGGTTCGGGCATCTTTATCGTACCCGCGACAATCGCTGGTCACCTGCAAGCCATGGGGCCAATCATCTTGGTGTGGGTTGTTGCGGGAATGTTGACCTTGTTTGGTGCGCTGACGCTCGCCGAGCTCAGCGCAGTGTTGCCGCAAGCTGGTGGGCCTTATGTCTATCTCCGCCATAGCTTCGGGCGCGTGTGGGGGTTTCTCTTCAGTTGGAATGACTATTTCATCAACAAGGCGGGTTCAGCCGCAGCCATTGCCGTAGCGTTTGCGACGTTTCTCGGGTATTTCATCCCGGCACTCAGTCCAGAGCACGCACTGTACAAGTATGAATGGTCACTCTTCGGACATCCCGTGGAGGTCGCATTCGGCTGGGTTCAGATCGTCGCTATGGCAGTCATCGCACTGGTGACCTACATCAACGTTCGCGGGGTCAAATTCGGAGGCTGGGTGATGGATATTTTCACCACGGCCAAGGTGCTCGCCCTTGTAGGCCTGATCCTTGCGGTGGTATTTTCTGGAAAAGGGAGCGCTGCCAATTTCTTGCCGTGGTGGCCGGAGAATTGGACGAGTCAAACCACCGCGGCGTTTGGGCTCGCAATGATCTCTGCACTCTGGGCCTATGATGGATGGATCGACGTGACACTCACGGCCGGTGAATTCAAGAATCCCCAGCGCAACGTCCCGCGATCCTTGCTTATCGGGACCGTGGCGGTAATTGTTCTGTACCTGAGCGCGAACCTTGCCTATGCTTATGTCATCCCCATCAGCGCGATGCCTGGCTCGCCGCGCGTTGCTGCCGACGTCGCACGGGTGGTGCTTGGACCCATCGGTGCGTCGCTGATTGTCATCGGCATTATGTGCTCGACGTTTGGAACGACGAACGGTATGCTCCTCGGAGGTCCGCGATCCATTTATGCCGCAGGTGCAGATGGAGCATTCTCAAAAGCCTTTGGCAAGGTTCATCCTCGCTTCCGAAGTCCATACGTCGCAATCATATCGTTGGGAATCTGGGGATCGCTCCTTACCCTGAGCGGCACGTACGAACAGATCATCTCTTATGTCGTTTTTGGTTCGTGGGCATTTTACGCGATGACAGCAGCAAGTGTTATCGTCCTTCGCCGGAAGATGCCGAACGCAGAGCGGCCGTACAAGGCGTGGGGTTATCCTTATGCTACGCTTCTCTTTGTTGCCATCGCAGCGTGGTTTATCTACAACACGCTTGTTGAAGACACACGAAATGCGGTAATTGGGATTGCCCTGTTGCTGGTTTCGCTGCCGTTCTATTTCTACTGGGTCAGGAAGAAACCTCAGTCATGATTTTTCTCATTTGGAACACCCCGCACGCCGACTGGGGTGCGACTCTCTCTCGCCGCGCGCATTTCTTGTTGTTCCTATGGTCGGCGCATTCTTTATCGACTTCACGACTGCCATGATCATCACGTTTTTCCTGACCTGGTTGAGGTAGGTAAGGTGAAAATACCCAAACCGACACTCACGCAGTTGATCTTCATTGGCATGACGCTGGGCCTGGCGCTTGGATGGATCGTTCCCAATGTCGCTGTGGATCTTCGACCGCTCAGTACGATTTTTCTGCGGTTGATCAAATCGATCATCGCGCCCTTGATCTTTGCAACGCTTGTCGTCGGCATTGCCGGTCACGGCAACCTGAAGCAAGTCGGACGGATGGGGGTCAAAGCCCTCGTCTACTTCGAGATCGTCACGACGATCGCTCTTATCCTCGGCCTGATCATCGTTAATGCTATCCAACCCGGGGTTGGAGTGAACCTTCATGCTGCCGAGCATGGAGCAGAGATCGCCGCGAAGCGGCAAACGTTTTCTGAGGTTCTGATACACATCTTTCCGCAGAATTTTTTTCAGGCAGTGGTGGAGGGTGAGGTACTGCAGATCGTCGTCTTGACGCTGATCTTTAGCTTTGGCCTTGCGATGATCAAACAGGAGAAGAAAGCGGTGATTCTTTCATTCTGCGACTCCCTTGCTGAGACCATGTTCAAATTCACCGGCATTGTGATGAAGTACGCGCCGATCGGAGTCGGCGCGGCGATCGCGGTCACGGTTGGCAACAAAGGCCTTTCCGTCCTCATCAATCTCGGGTTGCTGATTCTCTCGATGTACCTGGCAATCGCGCTCTTCATCGTGCTGGTCCTTGTTCCCGTTATGATCATTGCGCGGATCCCCGCCAAGAAGTTTCTTGCCGCAGTGAAAGAGCCTGCGCTGATCGCGTTTTCCACGACGAGTTCTGAAGCAGCTCTGCCGAAAGCGATGGAGGTAATGGAATCGTTCGGCGTGCCACGGCGGATCGTTTCCTTCGTGATGCCGACGGGATACAGTTTCAATCTCGATGGGTGATCCCTCTACTTGTCGCTGGCCGCGGTGTTTGTGGCACAAGCCGCGGGCGTTGAGCTCTCATGGGACAAGCAATTCTTGATGGTGTTGACCCTGATGCTGACCAGCAAAGGTGTGGCAGGTGTCCCTCGAGCATCGCTTGTGATCCTCGCCGGGACGCTTGCATCGTTCGGTTTGCCTCTCGAAGGTGTTGCGGTGATTCTCGGGGTTGATGAAATTCTCGACATGGGTCGAACGGCTCTCAATGTCATCGGCAACTGCTTGGCTACCGCAGTGGTTGCACGATGGGAGGGAGAGTTTGCACCACAAACGTCATAGATGTTTTGGCAACGCATCTCGACACGGTTCCCTTGTTTCAATCCGCTACCCGGCATTTGGGGTTCGCGGAGATTTTTTCTTACATTAATCAGCCACCGTTTCACAACGAGCTTCCCTAACTCAAGTACATGTAGAAAGGACTAGCTAGAAAAACTATGGAACTTACTCTCATTTTTGCTTGCAGTGTCATCGGACTGCTCTTTGCACTCTATCTCACTCGTGACGTCATGAGGCGTGACGTTGGGACCGAGAGGATGAGAGAGATCTCCGATGCCATTAAGACGGGGGCAGAGGCGTTCCTGCGAAGGCAATATGGTACAATCGTCCTCCTCGCGTTCGCCCTGGCGGCTCTCATTTACATCCTGTATGCATTTGTTCGCACCCCCACAGAGCACGATCCGGCGAGTCCGCTTTCCCTCGCATTCTGGACGACGCTCTCGTTTGTCTTCGGCGCCGCGTGCTCTATAGCGGCTGGCTATATGGGCATGTGGGTTTCCATTCGCAGCAATATCCGGACGGCTGCCGAGGCTACAAAGGGAATGAACGGAGCGCTGCAAACAGCGCTACGCGGAGGAGCCGTTTCCGGTTTCTTTGTCGTTGCGATGAGCTTGTTGGGTGTTGGCGGACTCTTCACCATTGTTAACAGTTTTGATGTCGTGAAAGACGTCTCGAAGATCCCTCTCCTCATCGTTGGCTACGGTTTCGGCGCAAGCTTTGTCGCGTTGTTTGCGCAACTAGGCGGAGGTATCTACACGAAAGCCGCGGACGTCGGAGCGGATCTTGTCGGCAAGGTCGAGGCTGGCATTCCAGAGGACGATCCACGCAATCCTGCCGTCATCGCGGATCTCGTCGGCGATAATGTCGGTGATTGTGCGGGACGTGGCGCTGATCTGTTTGAATCGACTGCGGCGGAGAACATCGGCGCAATGATCCTCGCGGCTGGTCTGTACATCTCGAATGCAGCCGTGTTCGAATCACAGGGACTCACAATCTTTGGCGTTCTCCTTTTTCCCTTGGTGGCCCGCGCCTTTGGAATTCTCGCCTCGATGGTCGGCATTATGGTCGTGAAGACGAACGAGAAGGAAGACCCGATGCGCGCGCTGAATCGAGGATACTATGTTGCTGCAATCCTCGCAATGATCGGGTTCTTCATTGCATCGCGGTGGCTGTTGGGAGCCGAGCACTACCTCAACTTCTTCATCTGTGGTGTCGTCGGTGTGCTCACGTCGGTCGCGTTTGTGTATATCACACAATACTATACGGATTATAAATATCGGCCCGCGCGCTCAATCGCCGAAGCTTCACAAACCGGTCCCGCCACGACCATTATTACGGGACTTGCAGTCGGCATGGAGTCAACAGGAATGCCGGTCCTTGTGATTGGTGCAGCGATCGTCGGAACATACCTTCTGGGTGAGTCTTCTGGATTGACGCACGGTGGATTATTCGGTACCGCCGTCGGCACAATGGGAATGCTGGCCACTGCAGCGTATATTCTCGCGATGGATACATTCGGTCCCATTACCGACAACGCTGGTGGGATCATTGAAATGAGCCAGCAGCCGGAAGAAATCAGGAAAAAGACGGACCGGCTTGATGCTGTTGGGAATACGACCAAGGCCCTTACCAAGGGTTACGCGGTCGGATCTGCCGGGCTCGCCGCGTTCTTGTTGTTCAGCGCCTATTTTGATGAAGTGCGTAACTACGGTTTCGACCTACGTTTCATTGACCTCTCGAAACCTGCGGTGTTTGCCGGCTCGATGTTCGGTGCGATGCTCGTGATGATTTTCTCCTCGCTGGCTATCAAGGCAGTTGGCCGGGCTGCCTACGCGGTGATCAACAACGTGCGTGAACAGTTCAGGAACAACCCCGGTATCATGAAGGGGACATCCAAGCCGGACTATGGGCAGTGTGTTGACATCGTTACACGAGCCGCGCTCAAAGAAATGATCGTGCCGGGGTTGCTCGTTGTCTTCATGACGATTGCGGTTGGAGTGGGATTTCGTTGGCTCTATGTGCTTTCCGGCAGTCCGGCAAACGGCGCCTCAGGAGCGGAGGTCATCGGTGGATACCTGATGGTTGCGACGATCATGGGGATCCTGATGGCGCTGTTCATGAACAACGGTGGAGGAGCGTGGGACAATGGGAAGAAGTACATAGAAACCGGCAAGCTCGGCGGCAAAGGGTCGGAAGCACACAAAGCGGCTGTTGTCGGAGACACCGTAGGCGATCCGTTCAAAGACACAGCGGGACCCTCGCTTCATGTGTTGATCAAGCTTCTGAGCACTCTTACGTTGGTGCTTGCTCCGTTGTTTATTTGAGTCGCCTGTATGTTTCGCTAAGGTTCCTGCAGACGTGGTGTTTCTGAACAACGTGAAGGATGAGAACACGTCATGCGCTGGTCCCAGGGCGTGTCGCGTCAGACGCGACAGCACAAATCTGTTGTTTTCGGGTTCAAAAAGAATTAGAATTGGCAGTATTATAGCTCCGGCTTTTTGGCATCTCTCTACCATCTGCAAAGGAGGCACATCGCATGAGTAATCAAGTCTCTCGGTTCTCCCGCCTGCTGATCACGAAACCTATGGACGTCTTACTCAATGAGGCGCAAGAGAGCGGCGAGCACAGCCTCAAGCGCGTCCTTGGCCCAATCAACCTCATCACACTCGGCATCGGAGCGATCATTGGGGCAGGCATTTTTGTGTTGACGGGTGCGGCGGCTGCACAGTATGCGGGGCCAGCCATTGTGCTATCGTTTGTCTTGGCAGGGATTGCATGCTTGTTTGCTGGGCTCTGCTACGCTGAATTCGCGTCACTGATCCCGATTGCTGGCTCGGCCTATACATACGGCTACGCGACGCTTGGCGAGCTTGTCGCCTGGATCATCGGGTGGGACCTGATCCTGGAATATGCGTTTGGCGCAGCCACGGTTTCGTCGGGATGGAGCGGATACTTCTTGAGTCTTATGAACGATCTCGGAATTCACATCCCACCGGCTCTTACGAGCGCACCAGGCACGAACCTCGTGCTGTACAACGGAAACTGGGAGCACTTGGCTCGCGTCCAGAACACCCTTCAAACGTTGGGAATTGACCCCACATCGCTGCCACAAATGACGGCGTCCTTCAATCTCCTCGCCTTTCTGGCAATCATGGCGGTGACAGCCATCCTTGTTATTGGGATCAAAGAATCGGCAAACTTCAACTCCGCTATTGTTATTGTGAAAGTCGGCATTGTTTTGATATTCATCGTCATTGCGGGTGCGTACGTGATTGAGAACCCAGAAAAGACTATTTCGGTCAACTGGAAACAGTTCATTCCGCCAAACACGGGTGATTTCGGAAGCTACGGTTGGTCAGGCATTGCGCGGGCGGCCAGCGTCATCTTCTTTGCATATATTGGATTCGATGCAGTCTCAACTGCCGCGCAAGAAGCCAAGAATCCACAGAAGGATATGCCGATCGGGATCATGGGCTCCCTGGTGATCTGCACGGTTTTGTACATCCTCGTCTCCGGTATCCTCACCGCTGTTGTCCCCTATACGAGTCTCAACGTCTCCGATCCGGTGGCCGTCGGCATTGACGCGACCGGCGTGAAATGGGGAATTTACCTCGTCAAGACCGGCGCGGTCTTTGGCCTTGGTACTGTCATGCTTGTGATGCTTCTTGGACAATCGAGAGTGTTCTATTCGATGGCTCGCGACGGACTTCTCCCTAAATGGGCGGGTAAGGTGCATCCAAGGTTCAGGACTCCCTACGTCTCCACAATCATCGTCGGAATCTTTGTTGCCTTCTTTGGCGCTTTGCTTCCCATTAACATCCTTGGTGAGCTCGTGAGCATCGGTACGCTGCTGGCATTTGTCATTGTCAGCGCCGGTGTCTGGATTCTCCGTCGACGGAGGCCAGAATTGCATCGGCCGTTCAAAACGCCGTGGGTGCCGTTTGTTCCCATCATGGGAATTGTCGTCTCGGGGTTGCTCATGCTGAGTCTCCCATTCGATACGTGGCTGCGGTTGATTGTCTGGTTGGTAATTGGTCTGACGATCTATTTCACCTACGGCCGTTATCACAGCAACCTGGCGAACTCTCGGCCAAAGTAGGTACGGGTGAGCACCTGAGGCGTACACCCATTTTCTTGGAATTGTTCTATGTCAACCGGAGAGCCTGTCCGCGAATTTAAGCACGGGCTTGGATTGCTTGATTCGACGATGATCGTCATTGGTTCGATGATCGGATCGGGCATTTTCATTGTCAGTGCCGACATTGCGCGGAATGTCGGATCGCCAGGCATGCTCCTCGTTGTCTGGATTGTCACCGGCATCATCACCGTCATCGGTGCGTTGAGTTATGGTGAGCTTGCCGGCATGATGCCGCAGGCTGGCGGCCAATATGTCTATTTGCGAGAGGCATATAACCCGCTCATCGGTTTCTTGTACGGATGGACGCTCTTTCTCGTGATCCAAGCCGGCACAATAGCTGCCGTCGCTGTTGCATTTGCAAAGTTCACAGCTGTGCTCATGCCGGGGTTGAGCGAAAAGAATGTCCTGCTTGAGATTGCGGGACTGAAGATCTCGGCGGCGCAAATCTTAGCAATCATCAGCATCGCGATCCTGACGTACGTCAACACGCGTGGCCTTCGGGAAGGGAAAATAGTTCAGAACACCTTCACGATCACAAAAACGTTGGCGCTCTTTGGACTCATCCTCCTCGGCATTATCGTTGGGGGGAACGCTGGCGCCATTGAAGCGAATCTCTCCAGCTTCTGGGATGCAACCTGGACACACGTGGCGGACGGAAAAATCGTCTCGGTGGAGTCGCTGTCCGGCTTGATGGTCTTTGCTGCCATTGGGACAGCGATGGTCGGTTCGCTGTTTTCGAGCGACGCGTGGAACAACATCACGTTTACTGCTGGAGAGGTGATCAACCCGAAACGGAACATCCCGCTGAGCCTTGCCCTTGGAACAGGGGTCGTCACGCTTCTCTATGTGCTGGCGAACGTTGCGTATGTTCTTGTTCTTCCGGTAGTGGGGACGCCCGGTGCGTCTGATGTGATCGGTCGTGGAATCCAATTCGCCGCGGCTGACCGAGTGGCTACAGCAACAGCAACAATGATCTTCGGAGATACCGCGGCGATCATTATGGCTGTGCTCATTATGGTTTCGACGTTCGGCTGCAATAACGGCTTGATCCTTGCCGGCGCAAGGGTCTACTATGCGATGGCCCGCGATGGGGTGTTTTTCAAGGGCGCCGGTGTGCTCAATGAAAAGGCCGTTCCTGCCACGGCGTTGATCGTCCAAGCCGTCTGGGCAAGCCTCCTGTGTCTCTCGGGCACCTACAGCGATCTGCTGGATTACGTGGTCTTCGCTGTGCTGATTTTTTACATTTTGACGGTCATCGGTATTTTCATCCTGCGAAAGAAACAACCGAACGCTGAGCGGCCGTACAAAGCCTTTGGATTCCCTATCATACCAGCACTGTATGTGCTGTGCGCGTCAGCAATATCGGTTGACCTTTTGATCTTCAAGCCTACGTACACGTGGCCGGGAATGATCATCGTGCTCCTGGGGATTCCGGTGTATTTCATTTGGAGGAGAAGGGCAAAGAGTTGAATTACAGGTACCTGCCCATCGGTATGGTGTAAGTGCAGGATGAGGCAGTGACAGAGGACAAGGTTATTTCGGTCGCGAGACACGTTTCAACCTATTCTCCGATCAACAAAGTGATGAGGTCTCTGAAAAGCTTCCTTGCTGAAACTGAGCACTTTTCCACCGGCTACAAAGAGGTCGAAGTTGAGCACGTCACGAGCTTCGACTGGCATGGGCCCACTGAAGCAGGGCATGGAATTGAACGCGCAGCCCGATCCTTTGCCAGGAGTGTTGACCCTCGCAAGAGGCAGAGGGACAGGTAGCTGCAGGCCTGAACGCGCGAATAATTGGTGATCAATGAGTCTACCATGATCAGCGAAACCCTGCTGCTGGTATTGTTTACACTCTTCATCCTTTCGCTGCTGCTGCTCGATCTCGGGGTCTTTCAGCGGAAGGAGCGCGAGATCAAGATCAAAGAGGCGCTCGCCTGGAGCGCAGTCTGGATCTCTCTGGCCCTCATCTTCAATCTGGGGATCGTGTTTTGGCGGGGGAAAGAACCTGCGCTGCAGTTCTTGACCGGCTATCTTATCGAGCTCTCCCTCAGCGTTGATAATCTCTTCGTTTTTCTGCTGATCTTCCTTTTCTTCAGAGTCCCGGCGTCGTACCAGCACAAGGTCTTATTCTGGGGGATCCTGGGTGCGCAGGTGATGAGGGGTCTTCTGATCGGCATTGGCGTAGTGCTGATCTCAAGATTTCACTGGATTCTGTTTCTCTTCGGGGCGTTTCTGGTCATCACTGGTGTCAAAATGGCCTTCCAGAAGGAAACAGCGGAGGTGCGTCCGGAGCGTAATGTTGTCGTTCGGTTTTTTAAGAAGTTCATGCCCGTGACGCCCGGCTACCATGGGTCGAGGTTTTTCCTGAAATTGGATGGTCGACGGTATGCTACGCTGTTGTTCATTGTTCTCATCGTTGTCGAGACCACCGATTTGCTCTTCGCCCTCGATTCGATCCCCGCGATCTTTGCAATAACCACAGATCCGTTTATTGTTTACACCTCCAACATCTTTGCTATTCTTGGTCTTCGCTCCCTCTACTTCGCGCTCGCCGGCCTCATGAACCTGTTCCATTACCTCAAGATTGGGCTCTCCGTGATCCTGACATTCGTCGGGATAAAAATGTTACTGGCGGAGGTCTACCCGATTCCCATCACCCTTGCACTCGGGATCGTGGCGGGCGTTCTCGCGCTCTCGATTCTCGCGTCGGTCATCTGGCCAAAGCCGGAGTCTGTTCAGAAACGGCTGCCCAAACCCTGAATCAACTCGTTAGCCCACCGCAAAGCTGCAGAGGGGACGTTCTGTTTCAGTTGCATCCAGAAAGAGCCGTCGGGCACCATTGGATGACCGAGGAGAGGGTTTGTTTGGAAAACCGGAATCGTTGAATCTTGGGGCCGTTCTTCTTACTTTCCCGCTGGAACATTCACCCGTATTCAGAAGGCTATGGCCGAGAAGAAAATCGGAACACTCATCTACAGGCGGAATCTCTCACCGATCCTGGCGATCTTTCGCCTTGTGCCCGAAGAGGGGACGGTATTTCCGCCCTATGAAGCCGGGCAATATATCGCCTTGCGCCGGGAGAACTGCAGACTCACGAAAAAGCTCGTTGGCCCGGATGGAAGGTTCGTCTATGCTCCGGATCTCGATGAATCGGGTCAGCAAAAACGCGGGCCGGTAAGTCACTCCTATTCCATTGCCTCAGCGCCCTACGAGACCCAGCTTCAGCGATATCTGGAGTTTTATGTGATTCTGCATGTCGACGACAGGGGGCAACCAGGAAGACTGACGGAATCACTTTTTCAGATGGAAGCTGAGGCTGATAACACCATAACGTTTTTCTACAAGATTACTGGAGACTTCACGCTGGAGAAGCGTGCAGCGGGGTACAACAACATCGTGATGGTCGGAACGGGGAGCGGGCTCGCACCCTTTGCCTCAATGATGAAGCAGTTACACTACGAAGCAGCGCAAGGGAGGCCAAGCGATGTGCGGTATACATTGTTTCATGGGAATCGGGGATATCAAGAGCTTGGTTATCACGAAGAGCTGACTGCAATAGAGGCGTCGCGGAGACTCGACTTCGTCTATGTTCCAACGGTCAGTCGGCCCTCCAAACAGGACCATGAGAATGCAGGTGTAGGAAAGGGACGGGCGAACAATCTCCTGCGGCATGTCTTTGACATGCAGCTCAAAGAGGAGGACGATCTTAAGCAGCTCTCAGCCCAAGGACTCGATACAGCGCGAACGAAAGCCTTGCTGGAAAGGACCATTCACCCCGTTCTGCCACAGCATGTTGCTCGAGAACAACTTCGGCAGAGAATAAATCCTCAGAGCACCGTGATCCTTACCTGTGGCAACCCTCAGTTGATGGCCGACATCGAGCACATCGCAGGGTCACAGGGAATTCACTTCGAGATGGAGGAGTGGTGATCGTGGCACCGCGGAGGTCTGCTGGGGTCAGTCAACAAAACCCCACATGAGCGATGTGTTGAGGGTCAAGTCAAGGAAGCGGGCGATTGCGATCGCGCCTCCTTTCGGCCGGTGGGTGATGCTTGGACTTGGTTACTGGGCAGCTATCTCTTCAGCCTTCTTTACCGGTTGAGCCATGTCTTGAAGGTTGGAGCGCTTTGAGGTGAGGTAATCGTGAATTGCGGCTGCGGCTATCTTTCCATCGTGCATCGCGAGGATGACGGTTGCGCCCCCCCGTGCCAGGTCACCGCCTGCAAAAATGCCAGGGCGGCTCGTCTGCTGCTTCTCATCGGTGACAACCACCCCGCGCTTTCCGGTTTTCAAGCCTGAGGTCGTTGCCTGGATGATCGGATTGGGTTGCTGACCGACGGCCTCGATGACAATCTGAACGGGGATAACGAATTCTGAGCCTTTGATCGGAACGGGCCTCCGGCGACCGGATTCATCGGGCTCGCCGAGCTCCATTCGCTGACACTCAATACCGACAACCGAGTGCTTATCATCAGCAAGAATACGAGTAGGGTTCGTCAGCAGCATCAACTCAATTCCTTCCTCTTCGGCGTGATGGATCTCCTCTTGCCGTGCCGGCATTTCCTGACGTGAGCGACGATAAATCAGCAGCGAACGCTCTGCACCCAACCGCTTCGAGGTACGCACAGCGTCCATCGCCGTGTTTCCTCCGCCGATCACCGCCACATGTGAACCCATCCTGATGGGCGTGTCGAAATCAGGGAACTTGTCCGCTTTCATCAAGTTGACGCGGGTGAGAAACTCATTTGCCGAGTACACACCGGTCAAGCTCTCTCCGGGGATCCCCATGAAATTTGGCGTGCCAGCGCCGGTACCCAGGAACACAGCACTGAAACCCCATTCATCGAAAAACTCATCGATAGTTGCCGTCCGTCCGACAAGGAAGTTTGTCTGAATGTCGACACCGAGAGCTCGAATGCGGTCTGTTTCAAGGTCGAGGATTTTTCTCGGAAGACGAAACTCTGGGATGCCGTAGCGCAACACTCCGCCCACTGCATGCAACGCCTCAAAGATTGTCACACGATAGCCAAGCTTAGCGAGGTCCGCTGCGCACGTTAGTCCCGCTGGACCAGAGCCAACAATGGCAACCTTTTCTTCTCGGTGCTCGGCGATGGCCGGCGGAACGAAAAGGTTGTGTTCGATTTCGTAGTCAGCGACGAACCGTTCGAGCTTGCCAATTGCGACGGGGAGGTGCTTCTTCCCCAGCGTACAGACCACCTCGCACTGTTCCTCCTGAGGACACACCCGGCCGCAGATGGCGGGGAGGTAATTCGCCTCGCGGATTTTGTTCACAGCCCCCGCATAGTCCTTCTGCAACATGAACTGAATGAAAGAACGAATGTCGATACTAACCGGGCATCCCTCGATGCAGACCGGGTTTTTGCATTCGAGACATCGTCTGGCCTCGGTCAGCGCCCGTTCTTCATCGACACCGAAGGAGACCTCGCTGAAGTTGCGGATGCGGTCAGCAGCCTCCTGTTCAATGGAATGCTGGCGCGGTATCTTCATCCGCTCGGATGGCTTCAAGGGGTTCAACGCGGTCATGATGCCACCCCCTGCGCTGTCGATGCAAGCTCCTTTTGGAATCGCTCGTCGGCCAACCGCTCGAAATCCATATAACTCCGATTGCGCAGGATCAACTCGTCAAAATCGACCTGATGGGCGTCGAATTCAGGGCCATCGACGCAGGCGAATTTCATCTTGCCGTCGATCGTCACCCGGCATCCGCCGCACATCCCGGTTCCGTCGACCATGATCGCGTTCAGGCTGACGAGAGTCTTGACGCCAAATTCCCTTGTTAGATGAGAAACAGCTTTCATCATGGGCAACGGACCGATGGCATACACCGCTTTAACGCCGAAATGAGATTGCACCAGAAGCAACCTGAGCGGATCGGTGACAATCCCTTTCTGGCCGTACGATCCATCATCAGTGGTGATGAAGACTTCGTCTGAGCACTCTCGCATCTCCTGCTCGAGAATGACAAGTTCCTTCGTCCGGCCACCGATAATGCTGTAAATAGCATTGCCCGCATTCTTCAAAGCTTTCGTTATCGGATACAGTTCTGCCGTTCCCACGCCACCACCAACGCAGGCAACGGCGCCGTGGTTTTCAATTGGCGTTGGGTTTCCCAGTGGTCCCAGGACATCGACGAGGTAATCACCCGCCTTCTTCGAGCAGAGCAGTTTCGTCGTCTTCCCGATCGCCTGGACAATGAGGGTGATAGTGCCGTCGGCTTGATTGCTGTCGACGATTGTCAATGGGATTCGTTCACCGCTGTCAATGACACGAATAATGACAAAGTTCCCCGCCTTGCGCTTGCGTGCTACGAGCGGCGCGTGAATAACGAATTTCGAAATTGTGGATGCGATGTCTTCCTTCGAGAGGATTTGATACATGCGTTCTCCTATTCTGAGATACTCTCAGTCAGGGCTTACAGAAACTCGCCGTCGTCTCGGATACAGTTCATCGGGCAGACTTCCATGGCCCTGCGAATATCGTCCTCCTCGCGCGGATCAGCCGGTTGCTGGTACACGTAGTAGTACGAGGAGTCGTTGCTGTACATGAAATTCTGCAGTGCATAGGAAAAGCAAATACCGCATCCATTGCACGCACTTGTCACATAGTATCTGCCGGGAGCATTCTCCTGAAGCTTGACCATCGTTGAGGTCATGACTGGTCTCCTTAGGCTCTAGTCGCGAAAACCTCTTGTGTAGCAATAACTTAACATGGATTGTGCCAGAGACAAGAAGGGAATCAGCCGTCGATTCTTGACGTATCAGCCGATGGGGTCAAAGAAGTCAAGAGCCGTTCTCGTTTTTGGAAGTCCTTTTCCAGGAAATGGAAATACCCAGAATGCTGAAAAACTCAACACATCCTGGGTAGAGTCAGTCGTGCAGATCGAATCGACTCACGTGCACCACAACGGCGTGCGACCGCTTCGCCGCACCATCCGTGTTTTCCCTGTGCTAGATCGTATTCAGTGCTTGCTGAAGATCGTGTATGATATCCTCCGCCTTTTCGAGGCCGATGGAGAGCCTTATCCCTCCCGGGTCGATTCCACGTTTCAACTGTTCTTCTGGTGGAATGGCGGAATGTGTCATTGAGCCCGGATGTTCGATCAGTGTCCGGATATTGCCCAAACTGACGGCGAGCGTCATTGTGTAGGATTTCTTCGCGATGTAGTTGGCGAGCCGAAGGGCCTTGCGGTGGCGATCGGCAGCAGTTTTGCCTTTGGGGATGAAATAGATCAGCACTCCGGGAGCAAAGTGACCTTCATAATCCTGCATCTGTGTATGCGCGAGCACTCGTTGGCGGAACGAATCCAATCCCGGGTAACTTACAAGGCCAACGCGCTTGTCGTGCTCCAAAAATTCAGCGACCTTTTGCGCACTGTGAATCTGCTGGCGGAAACGAACCGCAAGCGATGGCAAACCATAAACCAAGATCGGCCACGCGCTCTTGGCTCCGAGCACGCCGCCGAAGTCCTTCCTGTACAGGAGTAACCGGTCATAGCTCCAGGACGGCCCAATAACGACGCCCCCCATGTCGGTACCGAAACCACACAATCCCTTTGTCAGCGATTCGGCCACAAAGTCCACTCCAAGTTCGAGGGGGCGCTGACAGAACGGCGTGGCAAATGTATTATCGACGACTGTATAGATCCGGTGTGACCTGGTGCGGTGAGCATTATGCCGCCGGTTGACTTCGACGATTTTCCTGATGTCGATCAGTTCCATCGTCGGATTCACCGGGGTCTCAAAGTACAGCATCCTTGTTTGGGGAGTGATCGCGTTGTTCAAAGCCTTGATGTCATTAAAGTCAACCCACGAGACTTTGATACGGTATCGCGGGAACCAGTTCTTGAACAGAGAATAGGTACAACCATACAGCATCTTGTGGGCGACAATTTCGCTTCCGCTGCCGAGAAGGATCCCACAGACCGCCGATACAGCTGCCATACCGGTTGCAAACGTTACGGCGCACTGACCTTGTTCAGCAATAGTGAGATTTTCTTCCAACATATCTTTGTTCGGCTCACCCAATCGGTCATAGATGTAAATAGGTGCTTTCGACTGAACGAGAAAATCCCCGACGTGGTGTGCGAACTCGACGAAGCCCTTCGCACCGCGCTTCGTTGACGTCATGCGGAACGTTGAGGAAGAAGAAATGGGAGGGACGACGTGATGGGTGTAATCCCATTTCGGCGTGAATGATTTTCCCCAGATTAATCGCGTTTCAGGTGCGTATGGGGACCGGTTGGACCGTTTAATCTTGGTCAAGGATTTCTTTTTCATCGTCGACCAACTCCTTTCGAGGCTTTGAGTGTCGTGACAAACTCGCTCAGAATCGCTTTGAGGTCGGGTGTGCCGATCTCTTCAAGTTCATAGAACACGCGCACGGCCGGCTTCTTGAGCTTGACAACGCGTTTCAGGTTGATGGGTGTACCAATGATGACGGTATCGCATGGAACTCTGTTGATGGTTTCTTCGAGGTCTTTGATTTGCCTGTCGCTGTAGCCCATTGCGGGAAGCAACGCGCCAATGCCCGGGTATGCCTCGAACGTTTTCTTGATTTCACCGGTGCAATATGGTCGTGGATCGATAATCTCGCGAGCGCCGAACTTCTGTGCAGCGACAGTTCCAGCGCCGAACTTCATTTCCCCGTGCGTGAGTGTCGGACCGTCCTCGATCACAAGCACTCTTTTTCCCATGATGAGTTCACTCTGCTCGGCGTAGATGGGAGAGGCGGCTTCGATAATCCTGGCCTGTTTGTTGACTTTTCGAATGTTCTCGCGCAGCGTGAAGACAGCCTGCGGCTGTGCAGAATCCACCTTGTTGATGATGACAAGATCTGCGAGCCGCAAATTGGCTTCGCTCGGGTAATAGGAAAGCTCGTTGCCAACGCGCAGAGGATCCGCGACGACAATAGCCAGGTCGGGCTGGTAGAACGGGGTGTCGTTGTTCCCGCCGTCCCACACAATGATATCGGCCTCTTTCTCAGCCTGGTCAAGGATTGCTTTGTAATCCACACCTGCGTAAACAATAGTGCCATTGACGATGTGGGGTTCGTACTCCTCCATTTCCTCAATTGTGCAGTTGTTCTTTTGAAGATCCTCAATGGAGGCGAAACGCTGGACTTTTTGCTGCTCCAGATTGCCGTACGGCATGGGATGGCGAATTGCGGCAATCTTGTATCCCATTTCTCGCAGGATTTTCGACACCTTCCTACACGTTTGACTCTTACCACTCCCCGTCCGAACCGCGCAAACGGAAATCACCGGCTTCATGCTTTTCAGCATCGTCCGCTGAGTGCTGAGGAGCTTGAAATGTGCTCCTGCCGTTGCCGCACGGGAACCGAGGCTCATCACGTGCTGGTAGGAGACGTCACTGTATGAGAAGACAACTTCGTCGATTTGATATTTGTGGATAAGGTGCTCCAAGTCCTTCTCTTCAAAAATTGGAATACCCTTTGGATAGAACCTCCCAGCAAGGGCGGCGGGATATTTCCGGCCAGAGATGTTCGGAATTTGCGCTGCTGTGAAAGCGATGACATTGTAGAGCTCATCGTCGCGGTAAACGACATTGAAATTATGGAAATCGCGGCCAGCCGCGCCGACAATGAGTACGTTGATTCGTTTCATCTCTGCCATACAAGCTCTTTCTCAACGAGTGGCGGAGTCTGGGGATTCTAGGGAACTTGTTACCTTCCGGCGTGAGTCATCATACTGGTTTCTCCGAAAACCGGTCCATCGCAACTACTCGAAATCAAATAGCATGGTAAGCAAGGCCATTCGCACGAACAGACCGTTTCGTGCTTGTCGAAAATAGGCGGCGCGGGGATCTCGGTCCACAGCCGGATCAATCTCGACCGAGCGGGGCAGCGGATGCATGAGAATGGCATTCGGCTTCAGCATCCGCAGCATATCGGCATCAATATTATATTGCGTTGGCTCAACGTCCTTTCGCTGGAGGCGTTCGCGGTCAATGCGGGTCTGGTACACGACATCCACGTTCGGAAGCACTTCCTCAGGATTCGACGCAAGCTGGTACCACACGTTGTGCTCGCGCAAGTGTTCAACAATATCCGGCCGGACCTGCATTTCCGGTGGCGCAAGAAAATAGAGCTTCACTCGCTCGAACTTGCTCAGGAGATATGCGAGGGAACGGGCGGTTCGGCCTGTGTCGAGAGCGCCGATCAACGCCACCGAAAGGCCATCGAGCGTCTTGCATTCGTCGTAGATGGTGTAGAGATCCAGAAGGGCCTGCGTCGGATGCTGCCCTCCGGCTCCATCTCCAGCATTGATGATCGGTACGGGTGAAACAGCCGCTGCGCGTTTGGCGCCACCTTCTTCATTGTGGCGCAAAACGATCACATCGCAATACGTCGCGATGATCCGGATGGTATCCTCCAATTGCTCGCCTTCGACGGCTGAAGAAAAGGCTTTTGCTGATTCCGTTGATAGCACACGCCCACCGAGCCGGTACATCGCTGACTCGAACGAAAATCGTGTCCGAGTGGAAGGCCTGTAGAACAATGTCGCCATCACTTTGTCTTCGTAATCGCGAGTTCCGCCGCGCTGCACGACCTTTTCCATTTGCCGCGTTCGGGCGAACAGCTCCAGCAAATTGGGGACAGAGAATTGTTGGGACTCTATGACGTGCTGCAGTTTCATAGGCATTGCGGACATTAGTGTTGCGAAGAAATGAGAGTGCCAGCCTTTCCGTGGACAGCCTCCAGCAGGTGGTCGCACGACGTGATGATCACGTCCTGGCCTCCATTGCGCAGAAATCGAATTGCCGCTTCAATCTTCGGTCCCATGCTGCCGGGCGGAAACTGACCTTCGTTGAGATAATGCTGCATCAGGTCGGCTGTGGCGCGCTTGATGCCGCGCTGTGTTGGCGTCTTATAATTCAAATAGACCTCATCAACATCGGTGCTGATCATGAAGCAATCCAGCCCGAGCGCTGATGCGAGCAAGGCCGAAGCCCGGTCCTTATCAATAACTGCCTCGACGCCAACGACGCTGTGATCCTCGCGTACGATCACGGGTATTCCACCGCCGCCGAGAGCGATCACGATAATGCCCAGTTCGAGAATCTGTCGAATGATCTCCTGTTCCAGAATCTCCAGAGGCTCCGGAGACGGAACAACTCGCCGGTAGCCCCGAGCAGCGTCTTCGACCATTGTCCAGCCAAACCGCTGCATCTTTTCGTCGGCATCTTTCTTGGAGTAAAAAGGCCCGATGGGTTTTGTTGGATTCTGAAAAGCCGGATCGCTCTCACTCACCCGAACCTGGGTCAGGATGGTCATTACCGGCATGTAGAACCCCGCTCTGCGCAGTTCGCATTCTAGCCCGCGCTCAAGGAGGTACCCAATCTCGCTCTGCGTCGTGGCAACGCACACGTCAAGCGGCTGCGTGTACACCTCACCAGCTGCTCGCTCCGAGCGCAAGAGGGCTGCTCCAACCTGAGGTCCATTCCCGTGCGTCACAACGATCCGCCAGCCATCGGCGACAAGCTGTGTAATCCTGCGGGCGGTCGCGTGCGCGTTGGCGAGCTGTTCCTCGATAGTCCCTCGCTGCCCTACCCGAATCAAGGAATTTCCACCGACCGCTATGAGTGCGCTCCGTGCCACAGCACCCTCTATTTCATCAATTGATACATGATAGCCTTTTGAACATGGAGCCGGTTCTCCGCCTCTTGGAAGACGGCGGAAGAGGGTGCGTCAATGATGTCGTCGGTGACCTCTTCACCGCGATGCGCGGGCAGGCAGTGCATGAAAATGGCATCGCTCTTGGCTCTTGCCATCAAACTGCTGTTCACTTGATAAGGACGAAAGATTTGCTTCCGGTCCTCCGCCTCTGCTTCTTGTCCCATGGAAGCCCAGACATCGGTGTAGACAATGTCAGCGTTCTTCACACCTTCGTTGGGGTCATGCGTGACCTCGATTCGCGCCCCCGTGGCTCTCGCGTCCTCTGAAGCCTGCCGAACTGCCTCGGAGTCCGGCTCATAGCCAGTGGGGCAGGCAACGGTGACGTGTACACCAAGCCGAGCGCCAGCAAACATCAGCGAGTGGGCCACATTGTTGCCATCACCAACGAAGCAGAGCTTTAGTCCCTTTGGCTCTCGCTTAATTTCCTTGATGGTGAAGAAATCAGCCATCGCTTGACACGGGTGGGAGTAATCTGTCAAGCCGTTGATCACAGGCACGGAGGCGTATCGGGCCATATCGATGACGATCTGATGGGCAAACGTCCGAATCATGATTCCCTGAACCATCCGCTCAAGGTTCTTCGCAACATCGTGCACTGACTCGCGTTTTCCCAAGCTAATCTCCATCGGTAAGAGACAGGCTGAAAAGCCGCCAAGCTGTTGAATGCCGACATCGAACGAGACGCGCGTGCGCAATGACGGCTTCTCGAAGATCAAAGCAAGCGTCTTGCCTTTGAGGGCGGATGCATAGTTCTGGGGATGTGCCTTCATATCTGCGGTGATTCGAAACGTCTCGAGAATCTCTTCTCGGGAAAGATCGCGGATGGAGAGAAAGTCTTTCTTCATCTCGGTGCTACTCCCTAAAGGTTGCGCAACGAGAGCGATGAGTTGGTCACGATGCTATAGTTAAGGATCGGGTGTAAACGCAAAATGCACGAGTACGTTGAATTGATGGTGGCATGACTTGCACCGCAAATTCATCAAACCGTGATCGGCAGGCTGGAGAGGTCAAGTTCTGTGCCATCTGGCGGATTCCAAGTCTTGACAAGACCCTCGAGGCGGGGTGGGTTTTCACGCAGCGCGCGAAATCGAATCTGGAATGTGCTTTGTTTTGTCTGGCACCTTTTCCAAGAAAGGCCAAGGGTACTCCATCTGTGGGAAAGGCAGAGTGTGCAGCCAACGACGCGCTCTCACCAAAAATCCCTTGCCTTTGCACACGAGTTTTCGTAAATTTTCCTGCCGAGAAAGCCTGTTATGAAAGTAACAGGCTTTTCGCTCTTTAACAAGCTGGATATCGCAGTGCTCTTGGCCCTTCTGACCCGATACAAATCCTCTCTGAGCAGAGAGACCTTTTGCCAGAATCAGCAATGAGAGCCAGGAATTGCTTGAAGCCCACGGTGACCATAGTTCAGTTGGTTAGAACGCCAGGTTGTGGCCCTGGAGGTCGTGGGTTCGACTCCCACTGGTCACCCGAAACAATGCGGAAACGTAAAATGGAAAAATGAGGAAATGGGAAAGATCGACGACTTTGAGCAGCTCAAAGAGCGGGCGAAGCAGTTTGCCGTACGAATCATTAAGCTTGCAGACTCATTGCCACAGCGGAGGTCTTGCGACATAATCGGCAGACAAATAATACGTTCAGCCACCTCAGTCGGAGCGAACTACAGAGCTGCATGCAGGGCACGATCGAAAGCCGAGTTCGTTTCCAAGCTGCACACGGTTCAAGAGGAATCGGACGAAACTCAGTACTGGCTCGAGGTTTTGCAGTTATCGGGTGCTATTGCCGATTCGGACTACAGGGAGGTGTATCAAGAGGCCAGCGAACTAACTGCGATCTTCACAGCTTCAGAGAAAACGGCTCGACGCAACAGAGATCGTGGCCAACGCTAGTTTCCGCGTTTTCCCTTTCCACAATTCCACATTTCATCCGCCCCCATCGTCTAGAGGCCTAGGACACGAGCTTTTCAAGCTCGGTACAGCGGTTCGAATCCGCTTGGGGGCACCACTCCAGTTCTGAGCCGAAGGCTCATCCGCCTTCCTGCCCCGATGTTCTCTATCGGGGCGGCGGAGAATCTGGTTGGGGGCACCACTTCAGTTCTGAGCCGGAGGCTGATCCGCGTTCCTGCCCCGATGTTCTCCCTCGGGGTGGCGGAGAATCTGGTTCCGCTCCGAAGGAGTCCCTTGGGGGAAGGGATGCGTTCGGCATTGGGGGCACAAAATGATCTTCGAATGTAGAATTCAGAACGAAGATTAAAAGAGTTTGAATTCTGCGTCTTTCGCATCCCGCCGTTTCTTGGCGGGGACGGTTGAAGATTGACGATTGTCGATTGGCGAGCAAGAGAGAGGGCCAATTCAGCACGATTTGGTTTTTTCCTTCCCCCCTGGCGGTGGAAGACCGCAGATCTTGCAGGTGACTCTCACAGCAAGCAACAATCTCTGGCAACTAATGGCGGGTTGACGAAGATGCCTGATCCTACTGGCTGGGTTGTATATCTCTGTTGAAGTGCGGCATCTCTTTGGGTATTGGTAGAGAGAGCTCTACAAACCCGGCGTACTTGCCATCGTCGTACCAGGGCGCTTGATAGATCAGTTTCTTGATCCCCGCTTTCTCGATTGTGTAGATATTTGCTGATCCCGATTTCAGCAGAGCCGTTACCTTTGTGCGGGTTGGTTCAGGATGGCAATCAAGCAAGTTCGTCCCGATCAGAGCTGCTCCTCCCTCCTTCTCGAAAGAACCACACGCCGTGTCATTCATGGCCAGTATTACACCTGCCGAATTGCACACTATGACTGCCGCCGGGAATTCGCGAATCCAAGTTCCATTGTCCATTCATGAATCCTTTTTCAAGTGACTGCGAGCGATCCGCCTCTTGCAGGTCGACTAGGTCCTCAACGGAGCCATCCCATCAACGTTTTCGATCGGGACTGACCGCCATTCTGCAATTTCTTGCATGATCGCCATGCGCACCTTGTCTCGGAGCGCCGGAACGTCCTCAACCGTCAGGGAACAGGTGTCGATGGGGGGCAAGACTTTCAAGAAAATTTCTGAGGGCTTGCCGAACTTCCAGCTGTTCTTGGGAATGCAATCGCGCGAGCCCTCGATGACGAGAGGAAGAATGTGGACTTTGGCCTTGACAGCGAGATGAAACGCTCCATCGGCAAACTGCCGCACGCGCCCGTCGAGCGTGCGGGTTCCCTCGGGGAACACCATGACGGAGCATTTCCGCTCAAGGTATCGCTGAGCTCTCAGGAGTGCCTGTGCGCCGCTTCGCGGATTATTCCGGTCGACGCACACATCACCCGAGAGGCGCATCATCCAACCCACGATGGGGAGTCTGAACAGTTCCACCTTTCCCATCCATTTCATTTCCCATGGTAAGTTGCTGATGAGGGGGATATCCGCAAGCGATTGATGGTTGCTGACAACAACATAAGGTCGTCGGGGATCGGAAATGATGTTGCCCGAGAGGTGGAGTCTCCAGGCAGGGTTCACTTGCGTCAATGCCTTCCCGAGTTTCCTGAAGAGAAAGCCTGTTCGGTACAGCACAGGATCGCGGTCAAAGAGTCTGCTGAGCGCGAGAAGCGGCAGCCAGACAAGAATAAGGAAGCCCGCGGTGAACCAGGTGATCAGCGAGCGGAACATGTTGTGATTCTCGAGGAATCTAAGCGGCGGCCAGGGAAATCAGTTAATTCTGTACGCAACGGTCAAACCTCTGGATGATGGATACAGGATGACTCTGCGGTCAGTTATATATGATGGGCGCTGCTCTTCTCTCGCGATGACGTGAAGGCCCGCCGCAAGGCCCAGGCCGGCTCCAACAACCACATCGGAAAACCAATGTTGTTTGTCGCGCACACGAGCGAGCGCTGTGAGCGAGGCTAAGCCGTACAATCCGACCCGAGCCCAGATGTTGTCCGATCGCTCTGCAAGCACCGTTGAAAGCGCAAACGCAACCATCGCGTGTCCAGAAGGGAATGACTGGAATCCATTGTCCCACTGTATTCCGCGGAATCTCCAGGAAGCCTCACCGGTGCAGGGTCTGCTCCTGCCGGCAGCGGACTTTATGAGGAGCGTTGGCATGCCCGAAAGAATCAGGCTTTCCCCGAGCAGTCGGCCAGTAATGCGCAGTTCCTCGTTTTCAGTCATGATCCCGGTGGCGTATGTCGCGAGCGTGAGCCCACATGCAAAATATGCCGAACCGTACGCAGTGGGGATATCCCGGAAATCCCCATTGGAAGATGCCCGCCCGCCGACGCTGAGATTTCGCCGACCAGCCTCATCTGATGTGAGGAGCAGTGCGCCTCCTGCCAGAAATCCGGCCGTATAGAACCATTCTTCCTTGTCAAATCGTAGGGGAGCAGTGTAAAAGGCGGAAGCATCGCCAAGAGAGTGCTTCACATCGCGGGAAATGACGTTCCAAAGCGGCCGGCAGGCATGCGCCGAATGTTGAGCAGACGAACTGCTCGGGTTCGAGAGCAGCAAGCACAACGTGATTGAAGCAGTATGTAGACGACATGAGGTCATCATTGATGGCGCATGAGGTCCCGAGGGCTCGACCGTTCCTGAGTTTAGGGAAAAATCTCGTAAGTCAGTAGAGGAAAAGCGCTGAATCGGTTGTGCTTGAGGCAGCCTTTGCCCTATGCGCTTGATGCAACGGAAAAGAAGAAAAAGCGAAGGCATCATATTTATGGAAAGGCCAATCCCCAGCCGTGGATTGGCCTCTCCAGGATAAGCGAGTCGCAGGGCTATTGAGAGGCAGCCGAAACTGCGTCATTGACAGCCTGCTTGAACTCCTCGATGGAATCACCGAAGACCCGCACTGTGACTCGCTCCTTCTTCTGATCACCGGTGATCTTGGTCTCGGAGATCGAGAGATATTTGTTGCCGTTCTTGGCCTCTCGGACATCGACGAAGTACGTTGTCCGACCGGCGCGGACCATCGTGGAAAACAAGGAATTGGGTTTTGTCATGGCATCCTCCTAGCATTACTATGGTTATGAGATTTGTTATTTATCCCTCTCACTAAGAATAGTAACGTAAGGAGGTAACACTTCGGAACTCTCCAAAGGGTCTCACCCTTCCACGTTCCAACCTTGCTGAGCCTCCCTCACGAGCTGGCCAAGGAGACCTAGATTCATGAGCTTTCGCGTCATTGCTTCCTCGCTGACATCAAAGGTGCGGGCAAGTTCAGAGATGCTCTGAGTTTGCTGCAGCCACTGCTTGAGCAAGTTGGATGGCATCAAGGTCTCAGCTGCGCATTCATCGGCCTCGGCGTTGTAAAGATCGATTTCCTTTCTGGAGCATCGAGCTTCGGGCGGGTGGTCAAGGAGGATATGAGCGAGCTCATGGCAAATCGAAAACCGCTGGCGGCGCCGGTGATGCCGACTGTTGATCCCGATCAGCTTTTCCCGCGTGCTCACCAGAGCCGAAAACTCGTCCTCAACGAGCGATAGATAGACAACCTGGAATCCTAGCCAAGCAGCGAGGTCAATCACCGGGATCGGTGGGGTCAATGAGCCCCTCTGCGCTTCGTACGCCTCAAGGAACTTCTGTGCAGTGGAAATGCAGAGCTGTGTTCGTTTCCTGTTGTTATTCATCGGTGGCTTGCCTAAGCAAAGATCATGGGCCGTCAGTCCGTTGGAGACTGACCTTCAACCGGAGTTACGTTTTGGTCAGGCTGATGCATGGAGTCCGTCGATCATACGTTATCATCAGCTAGGGCCTTCAGGAATGCGTTCAACTTCTCCTGCTCCTTCTGGGGGAGGGGAAGTGTTGCTCGCGCGAAGAGCTCCTCAGCCGCCTTTTCCAGTGTGGCAGTTTTCATCTTCTTGTTCTTTCGGGCGTCATACCGCGCGAGAGTTGTCCTAAACGAAGCCCGAAAATAGACGAGCTGGTGCGTGCGGCGGATCATGTCCTCCAGGATATTCAATGGTATCTGGAAGAATTGCCGCATTTTCTTCCACGACGCCAGCGAAATCTTGAGCGGTGAAATCCTATCGCGCTCCAACATCCTGTAAATGTTGGATGAAATGCCAAGGCGAGAGAAAACGTCTTGCGGTCGCAGCGATTGATGTTGTCTCCATCCACGCAGAAACGTGCCGAGAGTCAGGGGTGAAGTCGCTCTGCTCCGGCTGCTCAGAAGGGCAACCTCAAGTTTTTGCGCGAGAGCAACCCTTGCCGCGTCTGCGGATCGTATAAGAGGTTTTCTCTTGGATACAGTCTGTTCGTACAGTCCATGAGTCGTGATTCTTCCCTCAAGAAACGCAAGCTGCAGAAGAAGATCGATCGTGTCTCGTTTCGTTTTCATCGTGCTATTGGAACGTACTGAGCAAGAATGTTGAGAAACTTCTTTTTCACGCGGGCGTGGTATACCTTCAAGTGCTTTGCCGGCTTTCCTGTCTGCCGGGCAATTTCCTCATACGGGATCTCCAAGGCGCGACAACGCAAGAGCACTCGCTCCCAGGTCTCCAGTTTGTCCAGCGCCTGAGCAATGGCTTCGAGTGCCCCTCCAGCGTTCTTCTTCGCTGGAGCTTCACCATCCTCGGGTAAGGTCAAGGTCTCTTCGTAGTTCTGAAGAATGCTGCGAACCACCTCTCGTTCGGAAACCGAGTAGGCCTTGTCGTCCTCAAGTGCCGCTTCATCAAAATTCTCCCACAAGCCATCGGTCGAGGCACGATGACGCATGAAATCCCTCACCCGGTTGCGAAAAATGGTCATGACCCAGAAGTGAAAATCTCCGTCGGACCGCTTGAATTCGAACGTACTAATCTTGTTGACTACGGCGAGCAAGACATCGTTGACGAGTTCCTCGGCATCAACCCGGGGTACGCGGAAAACCCGGGTGGCCTCCCCCAACAGACGCCACTGATAGAGGTCAACCAGATGTCGGCAACCGATCCGATCACCCTCTTTCAATTCACGAACAATTTGTTGGTTGGAGACCCGAGCCATGCGCCTATAAGATAAGTAACGAAATGAGGTAACAGGGATGGTGAGGAAGCGTCGAAGTGCGCAAAAATGCCCAAAAATCGCCGTATCCCGCTGGTATCCAGTAGAACGACAAGCCCCTTCGGACTAAGGGATTCTCTAGTTGTCGTCTGTGGGTGTCTCGCGAAGGACTTCTTCGAGCGATGTTTCACCCCGCTCGGCCTTCTGCATTGCCTGCTGCCTTAGCGTGAGCAAACCGCCAGCCCGGGCTCGGTTTCTCAATTCTGAGATTGGCTCGCCCCGCGAAACAAGCTCGCTCAGTTCAGCAGAAATGGGGAGGACCTCAAAAACTCCTGTTCGCCCTCGGTAGCCGAAGTGATGACACGCAGGGCAGCCTTTGCTAGTGAAGAACTGGCTCGCCGAGGTCGGGGGAATCATGAGATCACGGATTTGGTCCGGAGTCGGCTTGGCAGGTATTTTGCAGTGTGGGCAGAGTTGTCTAACAAGCCGTTGAGCCAGAACCAGCTTAAGGGATGCGGCGACGACGAAAGGCTCAATCCCCATGTCCGTCAGCCGACTAATAGCGGAAGGTGCGTCGCTGGTGTGCAGCGTACTGAGAACGAGATGCCCCGTTTGAGCTGCACGAACGGCGATTTTTGTGGTCTCACTGTCTCTCAACTCCCCGATCAGAATCACGTTTGGGTCCTGATGCAGGATTGCCTGAAGCGTCGAAGCGAAGGTCAAGCCAAGGTCCGGCCGGATCCTCGCCTGGCTAATTCCTGGGAGATCGAATTCAATGGGATCTTCGATGGATGAAATGTTAATGTCGGGCCGATTGATCGAGGTCAGAGCTGCATAGAGCGTTGTGATCTTTCCGCTCCCCTCTGGACCCGTGACAAGTAGCAATCCGGAGGGTGAATGAAGCGCTTGCTGGAACAGCTGCAGGTCACGATCCTCGAAACCGAGCCTGTCAAGGCGAAGCTGCAGGCGTGATTTGTCCAGAATCCGGATCGTGACTTTTTCGCCAGCATCTGTCGGCAGGGTTGAGACACGGATATCGATTGCCCTGTCTCCTTGCCTTACGCGAGCGCGCCCCTCCTGCGGCCGCTGGCTATCAGCGATGCTGAGGTCGACCATGTTCTTCAGCCGCGCAATGAGAGGTCTAGCTCCCTCCACCGGCAACTGAATTGCCTCGTGGAGAACACCATCAACACGATATCGCACGCGAAACGCGCGTGCGAAGGGTTCGACATGAATATCGGTAGCCCCGAGTTTGATGGCGGTGCCGATCAATCTATTGGCCAATGTGATGGAGGAGGTATCAGGAGCAAGTTGAGGGTGCAGGTCTGAGCGGACTTGTGAATGAAAAGCGAAGGGCGAAGAGACGAGACGCTGTCCGGATTCGTTGGGAGGGTTCTCGTAAAACCTATGAATGGCATCAACAAGGATCTCTTGCGGGACGGGGACCGCCTTTATCTTCATGCCCAGCAGGAACTGGACGTCCTTGACGAGCTGCCGCCTGAACATCTCGGGCATGGCAACGATGACGGTGTCGTTCGCCAACGAAAGGGGGAGGATGGAGAGTTCGAGGGCGGTGCTCTTCGGAACGAGTCTGAGAACTTCCGGATCAATGGCCATTAAACTGAGATCAACCATATGCTCACAGAGTCTTAAACGCTTCTCTGGCCAGGCAAGAGGCGCGTCATGTGATTGAACTCAAGCGAATGCAGAAGCCGATCTATCAGCGTGAGTGTCCCCTCGTCGTCTAGCAAGTCAGCCAGCCCACCGGGAAAGTGGATGGGAGAGAAGGAGACCGGCCACCCTTCATCCATCAACTCAGAAGCATGTTGCGTAAAAAACGGGTACCTGTCAAGCATTTTTTGCGAATATCCATAAAGGCTGCGTTTCTCAGAAATGAAAAGATGAGGCTTGACCATCATCAGGAAGAAAAAGACCGTGCAAATGCTCTGATTTCTTGCTGGTTTGAGCGAAATCCGCTTACTCAAGCCTGCTGCCGCTCTGCTGCCATCTGCCCAGTGATATGAGCGGTTTTGATATTTGTCACTCTTCGGTTCGGGATCAGAAGAGTCCAAACAGCGAGTTGCCGTCCGGAGGACCGCCGAGCCAGACTACCTCGGATCTAACAACGACGGAGACTGCTCGGGAACTTTCTCCTAATAACGAACGCTCATCCTGATGGCGCGCCCATGCATGAGGTGTATCGCTTGCAATGGGCGAGCGATGGCCGTATTGATCACAAAGACAGCCATTGCTCACCGGAAGCCGCTGGTGCGGATTCCAACAAGGGTCAAGGGCAAAATCTTCTGCTTGGCGCGCTGGCTTCGGTTTCCTTTTTGGTGTGACGAAAGGTTTGATTTTGTGTCACATTCTCACGTATATTTTGCTGCGGGTTGAATTGCCCACCTGAATTACTCTGAAATCCCTGGAGTGTCTGGAGCAGTCAGTTTAATGTGGGGCTTTTCGCGAGACTTTCTCACACGGTGTTCGTCTAATAGGAGTTCCGTCGTACCTGCGACTATAGAAGCAGGAAGTTCAAGCAACAACCGGCTCAATTCTCATCCATATCTCAAGAAGGAGACATTCACGATGAAACGCGCACTGGGTGTGGTGATTTTCGCTGTCCTGATCGCCCACTTCTCCGTTGCCCAAATGGCCGTGGAGAAGGTCGACACGGCGGTGATCAACAAGATCAAAGACGAAGCGATGAACAGATCACAGGTCATGGAGATTCTGAGCTACCTCACGGATGTCTACGGACCGCGGTTGACCTGTTCACCCGAGTACAAGCAAGCGGCCGACTGGGCGAGCCAGAAGCTTGCCTCGTGGGGTTTGCAGAACATCTACTACGACAAGTGGGCGTTCGGAAAAGGGTGGACGCTCAAGCGCTTTCATATCAACGCGCTGCAACCCCGGGCCTTCCCGATCATAGCCTATCCAAAGGCGTGGACGCCTGGCGTAAAAGGAACGGTGAGCGCCGAAGCTGTCTACTTCAATGCAAAGACAGAGGCTGAGTTGCCGAACTTCAAGGGCCAGCTTAAAGGGAAGTTCGTGCTACTGAGCGATGAGCGTGAAGTCAATGCCCATATGGAAGCGGAGGGTCGCCGCTTAACGGATTCGGACTTGCTGAAGCTGGCAAATGCTCTTCCCCAGGAGGGCCGAGGGTTCCGTCGCATGCCAAACTTTGCGCAGATGGCCCCGGCAGCGAGAGATTCTGCGATGAGAGCGATGGCGCGCCAGTTCATGCCTGATGCAGACTCTGCCAGAATCGAGCGAGCAATCCGTGAGTTCATGGGGGGAGCACAAGCGCTTGGTCCGAAAAAACTTGAAATGTGTCAGAAGGAGGGGGCGCTTGCCGTGTTCGACGTTGGCAGAGGAGATGGAGGGACATTGTTCGTCGGATCTGCTTCAGTTCCGCAGGCGGGTGGAACACCCTTCGATCAGCGGGTGAGCCCGTACGACGCGAAAGCCCCGCAACTCGTCCCCCAAGTGACGGTGGCGGCCGAGCACTACAATCGCTTGATCCGTATGATTCAGAAGGGACAGAAGGTGAAGATGGAGTTGAATCTTGAGGTTGAGTTCACACCCGTGGATTCCGCGTTTAACATCATTGCAGAGATCCCCGGAACAGATCTCAAAGATGAAATCGTCATGCTCGGTGGGCATTTCGATTCTTGGCATGCCGGAACCGGCGCAACCGACGATGCGACAGGAGTCGCGGCGTGCATGGAAGCGGCCCGCATCATCCAGACACTCGGATTGAAGCCTCGGCGGACGATCCGCGTTGGATTCTGGGGAGGCGAGGAGCAGGGTTTGCTCGGATCGCGGGCGTACGTGTCAAAGAATCTTGCCGAGCGCCCGGGAGCAGGAATGATGGGCGGTGGTGGTGAGCTTAAGACGAAGCCGGACTATGAGAAATTCTCCATCTATTTCAACCACGACAACGGAACCGGCAAGCTTCGCGGTGTGTACATGCAAGGAAACGAGGCGGTGCGCCTGATATTCCGAGCCTGGCTTGCACCCTTCGCTTCGATGGGGGCATCGACATTAACCATACAGAACACCAGCGGCACGGATCACCTGTCATTCGATGCGGTGGGGCTACCAGGGTTCCAGTTCATTCAGGATCCCGTGGAATACGATGCCCGGACGCACCATTCGAATATGGATGTGTACGAGCGTGTACAGGCGGACGATATGAAGCAGGCGGCGACGATCATGGCTGCGTTCGCCTACAATGCGGCAATGAGGGACGAGAAATTCCCGCGCAAACCGATGCCGGCACCGCGTCCGCAAGCACAGCCGGGTGGGAACTAGCATCATCGCAGTTGCTTCATCTCATAAGCCGCTCTGTGTTTCACAGGGCGGCTTTTTGATTTGGACCCTCACCCCAATCCCCTCTCCCAGAATGGGAGAGGGGTGTCACGAAGTGACGGGGTGAGGGTGAGCACAGGAATGAAAACCTCTCGCACTATTCTTTGGGTCACGCTGTTCTCTATCGCCTTCGCATTCGTTGAGGCGTCGGTGGTGGTCTATCTGCGGGCGATTTACTATCCGGATGGATTTGCCTTCCCCTTGAAACTCATGAGTAGCCATCACATCGCTGTCGAGCTGTTTCGCGAGGTCGCCACCATCGTCATCCTCGCAGCTGCAGGAATCCTTGCTGGCAAGAGCCGCTGGGAAAAGTTCAGCTACTTCCTGATTGCATTCGGAGTGTGGGACATCTTCTACTACGTTTGGCTCAAGCTCACACTCAATTGGCCGTTCACGCTGTTCGATTGGGATATTCTGTTCCTCATCCCGCTGCCGTGGATCGGACCGGTCATTGCCCCAGTACTCGTGTCCATTGTGATGATTGCGGGAGGATTGTTGATCATTAGGAGAGAAGAGCGCGAGGGGATCTTTCAAACAACAAGACTCTTGCAAATCCTCGCCCTCATAGGCACAGGAGCCATCCTGTATTCCTTCCTTCAAGACACTGAGGCAACGCTCAGACTCCTGTTGCCAAAGCCGTATCGGTATGATTTGCTTGCGGCGGGACTTCTTTGCTACGCGATTGCGCTTACGCTCGTCGGTAGGGGCTCGAAGTCGAAAAGGGGGTAGTTCGTTCGACTGAGAGGCAGGCCTGAATTCGGATTGACCCCGTCTGACAAAGAGCGTCAGTTCACGTTCTGTTCTCGCTGATACAAGCTCCAGAAGTGGGCAAGTGACACGGCGGCCAACATCAGCACGACGAAGTACACGTTTGCAATATTTCTTCCCGCTACGTAGAACGGAGCGAGAGTGAGGAGCGTGTAGAGGTAAGGGAACATCACAACGAGCAATTCCTTCCAGCGCTTCCGCCTCAACCATATCCCGAAAAGGAATAATCCCCCCAATGTTCCGTCAACCACCAACAACAGTGCGGTGCTGAGAGATTTGTTGAGCGTTCCACTGACGTGTTGTGGCAGCGTTTCCTGGAAAAGGACTGCCCGCCCGATCTTTGGGAAGACAACCACCGTTGCCCGCTTGGCGACGGAGGTGACATACCACAGTGGGTCCCTTGAAACAAAACTGAGCGCCTCCTTCTTCAAAGCTTGTTCATATCGCTCAGTTTCGAACTGAACCGTTGAATCAAGCCTCGAAGCGAATTTCGCTACTTCCTCGTCGTCCTCCCGCAGTCCATAAGGGTTAGGCATCTGACCGACGCCTGCCCAGAAAGAATGCCAGAAGGCTCCGCGCGTTGCCATGAACTTATCGAAGACGATGTAGTTGCGGACGATGAGGGACGAGAATATGAGTGCGAAGCCGGTGAGCAGAATCAGAGAGTATCGCGCTGCTTCCCTCCATGGTCGCAACAAGAACAGAAAAACAGCTGCAAAGAGCACAAACGGAACAACCGTCGACCGCATCCAGGCAACAATGCCGGCACTCACACCGATCAAGAGCAAGTGCCACCATGCCGGTCGCTCCTGCATCGAGACGAGTTGGTAGACAGTCACGATGAACAAGAACGTCACCCAAATGTCACGATGCGGACGGACTGCCATTTCGATTCCGGGAACAAAACAAGCATAGAGAAAGGCGGCAAGTAAGCCGACGCGCTTGCTGAACGCCTTTTGGCCAATTCGGAACACCAGCCAGCACATCACAATATCAACGATCACCTGCAGGACGCGTGCGTACCACCAGCGGTGTGCACCGAAGATCTTCCAGAGGGCCGCGAGAAACAGTCCATATCCGCCCTCATCGTTATAAAGCGGGACAAGGTCTTCGTGTTGAGGCAGGGGATAGTCCTGTGGGTCGATCAGCCGGCCTTCACGCTGGCAGTCGCTGATGTACTGCTGGAGGTAAGGCTGATTCTTCTCGAACCAGTGCCCGTTGAGGATGTTGCGGGCGACTTCGGCGTGGAGCAAATACGACGGCGCGAGGTCAAGGTTGTTCCAATTCTTGTAGAGGAATCCCACTCGCAGTCCTGCTGCAAGGAGAAGAATGGCAAGGAGGATGCGTGGCGCTCGAGTTGTCAGTGTCAATCTCATACAAACCTTCGGTTGGAGCTCTTCTTCATCTCCCCTTGATAGAAAGAGACATATCCCTTCCCCTCCCAGGCGAAGGCTAGGTTGGGGTCAGCTTCACCACTTCTTACGAGCGATGACGAACATGATATCAAACAAATTCAAGTACAGGGAGAATCCAAAAAGCGGTTTCAGGAGCTTGTGGAGCCTTCTCCTGAACGCGGTCTCGTGATTCAGCACCAGCAGGGAATACAACATCTGCTGGAGGCTCCGGTAGTAGCCGCAGTGTTCAACGTGGACAATATCCAATCCATATTTCACGAAGAGCCGTTCGATCGTACTGCGATCGAAGTAATACAAGTGCGTCGGTGGGTGGATCAACCGCCAGCGATGTTTCCGGAGCCTCGCTATCGCGCTGCCGATATTACCCGTTGTTGCACAGAGGATGCCGCCGCGCTTCAGGAGTCGCGAGGCTTTCTGGACATACAAGTCGGGGCGAGCGAGATGCTCAATGGTGTCCCACAGCGCAACGACCTCATAATGATCCTCGTTCACGGCCAAATTGAGGAACTCGCCGCAGGTGCCTTTCAATCCTTGTTGCTGAGCGTAGCGGCAAGCCTCCTCAGAAACGTCGCACCCCTCGGTGTTCCAATGCCGTTGGGCGATCTCCAGAAAAAAGCCGTACGCACATCCAATTTCAAACAGATTCCCGCCTGACGAAAACCTTCTGAGCGTTTGGATCCGCGCGGAGAAGTTCTTCTGAAGAGTCGGTTTATCCTCCAGGTAGTTCAGGTACTCATCACCGAAGAAATAATTCCGTTGATACATTTGGTGCAAGTCTTTGGCAGAGACATGCACATCGGCGAACACCAATCCGCAGGAGGGGCATTTCAAGATGCCGGGATACAGAATGTGGCGGCTGGCGTCAGTGTTGCAGAGGATGCAAACCGGTGCAAGCGGTAAAATTTCAACGGCTTGGTCGTTTTGAGGTATCAATGCCGAGAGAGTCTTTGATGATGTAGAGAGGGCGACCTTTTGCTTCATTGTAGACGCGGATGAGGTACTCACCCAGAACCCCAATACTGACGAGTTGAACCCCGCCGAGGAAGAGCACGGTCACGAGAATTGATGTCCATCCGGGGACGGTCCGATCGGTGAAGAAGTACGAGTAAAGGGAATAGAGGCCGTACAGAAAACTCAGGAAGGAAACGGTCAGACCCAAGTACGTGACGAGATGGAGCGGGGTGGCGGAAAAGGAGACGATGCCGTCAAGCGCGAGTCTCATCATCTTTCTGAAGGTGTATTTGCTTTTGCCGGCGAATCGCGCATCTGCCTTGTACGATACTCCGATCGAAGAGAAGCCGACCCATCCGATCAGTCCGCGCAAGAAACGGTCGCGCTCCTCAATCGTTTTCAAACTGTCCACCACCTTCCGGTCGAGTAATCGAAAATCGGCGGCGAAGGGTTGGATCGATGTCTCGGAGAAAGCGTTCATCAGGCGGTAGAATATCCTGGAGGTCATTTTCTTGACGAGCGGTTCGCCCTCTGTCTCGTCCCGGATGGTGTAAACGATCTGATTCCCGTTTTGCCACTGTTCAAGAAGCGCCGGAATGAGTGAAGGTGGATGCTGGAGGTCGCCATCCATCGTGATGACGGCTTCGCCCTGAGCGAACTCAAGGCCGGCGGTCAGCGCCGCTTGATGGCCAAAATTGCGTGATAACGAGAGTGCCTTTGTCCGTCGGTCTTTTTGCCGGAGGTCCTGAACCGCCCGGTACGTGGTGTCGGTGCTGCCGTCATCGACAAACAGGACTTCGAATTTGAACGGGAGTTTCTTGAAAACCTCCAAGAGCTCATCGGCCAAGACCGGAATATTCGCAGCCTCGTTGTAGACCGGGATGACAACGGAGATGAGGGGAGCGTTCTTTGGGGAAGTGACAGCCTTTTTCACGGTTGAGTCTTACCTGAGAAATCGTCTTGGTTTAGGTACCAGATTCGCGTTTGATGGAAAGCTGAATCTCCGTGGGGAGCTGCGCTTCTAGCGTGAGCTGCAGCGTCTGATTTCTCTCTCGCATGCCATAGCTGCGGGAGAACCACGTTTGTTCAAGTGTAAAAGCTCCCACGCTTGCGCTGATAATATAACGCCCATTTTGATTTCTTGCTATCGCTTTTTGGGGCGTGGAGAGTTGCACCGTCACGTCCGGGGCAAAATGCAGAAAGTTCTCGATTTGGTGCTGCCCGTTGCCTGAGAGGGTATCGTCAATGATCAGCGCAAACCGTTCTTTGTTCAGCTCGAAGCGACGCTGAACAGTCACGGGCGAAGGAAGGACGCGGTAGCCGGAGTGTTGAGCAACCAAGCGGTCACGTTGGTTATCGGATGTCCACTCGGTCACCATCGCATTCGTTTCATCGGCTTTCACTGACCATAAGCCGAAGAACTCTGCAATTTCCTTGCTATCGACCACAACGGTATTGTGTGCCCGGGTGCTGCGGAACTCGTTGCGCGCTTGTGCGTCGAACGTATAGGCATAGGTGCCAGAGTCCACAATCAATGGCGCGCCATCGACCCAGAGCTCGAAGCTAAGCGTGTCGTTGTGGCCGTGTCCGCCGTGGCTCATCATTCCGAGATCTCCCGCGTCGACGCACACGTGAGCGTCCGGGGTGCGAAGGATGTAGAATCCGCCATTGGGAAAGGCTCGCGAGTTGAGCTGGAGAGGTTCGCCTTGAAGCATCTGATGTTTCTCAAATCCTTCTCCCCCGAAGAGCCAGAGTGTATCCTGAAAGAACTTGCCCGCTGCAACCCTGAAGTCACGCCGCTCAAACAGGATAGCTCCCACCGACAATGCGTGTCGATGATCGTTGATATCTTCGCTCATCGAGAAACGAAACAACCGGCCATCGTCAGCGTCGCCAATCAGTGGGATCGAGCCGTCGGGTCTCGTGTAGTACTGAACAAACTCAAACATTCTCTCCAATCGACGCAGGAAGGACTCAGAGAGATAGATATTGTTCTTCTTGCACAGGATCACGGCAGAGTAGAAGAGCTCTAGCACAAGTCGGTGATAGCTTGTCGACTTCTCATAGTCCACGCCGTCCGGACAAACCTGCTCTTCCATTTGCTCTTGCAGTTGCGCAACTCCCCATTCGAGCCACTTCTTGCCAAACGAGGTTTCGCAAAAGAAATTGCCGAGGAAGATCAGCCCGACGATGTCTGACAGGAGGTGATTGCCATTCCGCCAAGAGTATTCCAGATGATGTTCGATGAAGCGTCCGTGCGCGTAGAGGCTCTTCAGGAATCTCAGCCAGAATTGCGACGAGAGCGATTTGGATTCGCAGAAGAAGTAATATCCTGCAATCCAGTTACAGGCACGGATCGCCACCTCCATTGCAGTTGTCCAGTTTGGTCCCTTGCCAAGCGGATTCTGCTCGATCCAGTCGTCGATCAACTCACCGAACTTCTGAGCATAGCGCTCGTTGCGGGTTACCCAGTACGCTTTTCCAAGCCACCATACCTGATGAAACCGGCTCAACTCCCACGGGACTTTGATGTCCGACGGATTGTCGAGATCCAAGATCTCTGGTGTGGTTAGCTTCCGCAGCGGCCACACTTTGCCACTCTTGAAGTCGCGATGCCAATCGATCCTCTCACCCAGATGGACCTTACCGGAGCCGAGCGTCTCGAATTGGTTCTCGAGCACATCCTGTGCTTCGGAGAGAATTTGGTCGTACGGTTGACTCCTCGTGATTAGCTCGAGGAAGAAGTCCTTCTGATTGCGGGGGTGGAAGAAGAAACGAAGTCTTACCGCGTCGTGAAACTGTCGGATAAACTCCTCGGCTGTGCCCATGAAGCCGAATAATTGGGAGAATTCGTGATCCGAAAAAGTCTGAACTCGCTTTTCGAGAAAGACCTTCCAAATGCGCGGCATGAGTAGCCGATGCCCGAGAATGCGAAGAAACGCTTTGGGTGTCCTAGGTTTTTCGCGCATAAACAGTCAGCAAATCACCACTACGTATGGCTCGAAACATGGCTTGTGTGGAGAGAGCAAGTACAAGATAGAAAAGCTTTCTGAACTTGTTCAAGGTGTCCGACACAAAACCGTCACCTTGTGATGGTGTCAGGAACCGAAAATAGTGATCGGCCAACACTTCAAACATATACTGGTGTTGGACGTTGAGCACGGTGAAGCCGCATTGTGCTAGCAGCGGTGTTAGCAGCGGGGGCGTGAAGGAGCACAGGTGATCGGGTGGCATGTAGTAACGCCAGCGATGCCCTAGAATTTTCTCGTTGATGCAGTCATGGTTTATCGTCGTGAGCGCAAGAATGCCATCCAGTTGCAGCACGCGCACAATTTCCTTGAGAGTCTCCACCGGCTCAGGCAAATGTTCGAGCACGTCCCAGAGCGTCACAACGTCGAACGAGCCGCTAGGATACCGCATCTCCTCGAGAAGCTTTGGATGGACCCTGACAGGTCGATGGGACTTTATATACTCCACATAGAGCTGGTTGAGTTCCAGACCTTCAGCGTCGAATCCACGTTGCCCGGCAAGGGAGAGAAAGAGACCGGCAGCGCAGCCGATATCGAGTAATCGAGGGTTTGGCTTCTGCACGAGCTTCTGGAGTTGATCAAGGCGCGTTTCAAACTCAGGTTGCTGGTCGCCCTCAACGTGCGGCAAAAGGAGTTCCTTGAAGAAGAACTCACGGAGGTCCTCGTCGTTGTAAACATCTCGAATTGCCTCTTGCGTCAGCTGCGGGTTCACGTAGACGAAACGGCAACCATTGCAAGTGACATATGTGAATCCGTGTTTGGTGACCCGATGAGTGGAGGAGGAGGATCCACAGAGAGGGCACGAAACGGGCTGGACCAGATGGCGAGCAACAAGTCCTGTTCCAGGATCGATGAGGCTCGACGCTTTTTCCTCCATCTTGCTGTAAAACTCGTTCCATTTCTGGGCGGACGTATACACAACTAGCCTCTCCTACGAGCCACAGTTAGAATGATGGCCCCCTTCATGAGGGCATTCTCCATCAGCTTCCAAATCGGCGACAGCGCGAGAGCGAAGTTCATTAACGGAGGGGATAGATAGTATGGATGACGTGATGGTTTTTCCCTTGGCGGCATGAGCGTGTTGCTGTAGGAGTTAATGAGCTCGAATCGTCCAGATAGATAAGCGAGTACATCGAAGTAGCTGCTCGAGCCTTCGGTTTCCATGAAGAGAACGTCGAAGTTGTTCCGCTTTAACATGTCGCTAAGAGTTGTCGGCGTGAACATATTGATATGGCCAGCGTTTCCAGCTCCACCGAGGCAATGAAAACACCGCTCTCTGAGGATTTTCACCTGCAGGTTTTCATAGTTCGGGACGGTAATGGCAAGCAGACCTCCTGACGAAAGTAGCTGGTGAGCGTTCTTCAGAACCATGTCGGGATAAAGCATGTGTTCAAGCGTTTCCCACAGTGTGATGATGTCAAACCGCTGCGTCTCCCCAATCATCGATGGAGCCAGTTCTTCAAAGAAGCCCTGCTTGATCTCCAGGCCAAACCTTCTTCTTGCCGCTTCGATTGCATACTCGCGGTATTCGATCCCATATGGTATGTACCCGCGCTCCTGGGCAAATTTCAGGAAGCTTCCTGTGAGACAGCCAATATCCAAGACGGTCCCGGACGATTTATATCTCTGCAGCTGTTTGAGGTAGAACGAAAACCTCGCCCTGTCTTCATTCAAATACGTTTTTTCAAACCGGGAATCGATGACGAGCCGATTAATGTGGTCGGTGTCTTTTTCGAACCGTTTGAAATATTCTCGCCACAGGTCGTAGCTGAAGCACAGTGTGACATAGACGAAGTCGCAACTTCTACACTGCACATACTGGTAGCCATCCTCTGAGTTCCAAAGGAAGTCGAAATCAGTTGCATTGCACGCCGGACATGCGCGTGGAAGTCCTTTGGCAAGGAATTCTTTCCTGTTCGTCTCCCAAATCTGGTATTCCGCTTTCCAGATCTCCTGTTGTTGGTAGCTTGGGGAATATTTTGCACTGATTCTCTTCTTTGGAAAAAAGACACTAAGAACCCATTCTACAGCCATCAGGCAAAACCGAGCAATCCGCACGAGAACCAGGAACAATGATTTCTTTGCCATATGAATTTTCCTCAGCTCAAGCCGAGATTCGTAGTGATGGAGAAGGGTCAAGTGTGTCTGGCGATTCAGACATCACGCCTCACATGGTGAATGTACTGCTCCTTGAGGAATTGAACGACCAGTGATACCTCTGCCCTCGTTGGCAACAGTGTGTCGGTGAATTTGGCATCGGAAAGACGAAAGAAAATCACTCCCATGACAATCAGATTAAGAGAATACGAAATGCTTGACGCGATGGCGGCACCGACGGTTCCGAGCTTTGGGATGAGGACAAAGTTCGCGCCCAGGTTGACGAGGAAAGCAAACGAAGCACTTGCCGTGTTGTACCACGGCTTGCCGCATTGATATGAAACAAATGGGGATAGACTCCTCCCAAGGCTCCAGCATATGACGCCAGGGAGCAAATACCACAAAGGGAATACCGCAGGAGAAAACGCCTCACCAAAGAAGAGGGGGACAAGCAAAGGGGCCAGGGCAAAAATGGCGAGCGACGGACCGATGACGAGAAAAGCGACAAGCTTGAACGTTCGCTGGGTCACGAGCACCGCAGTGCCAAAGTCCTCGGAAGTCACGCGGTAGAGCGATGCCGTGACAACAACGTAGTCTAACAGCCAGAGTGTCTCGGCGATTCGTGTGGCGAGTGCGAAGTAGCCCAGCTCGGTTGGGCCAAGCATAGCATCGATGAAGAACTGGTTAGCGCGAAAATGCAGCGAATTGACAGCAAGCCCGACATAAAGGGCAAGTCCGTACAGAAGTGATTGTTTCAATGCGGAGAGACGGGGCCGCAAGCGCAATGGGACCCTTTGTCGGATCGCGTAAAGCGAGATGCATGCTTTCACAAAAATCAAAGCCGCGCTCAAGTATATGAACAAAGCCAGGGAACCACCGAGAGCGACCACAATGCTATATGCAACTAAGGATACCAGTGAAGAAAGTCCACTGATGAGATAAACCATTTTTACCCCGTCACTGCCGTACATGAGCCCTGACCAAAGTGTGAAGTACAGAGACGGAGCAACGGCTACAACAGCAAGAAGGAAGAAATTGTCCGATAGTGAAACGAGGGGGGATCCGGTTTGTCGACAGACGAAGAGACCGATAAGGAATACCAGTGTCCCCGCGCCGACGCTCCAGAGAATAGAATTCGAGTGAAGCGTTTGGGGGCTGTAGGCGCCTTTACCTCCATAGTATGTATTGGCAGACAGAAGACCCATTTCTGCGACGGAGCTAACTACAAGCGGCACGACTAGGAATAAGTCAAGGGTTCCTTTGTTCGTGGGTCCCAATGACCGGGCAAGCACGATTTGCGTCGCGAATCCCGTGAGTGCAGTTACGACTTGCCAGATGAAAAGGGAAGGAAGGGTCTTGATGATTGGCTGGGACATTCAAGAGTGCGGACGATTGACAGAGACTGTGCGTGATACGCCGGAAATCAATTTGGAAACAGAGAATGCCAGACAATAGATCCAGCATTTGGATCTGAGCTCCTGCAACTTGCTCTGCGATTCTCGAAGCCAAGAGGAGTGCATCAAATCTGTCTAGTTCCTTCCTGTGCTGTATCGGTAAAGCGCCCTCACTTCTGAATCAGTCAAACCTCGGTTGTAGATTCGGACCTCATCAATGATACCGTGGAAAGGATACATGAGATCTTCGGCGTAGGTTGGAGGGCTCTCATGAGCGCTGTGTCTAATGCCCACATAGAGGACAGAAGGACTTGGTCCGGTGCGTCTCTTGGGTACATACGAAATGTTGATGGGTCCCACATTGATGAGACCATCCAACTTCCCGTTCACGAACACCTTCAAGTAGCTATTGCGGTACATGCCAACCACATGATACCACGTATTCAGCCTCAGGTCTGTCGATCCTATGACCGCCTTCCAGTCACGAGTGTCATCGCCGATGACAAATCGAGGCCTTCCCTCCTCTATGTCAAGAATGAATCCTTTGGCATCATCGTCAGCGCCCTGAGTATTCTCTGAGACTATGGTGTTCGAAGGCGCCAACCCCTCCATCTTTATCCAAGCTTCGACGCTAGGCTCAGGTATGTGAAAATGCTCTCGATCAGTGTAGTAAACATAACTTGACGTTCTGCCTGAGAGGTACAGGCCCATTCCTTGCTTGCCCTTTCGGAACCGCACTCCCACTTGTATCCCATTGATTCCATATGCGCTTTGATCATCCACATTACCGTCAAAGGCCAGTAGGGCGGCAATCGTCGCTTCCGAAATTTCAGGAGAAAGCGTTATCTCATCATCGCTCTTGATGCCAATGACTATGCAAGAGGCCAGAAGCGTGAGACAAAAGCATCCGATCCAGGCAACCGTGGTTTTCATATTTGCTCCTTTCACTATCTTGCTTGGGGAGGATTTCCTGCTAGACTCTGATGCTCTCTCGAGTGTCAACTGGCTGAAAGAAAACGTTGCAAAGCGCTTTGATTTCAGAATCACTAAGACCGCGATTGTGGGTTATGACTTCATCAATAGTGCCGTGAAGGGCACACATCAAAAGGCAGCGCGACGCAAATGATCCGCTCAACTCTCGATGCTCACTTTCAATCCTTGGAAATCAAATGCGAAGTCCAGGACAGTAAATCCCGCTTTCGTAATTTTCTCTGCCGCGCGCCGTTTTCCATGTTCTCCTTTACAGCAGAACACAACGCAGCCCCCCCCGCCTGCGCCGCACGGCTTTCCGCCCAAGACATCTTCCCGGACAAGCGTGAACAGGTCTTCGAGCATTTTGTTGCTTGTCGAGCTGTCCATTATCTTAGTGCATTCGAACTGCGTCGAGAGGATCTTGCCAAACCTCTCAAACTCTCCCTTTTCCAAAGCCTCTTTCCCCTCGTGCGCGGAATCGCGCATGCGAATCAATGCGTCGATGACATCGCGATGTCCTTTGGCGAAATTCCCCCAGACGTTCTCGTGAATTCGCGAGGAGAGTCGTGCTGCCCCGGTATAGCAGAGGAGAAGGATCGATTCGAACTCTTTGACCCTTGGGGCGGAGATACCAACGGGCGTTGACTGAATTCCCTCCTTGGAAAACTCGAACACATTAATTCCTCCAAGCGCGGAGGCACACTGATCTTGCTTTCCTCCGATAATGCCGAGAACCTTTTCGATCTTGAATGCATCCTCTGCAATGGCAAGTCGTTCCTGCACGGTGGAGAGAGGCCGGCCCTTGATTAAGCCCAACCAGAGAACATTCATCGCGGCGGAGCTTCCCAAGCCGGCGCCCCAAGGAAGATTGGCCTCATAGTGCACCGTCATTCCCTCCTTGATTTCCCGATGCGCCCCGGAAAGCAATTCACCGCTTACATATTTCGTGATCGCGGCGTTGAGTGTGGCACCGCCAAAGGTTTCGTAGAAGACAGGCACGTCTGTCCAGGCACCTGCAAAGTCTATGCGGACAGGAGCTTCAGCTCTGATTTTCATACAGCATCCTTTCTGCGTTGAACGACAACCTACGCTTTCGATGGTCCGGGCGCGAGTTTTCGATAGAGATCCAACAACTGTTGAGCCAGGAGCTCTCGGTCGAAGTGCTCGACCGCGCGTTGGCGCCCGGCGGCTCCCATTCGATTTCGGAGCGCTTCGTCCTCAAGAAGCAATGTTACTTTCTCGGCAAGTTCATCCGGATTATTCGGTTCGACAAGAAATCCCGTCGAGCCATCGACGATTACCTCAGGAACGCCATTGATGTTCGATCCGACGACGGGCTTCCGGCAGGCCATTGCTTGGATCGTCGAGAGGCCGAGGCATTCGATGGGTGTGCAGCTCGGGAACACGAATACGTCACACGCCGCAAAAAAGCTTGGAAGCATCTCATCGGGCTTCGGGCCAAGTAAATGGAACTTCGAACTGATGCCAAGCTCTTCAGCCCGTGCTAAGAGATCGCCGGCGATGCCGAAGTCGGATCCGACGATCAAGAACACTGCATTTGGAACACGGCGAAGAATGGCGGGTGCGGCTTCGAGCAGAACTTGCGGACCTTTGCGCGAACGGATCTGCCCAAGGAACAACAAGACGCGTTTCCCATCCAGCTCATACTCCCTGCGAATTCCCCGGGTGTCGGTGTCCGGAGAAAACCGCTGTACATCGATACCGTAGTGGGTGACCTCTACTCGTTCGGGATCCATATCGATGTGGCTGACTTCGCGGGCACAATGCTTGCTCACAGAAAGAATCAGATCGGCTTGCTCAAGCACAGAGCGAACAAAAGGCTTGAACCGATCGCCGAACGCATCGTGATGGACAAGCTCACTCTTATGAGGAACCACCTCACCAAAGATCGTCTGGACATACTTCCTGTTGTACTTCTTCGCGAGATAGGACGCGACGAAACCCTGCGCCCACGGATAGTCATAGGCATGGATAATGTCGATCGGATGGCTGCGGATGACCCACTCACCGATCTCGATCCAACTCGCTATTGATTTGAGGGCGTTGCAGAAGGTGAGAATGCCAACCCGCGATTTGACGATTGTCGAGATCCACAGGGGAAGGCGTCTGAGTATCGGCCAGACTTTCTTGAGGCGCGAGCGCTCGCCGTAATGGATGGAAATTCCTGCGCTCTGAAATTCTGCATACTGTTTGGGGTCCGTCGGCTGCCTATCGATGATGGTGTGGATCTCATAGCCACGCGCAGCCAGGAAAGGGAGCGCGTGAGCAAGATAGGTCGCGACTCCGCCGTACGGGGGTGGAAGAGGGCCGTTAATGAGAAGCAAGCCGATTTTTCGATCGCTCATGGGTCCGAAGATTCAAACGATTTCACGATGCGCTCGACGTTTGCATTCCAGGTGTGTTTCCGGATCACGTCCTGTCGTGCCTGTGCGCCGAGTTTGTCTCGCAGCCTTCCGTCGCGTGCGAGCTTCAGAATGAGATCAGCAAGTTGCCGAACATCGCCTGGATTCATATGAAGTCCATTAACTCCATCCACAATCACTTCACCGATCTGTTCGAGACGGCTTGCGATGATAGGTTTGCCCATTGCCATATATTCAAAAAGCTTTGTTGGCGAACCGAAGAACTTCGTGCCATCCTGGAACCCGAGATGCGGTGATACAAGGATGTCGCATGCTGCGAGATGGCGCGGCGCTTCACTATGCGGCACAAGTCCTGCAAAGGTGATTCCCCCCTGGAGCCCTAAGTCCATCGAGCGCTTTTCGAGAGCAGAGCGGAGGTCGCCTTCTCCGATAAAGAGGAATCGGAGTCTGCTTTCCTGCTGAGTGGCGATTACTGCAGCGTCAAAGAGCGTCTCGATGCCGTGCCACCGAGTGAATGTGCCGATGAAACCGACCAGGATCTCGTTGCCGATGCCGTAGCAGCGGCGAACCGGTGCCCCGTCAATATCGGGATGAAATTCATCCGGGTCAACTCCGTTGGGATTCAAAAGATACCGATCGCGCTTGATTCTGTACGGGGCAAGCTGTTCCTCCACACCCGTGGAGATGACTGCAATCCGGTCTGCGAGCTGGAGTGCTAGCGCTTCGCTTCGAGTCGCAAGGTCCTCAAGGACCAACCTACTCCAATGTTTTTTGATCCACACTTCCGAATCGTTCGCTTCAAGAACCAGAGGAATACCGAATCGATTCGCGATCATGCCTCCCGCAAAGTTGAAGATTGCATGGCGCTGATAAATGAATGACGGTTTGAATCGCTCAACGATGTTTCCCAGCCGACGGATGACTCGGAGGTTATAGTGGAGCAGCTGAAACTCGTCAAAGAAGTCGAGGCTCGTCAGCGGCTTCATCTGCAACTGAGTAACCTCGGGGAGCAGAACGCTCAGGGGCGCGTCAGCGACGTAGATGACCTTGAATCCAGAGCTCAGAAACGCCTTGATCATACCCTTTATGTGGCTCACCGAGCCGCCAGCGCGAACGGAACCCGATAGGTCCGTGCGCAGAAACAAGACCGTTTTTCGATCGTGGTTCAAAAGGGGAACTCGTTTCTGGCCAAATGGGTGCGGGAGTTTACGACTTACAAGAAGTAGGTAACCGTACGTCCACATGACTGCAGCGACGCCTATAAGTGTGCCGAGCAAGAGTTGCGGGATCAGGAGGAATGCAATGCGACTGGTGTCGACGTGCACGAGCGAATCCTTGTCTGCTCGCACAAAGCGCTCACGGGCTTTGCTGAAACTCACGAGCAACTCAATCGAGATCTGGCTTCGACGCACGGCGGATGAGTGCATCGATGCGATGGCGAGGTCCCATTGGTTAGAACGGACGCGGCGAACGAGATTGAGGAGGGAAAGACCGGCGAGATCGTGCTTTCGCAGAATGGTCAGGGAGGCTTCCGGGAATGACTGTTCAGCGAATTGCTGAAGCTCTTGATCTTCGAACGGGAGAAGAAGAACGCGCCGGACGCCGGAAGGATTGACCTGTTGTGTCAGTTCAGAAATGCGCATCGAGATCAAGGGGTGAGAGATACAACTGAACGCTGCGAAGGAGCCTAGGCCGATTTCCCTTCGATCCAGTAATCATACCAGAGTGCAAGATTCAAGAGAGCCCAAAGGGGCATACCCTCATCTCGGGTTCGGTTTCGATGATTGTGGATCATCGTTTTGACAAAATCCCCCCGAAGAAGATCACGCTTCATCAACCCACTGTTCAGTATTTTCGTTTCCATAAAATTGAACCATTCGGAACGAAGCCATTCGTTCACAGGAGCGGCGAAGCCTTGCTTCTTTCTGTAAATGATATTGTGGGGAATTAATCCTTCGACCGCCTTTTTGAGGATATACTTCGGTTCCCCTCCCTTCACTTTGAACTTCTTCGGAATCGTCATCGAGTACTCAACAAGACGATGGTCGAGGAAAGGCACGCGCGCTTCAACTGACGTTGCCATGGAAACCTTGTCTACGCGCATCAGGAGGAGTTCCGGAAGCCGGTTCTTGAATTCGAGATAGATCATGCGCTTCAAATAGTCCGCGTTAGGATCGCGCTCCAAGATTGCTTCGTGCCATCGCGCGGCGAGATCACGGGCTCGCGCGGCCTGAACCTCTCGGTGACCGTCGAACAGCAAGCTCTTGTGTGTTTCCGTGAAGATGTTCACTCCTCCCCAAAATAACTCATCGCCTTCAGTCGCTTTCCGAATGTAGTCAAGCTGCAGCAGCTTGTGCTTGCGCTGCAGGACGGCTGACGCAATGCCAAAGATCGCAGATCTTGCAAATCTCGGCATGAGCTGATAAGGACGCCACAGCCACTGATAGAAACGAAGCTCTCGCAAGTACGCTGGATATCCCGCAAACTGCTCGTCACTTCCCTCACCGACCTGTATAACGATCGTGCCGTTGTCCCGAGCAAGCTTCGATACAAAGTAGAGGGGAATGCACACCGGGTCTGCCAGCGGCTCGTCCTGATGGTAGATCAGCTTCGGAAGAAAATCGAATGCCATCCGTTGATCGATGGACACTTCGTGATGGTTCGTTCTAAACTCCTTCGCGATTTGACGGGCGTAGCCGAGCTCGTTATATTTCTCTAAGTCTCGAAAACCCACCGAGAAGGTATCAACAGGCCGATCCATCAGCTCTGCCATCAAAGCGACGTTCGTGCTCGAGTCAATTCCACCGCTCAAGAACACCCCGAACGGCACATCGCTCATCATCCGGTCTTTAACCGATTGCTTCAGCAATCTCTGGATGCTATCGATGCAAGATTGTTCGTCCTTCGGGGGACCTCCCTCAAGGAGCTTTGAATGTGAAATCGGTGTTCCATCCAGATCGATGGAGGGCTGTCGTCCGATGGGCACGGGATCCCAGTACTGTTCCTTTCGTATGTCTCCGTCCTTCCCAATTACCATGAAATGCCCCGGCTCCAGCTTGTAAATGTTCTTGAACATTGTCATCGGGGCGGGGGAGATGAGGAATGTCAAATACGCATCGAGCGCTTCTTGGTTGAACTCCCTGTGCACAGCGGGATGTTGGAGGATGGCTTTGATCTCCGAGCCGAAAATGAAATTGCCGTTGGCAAACGTGTAGTAAAGCGGTTTAATGCCAATTCTGTCGCGGGCAAGGACCAGTCGCTGGCTCTTCTCATCCCAGATCGCGATTGCGAACATCCCAAGGAGCTTGTGAACGAAATCGAGGCCGTATTCTTGATATGCGTTGATGATGCTTTCGGTGTCCGAGCGTGACCGGTAGCGGCAGCCCTTGCGCTCAAACTCCTTGCGAAGGACCTCGTGATTGTAAATCTCACCGTTGAAGACAATGGCAACGGATCTATCCTGTGAGAACATCGGCTGGTGGCCAGCGGGGGAGAGGTCGACGATAGAAAGGCGCCGAAAACCAAATCCCGCGCGCTTGTTGGGCGAGATGAACGTCCCCGAGTCATCCGGCCCGCGGTGCGTGATGGTGTCGCTCATCCTGATGAGAAGCGCCTCATCGAAAGTCTGAGCGGAATTCCCGTAGTTAAACACGCCGCAAATGCCACACATGAATCAATGTAAAATGAAAAATGTAAAAGGAAAAAATGAAAAACAGAAGTCAGAAGTCAGAATACAGGAGTCAGAAGAAAGAATTTTGAATTCAGTAAGGAGTAAGCAGTATGGAGTACACAGAAGTATTCTCACTATTGTCAGCTACCTCCTACAATCTACAATCTTCGACCTACAATCTATAACCTATAACCTATCCCGCCAAACAGCGGCGGTTCCGCCTTTCCCGCCACAATGATTACTACATAAAAGGCGGGATCCCGTACAGCGGGACCAGAATCCCGCCTATGCCGTTGTACGGCATGCCGCATTATGCGCATTCTTCTTGTGGCGGCACAGGCGGAATCCAGAAAGCGGGAGACGCACACAACGCGCAACCTTCAACATCGCTACTCCACCACTTCACTACTCTTCCCTCGTTCTCTCTTCCTCTTCATCCATCGATCAAAGCCGAAGTATGCCAATCCGCCGATGACGAGCAAATTTGCCACAAGGCTCAGGTTCTTTCCAAGGTAGAAGCCCGTGGGCTCAAATTTCATATCGAGCTTGTGAATTCCCGGTGGAACCACGACAGCGCGGAACAGGTAGTTGGCGCGATAGATCGGCGTCTCTTTCCCGTCAATGAATGCTTTCCATCCTTTGGGATAGTACGTTTCACTCAGGAACAGCAGGTTGTTTCCGTTTGTCGTGACCTTCAGTTCCATGTCCTGGATGCCGTACGAGAGAAACTCCGCTCGAGCTGCAGGGTGCGGCGGCTCGATCTGGAGCTTAGGGTCTTCCATGAAGTAGATGACGTCCTGCGGATCAAATGCTTTGTCCCTGATCTTGCTCAAGATCGATAGTCCATCGGTCACTTCATAGCGCTTGACAAAGAACGCGCGCGGCAGGAATGAGAGGTTAGAGTACACTTTTTTTCCGGCTCCGTTGAACACCAATCCGATCGCGGCGTTCGAATCCGGCCTGTCGGAGATGATGTACTTTACATTCATCAAGCTCCACACCAGAGGATTGTACAAATCGGCGACATCGACCATGTCCTGAAACGCGCGCATCTTCGCGCCCTGGTAGCCATAGGCGCTCTGGATTCGCCAATAGGCCAGGGTGTTATCGTACGGCGGCTGCCCCTCTCGGAATTCCAGCACGCGGAAGAATGCCGGATCCTTCTGCAGAAATTCAACATAGTCGGGTGCTCTGAACACCTGTTGCTGCATTGCCTTATCCTGCGGATCCATCGGCTTGGAAGCGACTCGCCACAGATCGAATCCGATGACGAGAGTGAGCACAAGCGCGAAGGTGGTGAGCTTCATTCTCTCCTGGACAAAATAGTAGAACGAGCCGAGTGTAATGATGAGCATTCCCAACGCCAAGTACAGATCCGTTGTCACGAGAGAAGCGACGTGGGCCGTCAGTTCTTTTGACACCTGCGTCGGGATTTGCCGAAAGACCTGATCCACGACCCGGTCTCGAGGAAGTTGATAATTGAAGACGGTTGAAAACAGATTCTGCACCGCCTGACGAGAAAGCAGGCCTTCGTACGTGGCAGCCAGTCCCAAACACACAACTACCGAAACGCCAAGCGCAATGAGAATGGACTTCTTTCTCTTTTGGAGGGCTGCACCGTGCAGTTCTTCGCGTTCCTTCATCAAGGAAACGATGCCGTACGCAGCAAGGATTGGCACGAAGATTTGCACCAGAACGAGAATCATCGAAGGTATGCGGAACTTGTTGAACATCGGGAAGTATCGATACATCAGGTCATAGACGAGCGAGAACTCCTTCCCGAAGGCGATCAGCAACGAAAACAGGATCATCACACCCAGGTACTGGACGAAGGGATCTTTTCTGTTTCTGACGAAGCCGTAGATTGCAAGGAGAAAAACGATGAGGCCCATATACTGCGGGGCATGTGTGAAGGGTTGAGGACCCCAGTAGAAATTCCGCATCTCGAGCTGGTTATTGCTGAACAGCCCCTGATACTTCTGAATGCCGAAACCGTACCACGAAGGTACGAGCCAGGTCATCATCTCGCCGGGGGAGAAAGACCAGCTCGTTGCATAGTCATAGTCAAGTCCTCCCTGAACGGTCTTCGTCTCAGCCTGTTGGCTTGAAGGAACGATGGGATTTGAGCCGCGCATAGAGTATGGGTTGTATTCCCATACGGAGAGATATTTGTCCGCATCCATGGAGAATGCCAGAGCTGTAGCAAGTGCGAAGATCAATCCCGCACGAACAATGGGCTTCCATGCTGCTGGTGGAGATGCGGCCTCCTCGGACTGGGCCTTTCTCTTGAAGAACGACCTCACGAGAAAGAACAGGAAATACATGCCAATCGCGAGGTAGACATAGAAAATCATCTGCACGTGACTCGGGAGGAACGAATAGTGAAGCAGCAAGACAAGGAGGAGTGCCAGCGGCAGGCTGAAGCGTTCGCGGTGCCTCTTGATCGCATACAGGATATAGGGAAAGAAGGCCATGATGGCGATCTTGGTGTTGTGTCCCACCATCACCCAAATAATGATATACATCGAGTAGGTTGCCGCGAAGGCCGCCACGAACGCAGCGAACTTGCTCCTCAACTTGTTGTATGTGAACAGATACATTCCGCACGCGAAGACAAAGTAGAAGAACAACACCCACCCCGGTGGCGGATTGAAGAGGATCAAGCTGAACAACTCTGAAGCTTTCCCGATCACGAGCGCGGTCAAATCAAAGAGCCGCTCGCCGCCAACAGTCAGGCTGCCATAAGCGGGCATCCCACAGAAGATGTAGGGATTCCAGAGTGGGAAAATGCCGGCTTTCTTCGCATCTGCGAGGAATGTGTCGAACGCGTGCGACGCGATTGTATCGACATCCAGAAATATCTTACCGCCGAAGATGATCTGGTTAAAGAAAAGGATGATGCTGAGGAACAGCAGGGCGATGGCGACGAAGTGCTGGTACTTGGGGGGAATCAACACTCGTTCATCACGAGCCTGCCGGCTGCTGGCTCGTTCTTTGTGTGTTTTGCTCATAGGAGAAGTCGTGGCGGGTTAGTACCGGGAGCTCAGGGTGTCGAGAAGCGTCGCCAACTGGCGGGTGATCTCTCGTCGATCATATCGCTTCACTGCTTCCCGATCCTGCTGAAAATTTTTCTTATCATAGAGAAAATTCTCGTAACATTCAACGTAAGCTGCTTTGATGGCCGGAATGTCCTGGTTGGGTGCGGCGTAGCCCGACCTCGTCTCACGCATCAACTCAGCAATGGCTCCCTCGGGAGCAAGTGCTATGATGGGGCGTTGAGCGCCGATGTATTCGAACACCTTCCCCGGTACGATCTCCTCACTTCCGTCTGCTTCATCGACAATGAGCAAGAGCGCATCTGCTCGGAGAAGTTCTTTCACGCTCTCGCTGTGAGGAAGGTACGCGAGGATCTCGATGGCATCGCGCAGAGACGATCCGCGGAGCATCCCGTGCACTTCGGAACCGAACCTGCCGATGAATTTCAGATGGATTTTCGTCGCATCCACCTTTCCCTCAGACACTAATTCTTCGACAGCCTTCAGGAATGATTTCGGATTCCGCTTGCCATACATTGACCCCGTGTACGCGACGGTGAACCGCTGATTGCGTTGAAGTTCAAGTCTCGGAAAGTCTTCTCTGTCGAAACCGTTTGGGAGGTGGACCAGCTTCTGGCGATTGATGTTGGGTACCTTGCCGCCGATGTCGTTCAGAATCCCCCGCCACGCGCCTTCGACAATGCTGGCGTCCTCGAAGACCGCGCGCTCAAGGCGGCGGTCAATCATCCGAGGAATCAACCAGCGATCCGGCGTCGAGAGAAAGCCGGTCCACGGATCGCGGAAACCGGCAATCCATGGAACCCTTGTCTGCCGGTGCAGCCTCCGCGCAACGACGGCTGCCGTGTAGGGTGGAGAGGATGAATAGATCGCATCAATGTGCTCACGCTCGATGATGGCACGCCCTGCCGAAACAGCGTACGGAATCCAACCGATGCGGGCGTCTGGGATGAAAAAGGTCGAGCGGATGAACTCTGCCGCGGATTCCTGCAAGGATGGCTTCTTGCCTGGCTGGGGGATGTTTTCGACATCGACCGGTGCGTCTGCCGCTTTGCCCGTCAGCGTGCGGTAAAGCTTGTAAGGCTCGAAGATTTTCGTGCGGTAGACGGTGGCGTGCTTCGGTATCTCGGCGAGCAGCGATTCATCCCGAGCAGGGAAATCGCCGTCTCGGACGGTGAGCACCACAGGACGCCATCCGAAATCCGGCAGGTACTTTACAAACTTCAAAACCCGCTGCACGCCGGGGCCGCCTGATGGCGGAAAGTAATATGTGACGATTAATACCTTCTTCATGCGCGGATGCTCGCGGATGGACGCGGAGACTCGCAGATGGGCACCGCGAAAGTCTATGGTACCACATGCTAGGGTTTACGCGCAAGGATGAGCAACCCAGCACCCTGGACGTTCTCCAGACTGTAGTCAAGATACATAAGAAGGAGTGTAAATGGAAGCGTAACGAGGTAGTAGAAGGGGAGAAGAACGAAGAACAGCTTGCTGATCTTGAGCAAGAGCATTGGATACTTGATGCCAAGTCTCCACGCGATTGAGCCCCAGCGGCCATACGTAAAACTGATCCGCTCGACTTCGAATCCCGCGGACTCCAATTTCGCTTGAATCTCGTCGGCGCCATAGCCCGTGCGAGCATGCTCTTCGATGAAGCTCTCGTCGTCCGACCCGTGAGCATCTGAGCCGCCGAGACTCGAAGGCGTATTAACAAGGAGGGTGCCGCCGGGCTTCAGAGAGCGAAAGAGATTCTTGAAGACGCGCACGTCATCTGGAATGTGTTCCATAACGTCGATGGAGAGGGCAACGTCAAACGCTTCTGTGTGTTCGAGAGCGGTCAGGTCCTCCACGGAGAACTCTGCGTTTGAAATCCCGGCTTTTCCGAAAAACCGTTTGCAGTCCTCGATTTGCTCCGGCTTCATGTCGATGGCATGGATTGAGGCAAGAGGAAATCGGGTCGCGCAATAGTACGAGTACTGGCCGAATCCCGAACCAGCATCGAAGATGCGGAGGGGCTTATCCTGCCGGCGAAGAAGCGCCCGGAGCTCGCGCTTGACGTGCCACTCTCGCAGGAACATCAACCCGAGCAGCTTGTAGAACAGCTTGCGCCGCAGGACGCTGTCGCCAACAACGCTGCCGATGATTCTTTTAATGGGATCGTACTTCAAATCAATGAAAAGTCAGAAATGAAAAAGGAAAAATGGAAAAACAGAAGACAGAATTCAGGAATCAGGAGTCAGAATTCAGAATACAGTATGGGGTATGCAGAGTGCAGTAGGCAGACTCCCTCCGCAAGATCATAGGGGGCACACTCCAGTCTCTGAACTCAGAACTTTGAACTTGAAGCATCAAACTCAGAACTTCGAACTTGCCAGTTCCTCAATCGCATCTACCATCACGTCCCAACTATACTTTTTCTTCTCTTTCTTCACGTTTCGGACGAATTCCTTTTCACGCTTCTCCTGATAGAATCGCAGGACGGCATGCGCAACCGCGGTCGGCCGTTGAGGTGGCACGATAAAGCCGGTTTTCTCGTTCAGGACAACCTCGGCTAATCCTCCTACATCAGTGGCGATGACAGGCTTGTCGAATTGATATGCGATCTGCACGATGCCGCTCTGCGTTGCGGAGACATATGGCAGGACCACCACATCGCACGCGGAGAAATACAAACCCACCTGTTGATTGGGCGCATACTCGGCATGAAGGACGACATCATTCTGCAACCCGCTGTCTGCTATCTGCTGTCTGTACTTCTCTTCATCGTCATAAAACTCCCCAACAACCAACAGCTTCAGCTTCACTTTCTCAAGAATCGTTGGCATCGCATCGAGCAATGTGTGAAGGCCTTTGTACCGGCGGATGTATCCGAAGAACAGGATCACCCGCTTGTCTGTCAAGCCGAGCTTTGCCCGGGCGTCCGCTTTGAGACAGCTCTTTCCAAAAATCTCGTACACAGGGTGTGGAGCGAGCTTGTAGCGTGCGCGAGGCTGAAATGCGTTGAGATCGTGCTCAACGGCCTTGGACTGCACAATGAAGTAATCGACATACCGAAAGGCGTATCGTGTGAACGCAGTATCGCCGATCCGCTTTTCGTGCGGCACAACGTTGTCACAGATGAACAACGTCTTTGCACCAGTCCAACGCCGCACGAACATTGAGATCGTTCCGAAGCATGGTCCGAAGAACGGCAGCCAGTATTTGAAAATGAGCAAGTCGGGCTTCTTCTTGGCAATTGCCCGCGCAGCGGAATGCCACGTCAGCGGGTTAATCGAATCGATCAATTGCTCACTCGGGACAACACTACCGCCGCCCCCGCGTTCTTCCTGAGTCGTGCCGGGGAACAACAATTTCGGATACTGTCGTGAAAACGTCACGATCTCCACATCATGCCGCTCGGAGAGATGTTTATAGAGGAGAGCAATGTAATGAGCGATCCCTCCACGCAACGGATATGCGGTGCTGACGATGACGATCTTCATGGCTTTACGGGTAGCTCAACTTTGTACAGCACTGCCGGCGGATAGGCTGTGAAGGTAAGTGGCCTCAGCTCAGGCGGGGCGTTGCGTGGATCGAGCAGGTATTGGAATTGCGGTCGCATGCCGGCTTCCATCAGTCCAAAGTAGAGATATGCGGCCTTCACCTTACGCATTTCGGTCAGGAGATCTTCGTACGAATTGACGTATGGGAAGAGCTGCATCTTCATATCAAGATAATAGGCAATATGCGGTTTGCGAGCAATAATGATCTGTCCGTGCTCAGCGTGCGGCACATTCCTCTCGAACCACTGAGCAATACTGACAACTTCTCTTGGGCCGGAGTCAATATTTGGTGAATTGAACTGATAGGAATTGAGAGCAGACCAACCGACAAGGATCAAGGCGACGAGCCCGCCAATGTGTAGACGATTCCAGAACCGATACTCAGACAGGCGTGGCCACGTCAGTGCTTTCAATGCAAGCAGAACATAGATCGGAAGCAGATACAAGGAAAATCGCTCGCCGTAGAAAACGAGCAACAGGACGCCAAAGAAACACACGCCAACAATGAAGTAAGCCAGGACCCGCGCGTTCGGCTTTTCTTTGATGAACAAGACGATCCCAAACAGCGAAAATGCGCCAACGTACCACCCGAGCAGCTTGCCCAAATCGCTCAGCAGATGATCAAAGAGATTCCGCACCAGAGTGGACACGAAGAGTCCGGGATCTGCAAAGATCACTTGGGTGAGCGAGGTGAATTTCTGCGCCTCGACGCTCCAGTACTGATCCCAGGGCATCTTCCCCTTCGCGAACATCTCATAAGCAATATTCAGGTAATTGCGGTTGTACAGGAAGCTTCCCTTCTCGACAAGGCAGTAGATTCCCCACGGAGCAATTGTCATGAGGAACGCGCCGAGGAAAAGGGCGGCCGTCTTGAATCGCTCTCTCATCGCGAGCTGGAAGGGATTGGCAAGTATGATTGCCAGCGGTGCTGCGACAGCGCCGAAGATGCCATTGTAACGGGTGAGATAAGCAGTCGCTGCTATGATTGCCGAAATGATGATGTTGGGCGCAAGCACCTGTTCGCTGCGGAGGAGAAAAAACGTCGAAGCAGCCACAAGAGCCATGAAAAGCATATCCGTGCCGGCTGTGTACGAATATTGCACGAACGTGGTGTTGACCGCGACGATCAGCGTTCCGACTAACGCAATGTCGGACCGGAAGAGCTTCTTCAAAAGCTCGAAGATAAGGAACAGGGAGGCCGCAGCAGCCAGCGTTGAGAGAACGACGCCGGCATGGAACAAATCTTTCGTCACCAGTGAGATCAGTGCGAGGACCATCGGGTAGATCGGTCCGTGAAAATCTTCGATCGGTATTGTGCCTTCGAGGATGTGCCGAGCCTGAGGAACGTAGCTCCAGTAGAAATCGGTCTCGACGCCATAATCGCCGACGATGTGATACTTCAGACTGATCCACAGCATGACGAGGAAATAAAGTGAGGCGATCCCAAGTCCTGCATACGGATGGCTGACCACATCAGTGAAAAAGGGAAAGAGCGAGGTCTGAGGGATGTTATGTTGTTTGGGTGACCTTGCCATGCTGCGCTATTTGATTCCTAGGCCGAGAAGTCGATCGCCAAATATTCCAAGCGACTTCGTAACCATGTAGTTTGGGTACTGAAGAATCTTCTTGATGGCTTTCTCGAGAATAGTACCCCGAAGGGTAACGCTCACTGGGGGTTTGATCCTTTGTACAATCACAGCCTGCTTGAATCCAGCTTGTTCAATAATTGCACGCAAGGTTTTCGGCGTAAACTCATTCACGTGATACGGCGGCATCGGCATGTTCTTCTGTATGCCGAGCATCCGAAATCCTGCAACTGCCATCCGGCCCGTGATACTGTTGAACATCGACGGCACCTCGACGGCCACAACGCCCGAGGAGCGCAGCATTGTGTAAGCCTTCTTGAGCATCTCCAATGGCTCGATGAGATGTTCGAGGACATCTCCCATGAAAATCACGTCATAATGGTCAGGTTGTTCGGGGAACTCCTCAAACGAGCTTCGCCTCACGTTCAGGCCGAATTTTTCTCTGCAGGTGTGCGCACCGAGCTCGGCGTATTCGATACCACTGACGGCGTACCCTTCCTTGCGCGCATAGTCCAAGAAGTATCCCATTCCGCAGCCGACTTCAAAGAACTCTCCCGATGGCTTGAACTTCTTAATCGAGCCAAGGATCTCCGGGAACTTCACCGAGCCCTTGATTGCTGCGGTCTCGTAGTCGGTGGGCGAATGTGCACCGAAATCTGCGCCGTCGTGGAGGAAGTACTCGTCGCTGTACAAGAGCTTGAGCTCGTCTACAGCTGGTCGCGGATCGATGAAGACAAAAGTGCAGCCGGGACATTGTCTCGCCTGAAACCGCTTCCGGTTGAACTCATAGTAGATCGGGAAATTGCGGGACCGTTCGTGTTTGCACAGCGGGCAGGTGCTCACGGCTGCACTCCGGGTGAGAACACAAGCAAGCTAAGATCGCAGAAGCTGCTCACATGCATCAACAACTCGATGGACGGGGAGATAGTCCATACATCGGTACTGCGGATTCGTGCAGGTGGCTTGATAGAAGCATGTGCACGGCTTATCGGGTTCAAGGACGACGCCTTGTCCGTACAGCTCAAACTCATGCTTGTTGAAGATGTTGTTGAAGAGAACAATCTTCTTGCCCAGTCCGATGGTGATGTGCATGGCCATCGTCACGGACGTGACGACCAGATCGCACTGGTCGACCAAGTGAATGAACTGATGGAGAGGGTAGTGTCCGAAGTATTTTGCTTTCGATGAGTGCGCAAGCCGCTGATTCTTCTTGTGCTCCTGTTCGCCGCCGAGCAGGACGACCTCAAATCTCTTCTTCTTCAGTGCTCGTGCGAGCGCAGTCCAGTTCCGGTCATTCCAGAGACGTGAAGTCCATCGTCCGCCGCAGCCTGTATTCAACCCAATGACTTTCCTGCGCTTGTTGATCTTCCAGGTCGCTCCCTCCGACGCTCGGCGTTCCAGAATATATCGCTCGCCGTTGAAGGCAAAGCCGCAGATTTCGAAGATCTCCTCAAGATAATTCTTCCTGTTTGCTTTGCTGACGTCGTCAAAAATGCCTGTGAGATACTTTGCCTCGGCTGTTGTATCAATTGGAGTGATCACCCCATTCCTGAGAATGAACCCTTTCTTCGTCGTAGCGGGGATCTGCTCGCAAAGTGCGCACGCTTCCTGATCCTTGTCGAGATTAAACAGGAGGTCGAAGTGCATGGAGCGGAGGGCAACAATGTTTTTCAGCGAGAAATCAAGGGGCTCGTCAACAACGGAGGGAAGTATCTCAGGTGAGAGCGTGAGCCAGAAGATCTTGGCGTGCGGGTGAACCGCTTTGAGCTTGTGGAGAAGCGGCGTGGTACGGATAACATCACCGATGGCGCCGAGCTTGATAATGAGGATCTTCTTGTCGATGGGGTCGTAGTGCGCGCAGGCAGTTCCTGCTTCGTCCGTGCAGTGAACGCCAAATTCTTTGTGCGGCTTACAAGGGATATCACCTCGAAAGAATCGGCAGTCAGTCTTGAGCGGAATCACGTCTTGTTGATGCCCGTGCTATTTAAGGATTTCGCGAATCGAGTAACTTGTCTCATCTTGCTGTTGGCGGTTGATCATTTCCCCCAACAGGCCGAGCGAGACGAACTGAATGCCGATGATAATGAAGAGAAAGCCAAGGAGGAAAAGCGGCCGGTTGCTGAGAGAGGTCCTTCCGAGAAACCACTCAACAGAGAGGTATCCGTCGATGAACACGCCGATGACAAACGATATCATGCCCCATACTCCGAACAGGTGAAGCGGCCGCCGTATGTATCGTGTCGTGAAGAGGACGGTCAGAAGATCAAGGAAACCCCGAAAGAATCTGCTGATGCCGAATTTCGTGCGCCCATATCTTCGTGGGCGGTGGTGAACCACTTTCTCGCCGACACGATAACCGGCCCAATGAGCGAGCACAGGAATGTAGCGGTGCAGCTCGCCGTACACGCTGATTTCCTTCACAACTTCTTTTCGGTACGCCTTCAGCCCGCAGTTCATATCGTGAAGGGAAATTCCGGTCATCCTCGCGGTGACGAAGTTGGCCAATCGCGATGGGACGGTCTTGGAGATCGGATCGTGCCGTTTCTTCTTCCACCCGGAGATGAGATCGTACGAGTCGCCCATCTCTTCGATAAGCCCGGGGATTTCTGCTGGGTCGTCCTGAAGGTCTGCATCCACCGTTACCACATATTCCCCACGAGCCTCCTTGAAACCGACTGAGAGTGCAGCCGATTTGCCGAAGTTCCTGCGGAAACGGACAGCCTTCACCCGCGGGTCCCTTTTGTGGAGTTTTTCCAGAACAGCGAAGGAGCCGTCGGTGCTCCCGTCGTCCACGAAGACAGCCTCGAAGGATTTGCCCGCTTTTGCCATGATGGCAACGATTTCGTCGTACAGTTCGACCAGGGACTTGTCTTCATTGTACAGGGGGATGACGAGGGAAACGAACGGAGTTTCTGCCGCTCGCCGGGGGCGAGCTAGTGCCGCTGTCTTCTTATCTCTTGGTTTTGCCATGAATGTGTGAGATCAACCGGCGTCAAAGTAATCGAAATTCGTCCGAAATGCAACGGGAGTGCAGCAACGGTTCCGACGGATTTTCGTTCCCGTTTCATTGATATTCCACGCTTCGATGATTATATTGGCGTCGTCGAATGCTCGCCCCAAAGAAATCCCTTGGCCAGAATTTTCTCCGCGATGCGAATGTCGCTCGCAAGATCGTGGAGAGCCTCCATCTTCGGCCGAGCGATGTGGTGGTCGAGATTGGCCCCGGCCAGGGCGCACTCACGAAGTACCTCTGCGCTCAGACGACCACCGTCGCTGCGATCGAGGTTGATGAACGGGCGATTGCAGTTCTGAGGGAGACGCTCAAGGATGACGTCAGGCTGATTCACTCGGACGTTCTCGATGTGTCGCTCAGGAGCCTCTCGGAGGAGTTCAAGAGTCGTCTCCGAGTCGTTGGTAACATCCCCTACAACATCACCAGCGACATTCTTTTCTGGCTCTTTGACAACCACGACGCTGTCGAAGACGCGACGCTGATGGTGCAACTCGAAGTTGCGCATCGCTTCGTCGCGCAGCCGCGTACGAAGGACTATGGAATTCTTGCCGTCTCTGTCCAGTTGTATTCGCGGCCGGAATTGTTGTTCAAGGTTTCTCGGAATTCGTTCTATCCAAAACCAAACGTCGATTCTGCCGTCGTGCGATTGTTGTTCAAACGGGAACTGCCTGATTTCAACGAGACCCTGTTCAAAACGATTGTTCGCGGAACATTCGGCAAACGCCGGAAAACCCTCCGCAACGGCCTGCGCTACATCGGCTTTGCGGACCAGCAGTTGGACCGAATTGCGTTTGACCTAAGCAGGAGGCCGGAGAGCCTTTCCCTAGAAGAGTTCTTGATGCTGGCAAAGAAATTGGAACCACTTCACAAATCCTTGGGGGAAAAAGCCTGAGCACGAAACTTTAGATCCTACAGATTCGAACGGCGAAAATCGAATACCAGGGTCTCGAGTCTTCACGTAACACTTCCAATCCATCACCCATGGTTGACGAAGAGAAGGACATTGAACAGGCACCAACTCAACCTCGCCACCTCATTGAGGTTGATGATGAGTTGATGGATGATCTCGAGGATCTTGTCCGATCTCGATCGGATTTCTTGATCCTGAATATCCTGCAGGATCTCTATCCCCCCGATATCGCGCACATCATCAATCGTGTTGACACATCAGAAGCGGAGTACATCTTCAAGCTGATCCCGATGGAGACAGCCAGTGAGGTCATCCTCGAGCTTGATGAGACGCATCGCGAGCATCTGCTTCAGACCATGTCCCAGCCGAAGCTCACGGAACTTGTGGGCGAAATGGAATCGGACGATGCGGCGGACATCGTTGGCGAGCTGCCGGAGGAGAAGGCAGAGGAAGTCCTCGAGACGATGAACGTTGAGGATTCCTCCGAAGTGCAAGAACTGCTGCGCTATGATGAGAACACCGCGGGCGGCATCATGGCGAAGGAGGTGGCCGTTGTTAATGCAAGGGACACGGTGAAGCAGGCCATCCGGGTTGTGCGAAAGATGGCCAAGGAGCACAAGAACATCCACACGGTGTACGTGCTTGATGAGAACGGGGTGCTTCTCGGCGCCGTCCCGCTGCAGGATCTTCTCGTCAACACACCGAACCGGCGGATGTACAAACTGATGAACGCCGAAGTCATCAGCGTGACGACGGATGTCGATCAGGAACAGGTTGCACAAATCTTCAAGAAGTACGATATCGTCTCCTTGCCGGTAACGGACAAGGCAGGAAAGCTGCTCGGTCGCATCACCGTCGATGACGTTGTTGACGTCATGGAAGAAGAGCACGAGGAGGACGTTGCGCGGATGGTTGGTTCCGACGCCGATGAGCTGGAACGTCATTCGCCAGCCAAAATTGCCCTTCTCCGTCTCCCTTGGGTGCTTACGACGTTGAGTATCGAGTTTCTGGCAGGGGTGGTCATTCACTTTTTCGACGCGACATTGTCGAAGATCATCCTCCTGGCCTCGTTTATGCCCATCATATCTGCAATCTCCGGAAATACCGGCTTGCAGTCGGCTGCGATTATTGTGCGCGGCCTCGCAACGGGTCATGTTGATCTGAATCGGTGGTGGAAACCGATTGTGCGTCAATTCCAGACGACGCTTATCATCGGCTCCGCCTGCGGGGTTGTCATCGGTGCTATCGGGGCCATCTGGCATGGAGGGGCATTGTTCGGCGTGGTAGTAGGGTTCTCGATGTTCATCTCCATCAACATTTCGGGCTTTGTGGGGACAAGCGTTCCCATGATCTCCAAGCGACTCGGGTTTGACCCGGCAATAACAGCCGGTCCGTTTGAAACCGCCTTCCAGGACGTTGTCGGAATCACCATTTTTCTGACGATTGCCACATCGCTCCTGCACTGGCTCTGACCCCCACCACCTGTCACCGTCTGGCCCCCTTCGATGAAATTCCGAAAACTCATCTCTCTTCTCTCGCCGGGTGACTTTGTTTCGATCTCGTTCCTGCTGTTTCTTACCATCCTTGCGCTGGTGTTCTCCTCCCGTGTCTCGCAATGGTCCACAGTAGTGGTGATCAATCTCGCTGTCATCGTGGTTATCTCTATACTCGCGTGGCTCGCAGAACACAAGAAGACGAAGCTGCTCGTCGGACTGCATCGGTGGTACTGCTATGCGATCATCCTTTTCACCTTCAAAGTGCTGTATGTGATGGTGCATCCTATTCACCCTATGGACTACGATCAGCTCTTTATCTCTATCGACCGTTGGGTGTTCGGGGTCAACCCCACCGAGTGGCTGGCGCGGTACGCGCATCCGGTGATCACTGAAATTCTGCAGATCGCATACTTCTCCTACTATATTCTCTTCATTATCCTCGGCGTTGAGATCTATCGCCGCTATGCTACAGGGGAATTCGACAAAGCGGCGTTCCTCATTGTCTACGGTTTCTACCTCTCCTACATCGGCTATTTTTCGCTGCCCGGCGTGGGACCTCGGTTCACGCTCCATAATTTCTCATCGATCAATAGGGATCTTCCCGGAATTTTTCTCACGAACATCCTTAGGGAAATCATCAACGTGGGTGAATCGATTCCGAAGAACCATCCCAATCCAATCGAGATAGTTCAGCGCGATGTCTTCCCAAGTGGACACACGCAGCTGACAATCGTCGTGATGGCTCTCGCATTCCGATACAGACTGAAAGCACGATGGCTGCTGACGGTTCTCGGAACGCTTCTCATCATCGGAACGGTCTATCTGCGATACCACTACGTTGTTGATTTGGTCGCGGGTGGGCTGTTGGCGTGGTTTACGATCTGGAGTGGAGACAAACTCGAGGTGTGGTGGCAATCGGTGGCGCATCGTTTGCGCAAGAGATCTGTGACTTGAAAGTCAAGCCAAAATCCCATATGTTCTCATCATGCGCGATGAGTGAACAGGGTTTCCCGAACAAGAAATGACTCAAGAGCAAATCGTCAAAGAACTTGAATCCTTAGCCGCAAACTCCGGCATCACCGTTCGATATGAGAAGGGTGACTTTGAGGGGGGCTTCTGCGTGCTTCGGGCGGAGCGCCTCATCGTTGTCAACAAGAAACTCCCTCTTTCCAAAAAAGCTTCGGTGCTCGCTCAAGGGTTGGCAGAAATCGGCATCGAAGAAAACTACCTTAAGCCCGCAATCCGTGAATTCATCGAAGACGAGCTCGCTCGACTCGCGCGGACATAGCATGTCATCCACCAAGTATGCCTGCCGTTGACGTGATCAGTTCATGTCATATCACAGCCTGCGAACCATCGGCAGCCCGTGAACCTTCACCCCTCGCCCGAATGAAGGGGTAAATGATCCTTCGAACACCATCCTGACGAAACGCGCGTGGAATATGTTCTACTCTTGAAAGGGATCATCATCGGCTTTGCGCTGGCGTTGCCGATAGGTCCGGTCGGCATTCTGTGCATCCGCAAAACGATTACTCGGGGTCACCTCCCCGGCATGATCATCGGTTTTGGGGCTGCGACTGCTGATGCGATGTATGGATGTGTTGCCGCTCTGGGGTTGACGTTTATCTCGGACCTTCTCGTTACCCAGCACATGTGGTTGCGGTTGATCGGCGGTGCGTTTCTTCTGTACCTCGGAATTAAGACATTCCTCACGCATCCGGTTGAGGAGATGCCGCAGGCAAACGGACGAGGGCTTCTCGGCACCTATGTTTCCACGTTGCTGCTCACGCTGACAAATCCGCTTACCATCTTCGCGTTCCTTGGAGTGTTCGCAGCCCTTGGCCTGAGAAACGGGAACCTCGGCTATGGTTCCGCTGCGACGCTTGTCTCAGGTGTGTTCCTGGGGTCGGCTCTGTGGTTCTTCACTTTGAGCTACGGTGTTACCCTGTTCCGGAAGAAGATCAATTCCACCGGACTCGGATGGATCAATAGGATCTCCGGGCTTCTTATCATCTTGTTCGGCATCATCGCGATCGTGAGCTTCCGGTAACGCGCGCGATCGTCAGAAGGTGATCACCTATCTTGCTGTTCCGCAGAAGCTCGAGACCAGGAACACTTTGACTTGATGACAGCAGGAGCGCCCCTCATCAGTCACGAGGTGGATATGGATAAACTGAAACAGCTTTCTCCGTTCCTTGCCCTTCTTATTCTCGCTGCATTCGTTATCATCGAGACCTTTCCATCGTATCACCCCGCCGCCGGTCTTCGCTTGCCGTTAGATGGTGATGGAATTCGTACGGAATCAGCACGAATTCTGGCCGATCTTGGAGTGGATGTGACCGGGCTGAGAGCTGAGGCCCATTTGAAGTACGACCGCGGTCTGCTGCGCCAGACACAACAACTCTTCGGCATCGAGCGCTCGAATGAATTGTTACGAGACAAGGTGGCGGGCTACTTCTGGGAAGTCAGTTGGAAGAAACCGGAGAAAGTCGATCTCACAGTAAGCACAGGCAACGAGGGGGACGCATCGAAACAGGCTGAGAAGGTCGCCAGCATGCTCAAGGGCGAGGTGTACCTTGGCCTTGATACCCGCGGAAACCTTCTGCAGCTCGAGCGGAAGCTTCCCGATAGCCTAGCGCTCCCTCGCATGTCACATGAAGAGGCTGAGCGCCTGGCGAGATCGTTTATGGTGAAGTACACTAGCATCGGAGGCTTTCTCAGTGACACCGCTGGCGTTCAATCGGAAAAGAGGATTGAGCAACCGCGACGCGTGGATTATGAATTCGCGTGGAGCACCACATCGCCGGAATTGGGGAATCCTGTTCAAGCGAAAATCTCGGTCGCAGGCAACCTGATCTCAAAATTCGAGGCGAAAGCGACGATACCGGAACAGTTCCTCAAATCCGAGACCGAATCGGTGCTGAAGATTGCGATTGTTATCATCTACGCTTTTGCCATTATCGGAATGGTGGTTGCGGCTTTCAGACGCTTCCGTTCCTTTGAGCTTGGTTTTCGCCTCGCAATGATCGCAGGAATCACCACTGCTGTTGTCTTCGACCTCGAGATCTACCTGAGCATGCAGGGGCAGGTGGGGTGGGAAATGCTCTTGCCCCTGATCCTCGTGCCCCCCTTTTTCGGTGGTGCTCTCATTCTTGTCTGGGCGGTAAGTGAGTCGATCACCCGCGAGGTGTGGAAGGAGAAATTCATTTCGCTCGATCTGCTGTCGAATGGACACATCGTCCATTCTCGTGTCGGTGAGAGTGTTGTCAGAGGAATCGCCATCGGGGTCGCGAGTTTCGCCCTCTGGCTCGTACTTGCCCTCCTGGCGGACAAGTCGCTCGGCTTGTGGATTACCCAGAGCGAAGAGCCGGTGATTCAGATCTTCAGTGTGCCGGTGCCATTTCTCTATGCACTCGGGCATGGATTGACGACCAATGCTTTCAAGTTCACTGTCCTCATTCTCTTTGTTGTCTCCGCCCTGCGCAAGCGCGTTGAATCACCGGTTCTCCTGATTGCCCTCGGGGCGTTGATCATGGGTGTGGCCGACCAGGGGCATCTGTCGCCATTGGTTGCGGGAATCATCATCGAATCCGTGGTTGCCGTCGTGACTGTCTGGACGTTCTATCGCTATGATGCCTTGGCGGCGTTCCTGTCCTTGTACACGTTTTCCGTTGTGCAGGAAACTGCGTCGTTGTTTGTCGTTGGGAACCCGAGCTATGCAGTGTCAGGGGCAGTCGTCGTCGGCGTCTTCGCGTTTCTTCTCCTGGCCGCGCTTGCCACGTTGTCGCACAAGCAAGAGATCACCGATTTCGATGCGATTATGCCGGCATTTTCCCGCCATATCACGGAACGCCAACGCCTGCAGCAGGAGCTCGAAATCGCGCGCAGCGTGCAGATGAGCTTCTTGCCGAAAGCCAATCCGAAGATGTTCGAGCTGGATATTGCTTCCCGATGTGCTCCTGCTCTGGAAGTCGGTGGGGATTACTATGATTTCATCGATCTTGGGGAAGGGAGGCTCGGAGTGGCCGTCGGCGATGTGTCGGGCAAAGGGACGCAAGCGGCATTCTTCATGACGCTGACGAAAGGCTTCCTTCGGGCGCTGGCAGAAGTGTCTGACTCGCCTGCAGCAGTGCTTACGCAGGTGAATAAGCTGTTCTACGAGAATGTGGACCGGGGGGTGTTTGTCAGTATGGTGTACGGTATGTTCGACACGAGAGGGAACACCCTGACATTGTCCCGAGCCGGACATAATCCGGTGATTATGCGCAAGACACAAGCGCAGCAGGTGCAGGTCGTCAACCCGATGGGGCTTGCGTTGGGACTCGACCAAGGAGAGACTTTTTCCAAGGCCATACAGGAAGTGAAGATCTCATTCCAGAAGGGGGATCTCTTCGTCTTCTACACCGATGGCTTTCCTGAGGCGATGAACAAGACAATGGAAGAGTTTGGTGAGGAACGGCTGTGTCAAACCGTACAGAAGTACGCTCACGGCACCGCAGCGGAGATCATGGATGGAGTCTTTGCAGAGATGAAACAATTTGTCGGCAAGGCGAAGCAGCACGATGATATGACCATCGTCGTTGTTAAAGTGGTGTAGATCCTCCAAAGAGGCAAACCTATCGGCCTCACCGTAACAGTTGTTTGATCGTAGAGTTCTTCTTAATATTCCCGTGCCCCTCGGGGGCCTGATTCGTTGGCCGAGGTACATGTAGGCACATTCTGAATTCTTTCTCCTGAGCAACCAATGATTAAGGCCGTCGTCTTCGACCTCGACAATACGCTGGTGGACTTCATGGCCATGAAGAACCAGGCAATTGAGGCCGCGACCCATGCCATGCGCGATGCGGGGTTGCAGTTATCGGCGGAGGAAATCCGCCGGCGGATTGATGCGATCTATGCCGAACGGGGCATCGAGTTTCAAAACGTCTTCGATCAGCTTCTGTTCGACGAGTTCAGCAAGGTGAATCACAAGATCCTTGCATCCGGGATCATTGCTTACCGGCGCGCGCGTGAAGCGGCGCTGGTTCTCTACCCACACGTTTATCTGACGCTCATTGAGCTGATGAAGATGAACTTGAAGCTCGCCGTCGTGTCCGATGCACCCGGTCGTGAAGCATGGCTTCGCCTGTGTTACCTCAATCTCCACCATGTGTTTGATGTGGTTGTGACCTTCGATGACACACATATGCGAAAGCCGAATCCGGAGCCTTTCGTGGAGGCGCTGAAACGACTGGGAGTGAAGCCGCAGGAGTCGCTGATGATAGGGGATTGGGCCGAGCGCGATGTCGTTGGCGCAGCGCAGGTGGGCATGAGGACCGTCTTCGCGCGCTACGGAGATACTTTTGGCACCGTGCACTCACATGCGGATTATGACATTGACGACATCACGCAGCTCATTGATATCGTCCGGCAAGAAAGCAAAGGATGAGGATGAATATGGGAGCAATTCAAGGCGTCGGCGTCGATGTTGTTGATGTGAAAAGAATGAAAATCGCCCTCGAGGCGTGGGGTCCGGCGCTCATCAAGAAGATGTTCACGGACACGGAGATTGCCTACTGTAAATCGAAGAAGAAACCGCACGAGCATTTCTCCGCTCGGTTCGCCGCAAAGGAAGCGGTGAGCAAGGCGATGGAAACCGGTTGGAGTGGAAAGTTTCGCTGGAGGGATGTCGAGGTGGTCAACGAGCCCACGGGCGCACCAAAGGTCATTCTTCACGATTACGTGGCCTCACAGCTTGCGCAGTGCCGCGTCCATCTCTCCCTGTCGCACACCGAAAATACTGTGGTTGCCTTTGCCATCATTGAGAAGAATGAGTGAACAGAGAAGCGACAATCCACCAAGGTTCGCACGGTGATTGCAACTGTAGGCATTTTTTTCTACTTTGTGTGGAGACCGTCTACGTACACCCTTCACTGCTCCGTTTAGACCTATGAAACACATCGGCATCAAGAAGCTCTACTACTCCATCAGCGAGGTCAGTACGATCACAGGCCTCGAGCAGTACGTGCTGCGCTACTGGGAGTCGGAATTTCCGCAGCTGAAGCCGGCGAAGAACCGCGCGGGGAACAGGATTTACACCAACAAGGATATTAAGCTTATTCTCTACATCAAGAAGCTGCTGCGGGATGAACGGTATACCATCGAAGGGGCAAAACGGGTTCTTGAGGAGTACATTCCTGAGTCCGATAGTGCCGAGCAGCTGGAGCTTCTGAGCGTTCCTCCGAAAAAGAAAATCCAGGATGAAGAGATTCGCGCCGACATAACTGAGGTCAAGGAGTTCCTGGAGGAGTTGGCTGAAAGGATGAAGTAAGTTCAAAGTTTTCAGTTTAGAGTTCCGAGTTCAAGGTTCAGGGTTTTGAGTCGGGGTTTCTCCTGAACCCTTCATCCTGACTCCCACGTTCTTTCTTTTCAATTCTACCTTCTTCATTCTGATTTCTCTTTTCTGGGCCCCTCCCGAGAGTTTGTTCCGTGCTGATTCTCCTCTGCGGTATGTCGGATCATTTCGCTGCAATAGCTGTGATGTCGAAAACGAGAGCTCTGGAGCAGACGCACAATTCTGAACTCCTGCTTCCCATCCACCTCCAACCACCAAGCAGTGTTGATTTTCACCGTAAACGCTGCTACCTTCGAGGCGAAGAAATACCCCTTCCGTTACCTGCAAAGACACGTCAGGGAATTTGTAGTGAAAACTCCTAACCGTCAGACACTGGGAAACTCCTTCGGTCATTAGGATCAACTCTCATGAAAACGATAGGATTGGTTTCGCTGGCGATATTCGTCGGCGCTGGACGAATGCAAGCTCAAATTGAGCAGAAAGACACCCTGGAGTACAGATATCCAACTGAAGTTGTCGTCACTGCCTCACGGATGATTATCCCCCTGAAGGAAATACCTTTTTCCACCAGCATAGTCGGTAGAGAGATCATCCGCGAACTTCCACGTTCCATTGCAATCGACGAGGCCTTGAAACTCGTTCCCGGGGTGAAGATCGACAATCAGGCGAACGGGAGCAGAGTCCATCTCTCCATTCGGGGACAGGGCATTCTCACCGAGCGAGGAATCCGGGGAATCAAACTCCTGCTCGACGGCATACCAATGAATGATCCCACGGGGTTTGCACCGGATTTTTTTGATGTTGATTACAATACCGTGGACCGTATCGAGGTTCTCCGAGGACCAGCGGCTTCGATCTACGGAGGAAGTGCCTCCGGAGGAATCATTCATATTCTCACTCAACACTCTCCGAACGCGCCTCTCTTCGGCGAAGCATCCGGGACGGTTGGCTCTAACAACTTCTGGAAAGGATTCGGGCAATTTGGCGGCAACCTCAACACCATCAACTATCGGGTTTCATTCTCCAGGACGATGGGGGATGGGTACAGAGACCACACCCATTTCTGGGGAAGCAACGCCTACGTCAAAGCGACGTACACCCCGAGCAGTTCTCTTCAGCTCACGCCGCTGCTCTCTTGGACGGATTTCTACCATGAAAACCCCGAGGGTATCAATCTTCTCCAGTACCGTCAGAATGCCAGGCAAGCAAATCCCGACGCGATCCCGTTCAATGAATATCTTGAGACGAATCGTGTGACGTATGGACTGACAGGATCCATCAGATTCGATGACACCCACGAGGTTCAATTCAACGGGTATGTCAAGCGATCGTTGTTTACGGAGGCCAACAATAGAACCTTTACCCACAGAACGATCATGACTCCCGGTGCTTCTCTCCAGTATAGTCTCCGATCTGGAGAGGCCGAACAATTCATCAGGAATACGGTGAGCATTGGAACCGACGTACAGTGGCAAACGATTGATGAACGCCGGCTTGACAACCTCCACGCGGTTGAAGGAGACACGATTCGATCGAAGGAGCAAATCAAGCAGAGTGGAGTGGGACTGTTTATCATTGACAAGCTCAGCATTGGAAAGAATTGGGGGGTCATGGCGTGCCTGCGGTATGACAATATTCAAAACGAG
>Ga0315291_10000190_pt1 | contig 75853 bp, 70 predicted proteins | sample YL17G12_20_MG_FD_203070 | JGI IMG/M metagenome (GOLD analysis project Ga0315291, IMG submission 203070) | Sediment microbial communities from Yellowstone Lake, YNP, Wyoming, USA - YL17G12_20 | ecosystem: Environmental > Aquatic > Freshwater > Lake > Sediment | place: USA: Wyoming | collected... | reverse complement strand
AGGTGACGGCATTATACCACCTCCATAATATGAACCAATGTGCTCCCCCCACTTCCCCCCATATTTTGAGTCATACCCACTTTAGCATTTTTTACCTGTCGTTCTCCAGCCTCTCCCCGGAGCTGCTTGACTATTTCCACCACCTGAGCCACCCCGGTAGCACCTACTGGATGACCTTTGGATTTCAAACCACCGGAGGTATTGACCGGGATTTTCCCACCCAATTTCGTCATACCATCCTCGGTGGCTTTTCCACCCCTACCTTTCTCCACAAACCCTAAGGCTTCGATTACGCAGATTTCAGCAATGGTGAAGCAGTCATGTACTTCAACTAAGTCGATATCCTCAGGCTTTTTATTCGCCATCTTATAGGCTTTTTCAGCCGCCCTCTGGGTCGCTCTAAGCTCGGTCAAATCGTTTCTCGAATGCAAGGCAATAGTATCGGTCGCATGACCGGAGCCAATAATCTTAATTAAAGGCTTTTTCGAGATATTCTTGGCTAAATCTAAAGAGCAAAGGATGACAGCCGCCGCACCATCAGTAATAGGGGAACAATCCAAAATCCTTAAAGGGTCAGCCACCATCACCGATTTAACAACATTATCCACGGTTATCCTTTGAGGAAATTGAGCTAAAGGGTTCATCGAACCGTGATAATGGTTTTTGACTGCCACTTGGGCTAATTGTTCTCTGGTGGTCCCATATTTGTGCATATGTGCTCGAGCCATCATGGCATAAAGTCCAGGAAAGGTGATGCCCTGATAGACCTCATATTCCTGATCCGCCGCGGTAGATAGGGCGAAAGTGGCACCATCTACAGAGACATCGGTCATCTTCTCCACTCCACCGACCAATACAATATCGCTCATCCCGGAAGCAACATCTAAAAAACCCATTCTCACTGCCAGACCACCTGAGGCACAGGCTGATTCCACACGGGCAGAGGGGATCGGAGTCACCCCTAAATAGTCGGCTAAAAGGGAAGCTAAATGCTCCTGATCAACAAAAAGACCTGAGGACATGCAGCCCACATACATAGAATCGATATGGTCAACACCTGAATCCTTTATCGCCTCTAAAGCCGCCTCAGTGAAAACATCTCTCAAAGATTTTTCCCAGAGCTCCCCCCATTTGTTCATCCCAATTCCAATTATAGCTACCTCTCTCATCTTTCCTCCTCTACTCACCCTTTCTGATTTTCCCCCGGTATTTGGCATAGGTTCCATATTCCACGTAGCTCTTGTTATTATTCAACATCTCCTTGGTCTTGAAAGCGAGATTTTGAACTTCTTCTATCCTTTTGGTCACCCTACAGATAAAAGCATCGCTTCCCGCACCGGAGCCATAAGAGACCATAAAAATCAAATCATCGGGCTGGGCTTCGTCTAAAATAGCAGTTAGACCCATAGGGGATGAACCAGAATAGGTATTCCCCATCCAGGGGCATAAAAGTCCGGTCTCTATCTGCTTTTTATCAAACCCTAAAATCTCTCCAACCTTTAAAGGAAATTTCCCATTGGGCTGATGAAACACTGCATATTTGAAATCAGATGGTTTCATTTTTGCTTTTTGCAGTATCCCTTTTCCAGCCCCTACGATGTGCTTGAAATATGCCGGCTCTCCAGTGAATCGGGAGGCGTGTCGGGGATAGAACTGATATTCCCTTCTCCAGAAATCAGGAGTGTCGGTCATATAGGAGTAAGTATCCAAAGCCTCAGCCACTAAATCATTTTTGCCCATAATAAAAGCGGCTGCCCCAGCCGCGGCGGTATATTCTAAAGCATCCCCGGGAGCACCTTGCGAGGTATCTGCTCCCACAGCTAAACCATACTCTATGTAACCAGAGTCTACCAATCCCAAACAGACAAACATCGCCTCAGAGCCAGCCTTACAGGCGAACTCGAAGTCAGCGCAGTGAACCTCAGGAGTTGCATTTATCGCTTCTGCCAGAGTGGTGCCGCTGGGTTTGACTGCATAAGGATGAGATTCAGAGCCAACATAAACAGCCCCGATTTTTTTAGGGTCGATCTTAGCCCTTTTTAAAGCATATAAAGATGCCTCTACCGACATAGTTATCGTATCCTGATCCGGAGCTGGGACAGATTTTTCTTCAACAAAAAGCCCCTTTTTATAGGAATCTGCATCCGCACCCCATACCTTGGCGATCTCCTCCACTTTGATCCTGTTTCTGGGGATATACGCCCCGTATCCTACAATTCCTGCCATATTCTCACATCCTTTCTATTTGTGCTTTATTTCACAAACTCTATTATAAAAAAATTCAGCTATTTGTCAAGTTAATTTAAACCAGGAAAAGCTGGAGTATAAACCTTTCCGCCCGAGGCGGATCTCCCTATCGCATGACAGATTCGCCCTTTCAAGCTCTCCAATTCGTCATCCCTCATCCGTCATTCGTCATTATTTTTTTTGCAACTTGCATCTTGAGACTTGTAACTTGTTTTTTGACCTTCCAATTCGTCATCCAATTTTCTTGCGACTTGAAACTTGTAACTTGAGACTTTCCTAACTTACCGTCTTCGGATAAGTCTTCGCATCCTCTTCTCCTCTCAACACCCGCAAAGCTCCTAAAGCCAAAGCCTTCATCTCATCTTCTCCCGGATAGACCAGAACTTCTCCTAAAAACCCTACCCATTCCTTAAGTTTTTTGACAATCATCTCTGAGGTAGCCATCCCTCCGGTTAAAACGATAGCATCGATATCACCTTTTAATGCCACAGCCCGAGAGCCGATCTCACAGGCGATCGAATAGATCATCGCCTCATATACGATTTGGGCTTTTTTGTCCCCTTGTTCTATCATTTTCTCTACTTCTCGACAATCGTTAGTTCCTAAATGAGCCACCAGTCCTCCTCCACCCACCATTCTCTTCTTAATTTCATCCAGAGTGTTTCTGCCCGAAAAACACCAATCCGCAAAATCGAACATAGGGAGAGTTCCTGCTCTTTCCGGGGTAAAGGGACCAGTAGAAAGGGCATTGTTGGCGTCTATCACCCTCCCCTTTCTCAAAGCCGCCACAGTAACTCCGCCACCGAGATGGGTTACGATCAAATTCACCTCGCTCAACTTCTTTCCCAAAGCTAAAGCGGCTAATCTGGCTGTAGCTTTAACATTCAATGCGTGGAAAATGCTTTTCTTAGGAAACTCAGGTAGTCCAGTATATCTGGCGACCTCTTCGAATTCATCTACTGACGGAGGGTCCACAATAAAAGAGGGGATATGATAATCCCAGCCTATACCAAAAGCTAAGACCGCGCCCAAATTAGAGGGATGTTCTCCACCAAAAGCCCTTCTCCCATCTTCGATCATCAGCTCATTCACTCGATAAGTTCCTGAGACCACCGGGCGAAAAAGTCCACCCCTTCCCACCACTGCGGATAAAGATTTGGGGTCTATGTTATTCTCTTCCAACAAATCCTTTATCAACTTTTTGCGAAATTCATATTGATCCCATACCCTCTTAAAAGGCTCCAATTCCAATTTGCCATGGGAAATTGTATTTTTGAAAAGCTCTTTTTCATTCTCAAAAACAGAAATTTTAGTCGATGTCGAACCGGGATTGATCACTAAAATTCTAAATTTTATATTTTTGTTCATCCTCTCTCCCATTTCATCTTTGGCATCGAGCTAATCATACCCCAACTTAATAGGTCACGATAGTGCCAATAATTGAAAATAATAAATAACATCTCTAAGGTTTTCTTTTGCCCGAAAAAATCTCCGGGCGAGTCAATATATCTTTTATCGCTCCAACCCTTTGGATTCGTTCCTGAGATAACTTATGCGCGGCTTGGTAGGGGGAGATTCTCTCCCTTTTCGATTTAGCGATGACCTTGGCCATTATATCGTAGATTTTTTTAACTGCGGTCAAAGCCTGTTCTTTAGATAATATCTTAAATTGGTCCTCGGTCAAAAACATCTCCCCAGCATTGATCACAAAATCAGGAGCACATAATATTCCCCTTTTATGCAGTTCCTCAGCTAAGGAGATATCCTCCAGGATATTATAAGCTGGTCCCGCGATTATTTTGCATCTTAGCTGGGAAATGTTCTCTTTGGTGAAAACCGGACCTAAAGCACAAGGGGAGAGAATATCGCATTGGGTAGTCAATATCTTCTCCGGCTTTACAATTTGCGCACGTGGGTATTTATCCTGAACTTTCTTCAGTCGATCGTAATTCAAATCGGTGATAATCAACTTCACATCTTCCTGCATCAGATAATCGGCTAAAAGAGCCCCTACACTTCCCACCCCTTGAATTGCCACAGTCAATCCATCTAATTCGGAATGACCATAAGCTTCCTGGGCGCAAGCCTTCATCCCCCAGTAAACTCCGTAAGCGGTTATCTCCGAGCTTTCTGCTCCTCCGGTAGGATAGCCGAACAACAAGACATAGTCGGTCTCCCTTTTGATATATCTCATATCTTGGGTATGTGTCCCTAAATCCGGATAGGTGACAAATCTCCCTTTCAGCCCTTCGATGAATCGGCCTAAAGCTCTAAAATAAGCCTCATCCGGTGCTTCCTCAAAATCGTGCCATAAAACTACCTTTCCCCCACCGGTATCCGAGTCCGCAATAGCGGACTGACAGGTCATTATCTGAGATAAAATCAAAGCATCAATTAAAGCCTCCTCTTCGGAATTATATCTCCACAATCTACATCCACCAACGGCATTCCCCAAAGTGGTATTGTGAATAGCAATTATGGCTTTCAGATTGGTAGGCTTGTTATAGCAGAAAATAAGCTCCTCATGCCCGTGTTTCTCCATTTGTTCAAATATTCCCATAAGTTCGCATCCAAACCCATCCAGAGCTTGAATCCTTTCCTCCTTTATTTTGTAATTTCCAATTTATCACCTAACTTAAACCGCAGATGACTTAAAAGTTCTTCGTAGTTTTCAAAACAATCCAAATGCTCTACTTTATATTTTTGATTACCGCCAAGAGAAATCTCCAGATATGAAACTTTAAACACCCGAGGAAGACCGGAGATGATTTTGGCTTTGACTTTAGAAATAGTCTGCCAATTTATCTCCACTATACTCTGACCAATTTTTTTGATCTTGATCTTGTTTTCATCGACATAAAGGTGATTGAAACGCCATTTTGAGATAAAGAAGAAAATTGCTAAAAATATGGCTAATAAAAGATTTGAGGACCATCTTCTAGAGATTCCCGTAACTGAGATCAGAAAATAGGCAAAGACGAGCACAACAAAAATTTCGAAAAGCAAACTATGTAGATAGCTGGCAAAATTCAGTCGATAGGCTTTGATTTGTGCCATGTTTTTTATTTTTCCTTTAACTCAATCAAAACCCCATAAACACTATCCGGATGCAAAAAAGCAATCCTTTTACCTGTGGCACCCATTCTGGGATTTTCATCTATTAATTTTATATTCTTGTTTTTCAGTTCCTTCAAAGCCTGGTCGATATCTTCCACCTGAAAACAGATATGATGTAATCCTTCACCCCTTTTCTGAATGAACTTAAGAATGGGGCTATCCTCTCCCAAAGGCTCAATCAATTCCAATTTAACTTCACCGATCTCCATAAATGCAATCTTAACCTTTTGTGAAGGAACCTCAATCGGCCCTGAAACCTTTAAACCAAAAGTCTCTGAATGAAACCTCGCCGCCTCCTCAATCTTTTTCACCGCAATCCCAATATGATCGATCTTATCGATTTTCATAATTTCTTCCTTCTTCATTTTTTACCTACTAATCTTCTCTGCTTTTTCCTTTTTCCTTTTGTCTTTTGCCTTTTGTCTTAAGACTTGAGACTTGCAACTGATTTATAAGATCATACTCTCCTTATACTCCCCCCATACTTCTCTTAATACATTACACATCTCTCCAATGGTTGCATAGGCCTCCACACATTCCAATATACAATACATAAGGTTTTCGTCGGATTGAGCTTTCATTTTGAGAGCCTTCAAAAGTTTTTCAACCTTGTTATTATCCCTTTCTTTTTTTACTTGATTTAATCTTTTAATCTGCTCTTTTTGGGTCTTTAAATCTATCTTGAAAATATCTTTGATCTCTTCCTTCTCTATCTCAAATCTATTAACTCCCACAATTATTTTCTCGTTTTTCTCAATCTGCTTTTGATATTCATAAGCACTTTTTTGAATCTCTTTTGAGTAGAATCCAGATTCCACCGCCCATAAAGCCCCACCATTTCCCTGTATAAAATCTATATATTTTTTTGCCTCTTTTTCTATCTGGTCGGTCAAATACTCAATGAAAAATGAACCTCCCAGAGGATCAACGGTATTGACCACACCGGATTCGTAGGCAATTACCTGCTGGGTCCGCAAAGCGGTCTGAGCGGCTTGTTCAGAAGGCAGACTCAAAGCCTCATCCTTGGAATTAGTATGGAGAGATTGGGTTCCCCCTAAGACCGAAGCTAAGGCTTGTAAGGTCACTCGGACGATGTTATTTTCTAACTGTTGGGCAGTCAAGGTGCATCCGGCAGTCTGGGTGTGAAACCTTAATTTCAAAGAGTCGTCTTCTTTTGCTCCAAATTCATCTTTCATAATCTTTGCCCACACTCTACGAGCCGCTCGGAACTTGGCGATCTCCTCAAAAAAATCGTTATGGGAATTTAAAAAGAAAGAAAGCCTTTTGGCAAAATCATCCACCTTCAATCCGGCTTCGATGGCTGCTTTAACATAGGCAATCCCATTGGCTAAAGTGAAAGCGATCTCCTGAACTGCATTCGCCCCCGCTTCTCGGATATGATAACCGCTGATCGATATAGGGTTGAATTTGGGAAGATTATCTTTGGCGAATTTGAATATATCGGTGATCAATCTCATCGAAGGTCGAGGAGGAAATATATAAGTTCCTCGGGCAACATACTCTTTCAAAATGTCATTTTGAATCGTTCCGGAAAGGAGATTGTAAGGGATATTATTTTTCTTGGCGATGGTTAAATACATTGCCAGAAGGATAATCGCAGTGGCATTGATGGTCATCGAAGTGGAGACTTTATCTAAAGGAATTCCGTCAAATAATATCTCCATATCTTTCAAAGAGTCAATAGCCACTCCGGTTTTTCCTACTTCTCCATATGCCACAGGATGGTCAGAATCGTAGCCTATCTGAGTGGGCAGATCAAAAGCAACTGAAAGACCAGTTTGACCCTGAGATAAAAGATATTTATATCTCTGGTTCGACTCCTCTGCCGTCCCAAAACCCGCATATTGCCTCATCGTCCACAGCCTGCCTCGATACATATTGGGATAAATCCCCCGGGTAAAAGGATACTCCCCCGGAAAACCTAAGTCCCTTTCACAATCCAAATCCTTCACATCCTCCGGAAGATAAAGCTCTTTCACCTCAATTCCAGAAGAGGTTACAGATTTTCCTTTTTCCTTATTTTCTTTCATCTTCCTTTCTCTGAGTAGGTCGGGTTGTGGCCCCACCTTTAGCGGGAGAGCTACCCGACATCCTCCTTTTATAAGGTATCACAGGTTGTCTCAACCTGTGGTAACATAAGTAGGTCAACCATCCCGAAGGGTGGTTGACAATTTATTTTTGTCAAGCAGTCCTGTGGTTCGGCTTTGCTCACCACCCTGAGCTTATCGAAGGGCGGACATGCTTGACCTACAAGATTACGTCATAAATCGATCTTTAGGGTTTCCCCCAGTAACCTCTCATATCATGCGACCTTAGGTGCATGTAAGGCATCCCAGTCTTTACTTAGGTAGACAGAACGTACTCGTTTTGAGAACGAGAAATATGGCAGCCATATAAGTGGCCAGATCAAAGCAAAAATGTCGAGCGCAACGTTTTCAGGCCAGTGAACAAGATCTATTGGAATTCCAATAAGGGCAAAGAGTAGTTCCAAGCCGAGAATTACCCTTAGCATATTTACAAACTTCCAATTCCTATGTTGGTCAGGGATCAGTTTAAAGGACAGACCCACTTGTGCCAATCTTAGTAAAAAGCTTGGAATGGTTGTCATCAGAAAAAGTAAGTATAATGAGGTGCTACCGTATTCCGACGGATTATAATTACGGATAGAGGTCAAGGTTAAAATGAGAGACAGGAACACACCCCAAAAGAGCTGAATAAAGTAGAAAAGAAGCCATCCTCCTATAGCTTTCTTCCTTCTGCTGTAGCAGATAACAAAAAGAATCAAAGCCAAAGCCCCCCCGGCGCTAGGAGCAGTTGAAGGACGCTCGGATTGCGATGCCCAAAGAAGACTATGCAGAGCCAACCATCCCAGCAGCGTGAGGGGACACATAACTTTGTTTTTCATAATTTTCCCTCCTCGGGGACGCACAATTCAAGATTACCAAACAACCTATTTCTTACTGCCAAACTCTACCTTATTTTGCCGACTTTCATCTATTCAAACACAATCAAAACCTCATCCTTCTCCACCGCTTGCCCGGGCTTTACCCTTATCTGTTTTACTTTAGCGTCAAAAGATGCTTTCAATTCGTTTTCCATCTTCATCGCCTCGACTATAACCAACCCATCTCCTGGTTTGACTAAATCTCCTTCCTTTGCCTCAATAGAAACCACCAGCCCCGGCATTGGGCTTCTTAACTCCTTTTCTAAAGCTATTCCCCCTTTGACTCCACCCAAACCTTTTAGCCGGGATAACCTCTCATCTTCCAAAATGCATTCATATCTTCTCCCTCCAAGAAAAACCCAATACTTTCCCGAATCTTTAGTTATCTCCGCATCAAAGGAGCGATTGTTCACTAATAAAGAGATAAAGTTGGGAGGCTTAACCTCAGCTAAATCCACAGAAACTGGCTTCCCATCTAAAAAGACAGAAAGCTTTCCATCTTTCTCCTCAATATCTATCTCAAAGCTTTTATCTTCTATTTTAGCAATATATCTCATCTAAAATCCCCATCTTCTCAACCCCATCTTCCTCCCCTCCATTTTCCAGGGGCTTTCCTCAAACCCTTCTGCTTTAAAAACCTTCGTCTTCTTTTTCTCTTGATAATCGATTAAAGCTGAGAACAAAGCAATCACTGGATAGATCTCATCATGGTCGGTTCCAATTAAAAACTTCTTCTTTTCAAATTCCTCTTGAATAAAATGAGTGGAGATTTCACCTTTTTTAAATTTCTCATTCTCCATCACCTTCTGATGAAAGGGGATGGTGGTTAAAATTCCCGAAATATGATATTCGGACAGAGCCCGGATCATCCTTCCTATCACTTCCTCTCTTGAATTCCCCCAGGTTAGGAGTTTGGCAATGATGGGATCATAATATAAAGAGACATCACAACCTTCATACAAACCTGAATCTACTCTGACCCCTGGTCCTGAAGGCTCCTGATAGGAGGTTACTTTTCCAATTGAAGGCAGGAAATTATTATACGGGTCCTCCGCATAGATGCGGCATTCTAAAGCCGCCCCTTTCCATCTTATATCCTCCTGCTTATAACTTAATTCCTCCCCGGAGGCGATCTTCAACTGCTCCTTTACAATATCGATCCCAGTGACCAGTTCGGTAACTGGATGTTCCACCTGTAGTCTGGTATTGGATTCGAGAAAATAGAAATTTCTATTTTGGTCCACCAGAAATTCCATTGTTCCGGCATTTACATATCCACTAACTTTAGCCGCCTTGATAGTTGCCTCACCCATTTTTCGTCTCATTTCATCATCCACCAGAGTTGAAGGGGATTCCTCGATCACCTTCTGATGTCTTCTTTGAATCGAACATTCCCTTTCCCCTAAATGAATCACATTCCCATATTTGTCCGCCAGGATTTGAAACTCAATATGTCTGGGCTTTTCCAGATATTTCTCAATATAGATTCTTTTATCTGCAAAAGAAGACTCCGCCTCAAAGGATGCTCCTCTTATGGCCTCCTTCATCTCAGATGGTCTTTGAACAATTCTCATACCCTTGCCCCCTCCACCACCAGCGGATTTGATCAAAACTGGAAAACCTATCTTTAGAGCAAAGGAGTTTGCTTCTTTTTCCGAGCTTATCTCTTTCTCCATTCCTGGTACAATAGGCACTCCAGATTTTTCAATAGTCTTTCGGGCTTTTATCTTATCCCCCAAAAGCTCAATAGCGGAGCTGGGGGGACCAATAAAGACAAAACCTTCATCTTCAACTAATTTGGCAAATTTGGGATTCTCCGCTAAAAATCCATAACCCGGATGGATACCTTCAGATTTCGATTTTTTTGCCACATCGATCATTTTTTCCATTACCAAATAGCTTTGAGTGGATGGGGAAGGGCCTATAGGATAAGCCTCATCCGCAAGCCGGACGTGCAGAGCTTTTCTGTCGATCTCCGAAAAGACCGCTACCGTCTTTATCCCCATCTCCCTGCAAGCCCGGATAACCCTGACCGCAATCTCCCCCCGATTGGCTATTAGAATCTTTTTAAACATATAGTTTCTACAACGTAGGGTACCTTCTGTAGTTGCCCAATTCATTGGGCGTTTTCTTCATAACCGAACCCGCACTGTAGTTGCCCAATTTATTGGGCGAATACCAGCTCGATGAATCGAGCAACTACAGCATGCTACAGCATGCCCAACTTATTGGATATTTTTTCCATAACCGAACTACCATTGTAGTTGCCCAATTCATTGGACTATTTTTCTGCTCGATAAATCGAGCAACTACAATTCATAAAATTGTTCAAACTCTATTTTCCCCTTCAATGGGTTATTTTTGATGTACCCCCTTATCTTAAACAATGCTTGCTCATTACGAATTACATGTTCATAATAATTAGGTTGCCACAATTTTATTTTTGCTTTTTTACTAATTGAGGCTTTGAATCTTCTTATAATCTCACCCAAGTGGCTCTTACATTCATTCAATATAAGAATCAAATGTATATGCGATGGTAAGATCGTATAATAGTCGACTTTTATCCCGTCGATTTCGTTTAGTCTCTCTATTGCACCCTGAATTTCGTTGCTGAATTTTGCCAAATACGGTTGACGATAATTTGTGCAAATAGTAACGAAATAATAACCATTTTGTGAATAATCATAATCCTTCAACCGAATATTTTTTATCCCTTTCATGATTTGTAGTTGCCCAATTCATTGGACTATTTTTCTGCTCGATAAATCGAGCAACTACAATTTTGCATCCTACAAAGGAATATTCCCATGTTTCTTCGGCGGATTGGTGTCCCTTTTGGTTTTAAGCATAGATAATGCTTTAATCAATCTGGGACGGGTATATCTGGGTTCGATAACATCGTCAATATAGCCTCTCTCCGCCGCAGAATAAGGATTGGCAAATCTCTCCTTGAATTCTTTAACCTTCTCCTCTGTGGCTTTTTCCGGATCGGAAGACTCAGCGATCTCCTTTTTGAATATTATCTCCACTGCTCCTTTGGGACCCATCACCGCAATCTCCGCTGTAGGCCAGGCGTAATTTATGTCCCCTCTCACATGCTTGGAGTTCATAACATCGTAAGCGCCGCCATAGGCTTTTCTGGTGATAACTGTGACTTTGGGAACTGTGGCTTCGCAGAAAGCATATAATAATTTTGCCCCATGCTTTATAATACCTCCAAATTCCTGTGCAGTTCCGGGCAGAAATCCGGGAACATCGACAAGGACCATCAAGGGGATATTAAAAGCATCGCAGAATCTGACAAATCTTGCTCCTTTTATCGCTGAATCGATGTCTAAGACCCCGGCTAAGACCGCGGGCTGATCCCCGACAATCCCTACAGCTCTACCTCCCATCCGGGCAAATCCCACCACTAAATTCTCCGCATAATGCTGGTGCACCTCTAAAAAATCTCCATTATCCACCACCCTTTTTATCACATCCTTAATATCATAAGGTTTGGCTGGATCCTCAGGCACGATATAATTTAGCTCCACATCCGCTCTATCTATCGGGTCGGTGCATTCGATTTCTGGCGGGTCCTCCATATTATTCTGGGGGATAAATCCAAAAAGTTTTCGTGTTAATAAAAGGGTCTCCGCCTCATTTTCGCAGGCAAAATGAGCCACCCCGGATTTGGTGCTGTGCACTAAAGCCCCTCCCAATTCATCATAGCTTACTTCCTCGTGGGTGACAGTTTTCACCACCCCCGGTCCCGTTACAAACATATAGCTGGTCCCTTTGACCATAAGAATGAAATCGGTGATTGCCGGTGAATAGACTGCACCTCCGGCGCAGGGACCTAAAATCACTGAGATCTGGGGAATCACTCCTGAGGCTAAGGTATTTTTTAAAAATATATTGGCATACCCTCCTAAGCTGACAACCCCCTCTTGAATTCGTGCACCGCCTGAGTCATTTAGTCCGATCACTGGCGCACCCACCTTCATCGCAATATCCATAATCTTACAGATTTTCTCCGCATGGGCTTCAGATAAAGAGCCACCGAAAGTGGTGAAATCCTGGGAAAAGACAAAGACCGACCTTCCATCGATAGTTCCGTATCCAGTAACTACCGCATCCCCGAATATTTTCTGTTTGTCTAAACCGAAGTCTTTACATCGATGCATCACGAACATATCGAATTCCTCAAAGCTATTCTCATCTAAGAGCAAATCCAATCTTTCTCGGGCAGTCAATTTCCCTTTTTTATGTTGCTCCTCGATCCTTTTTTGTCCACCCCCTAATTTTGCCTCTTCCCTTTTCTTCTTCAAGGATTGGATCAAATCATCTATGGACATAGCTCACCTCTAAATCGAAACTTTCACAAGTTCGATTTTATCCTCATTTTTTTCTAATTTAGCTAATTTAATAAAAAGATCGTGATCAAAAGCCAAAATCCAGCCCTGGTTAATAGATTGATTTATAAATTCCCTTTTGACCCTCATCGTATCTAAAGGAAAGATATCCACGCTGGCTACATAAGGAACTTTCAGATGAAATTGAGTGGGGATTATATCCCCAGAACAAAGAATTTTTTCGCCTTGGTTCTCAAGTAAAATAGCTTGATGTCCCTTTGAATGTCCTCCAGTAGGGATAACTTTGACCCCGGGAATAATCTCTTTTTCCCCATCCACAAGTTCTAAAAGATTATATTTTTCTAAGAGGAGAAAATTCTCAGGCAAATAGGTGGCAGAAGTCCTTTCATCTGGATGAATCGCATCTTCAAATTCCTTTTTTTGAACTATATGTTTTGCCTTGGGGAAGGTTGGAACTTTCTCTTTCTTTTCATTAAATTTTACTAACCCACCGGCATGGTCTAAATGCAGATGAGACAAAATCACAAAATCAATCTCCTCTGGCTTCAGGCCAAAAGAAAGAAGGGTTTTTTGTAAGGAAGAATCTCCCGCCACTCCATATATTTTCTTTTGTCTTTCACTCAAAGTATCACCTATGCCGCAATCGATCAAGATATTCCCGAATTTCGACTTCACCAAAAGCAAATTCAAATCCAAAACCACCCGATTGAATTCATCGCAAGTAACAAGCTTCTCCCAGATAACCTTGGGAACCACTCCAAACATCACCCCGCCGTCGATCGAAAAGCTATTCTCCACAAAAGAGTAAATCTCAAAATCACCAAATCTAAACATCTTTTTTTAGTTGCCAAGTTCACGTAGGGGCGGAGTTCATCTCCGCCCGGGGAAAGGGTGGAGACAAGCTCCACCCCTACGCGATTTACCTAAGGTCAACCTAAAGGTTGACACTCCAGATAACTTGCCTTTAACTAATCTTAGGGAAAGATAGGAAAGCTTCGTCCTCCAAACTTTTCTACCTCAAATAACTCGCTGATATAACCAGCCTCTGCACCTCCGAAGTCCCTTCATAAATTTCTGTTATCCTCTGATCCCGGTAAAGCTTCTCTATCTCTGAGAATTCTCCAATATATCCATATCCTCCGTGAATCTGCATCGCTTTGTCCACACAGAAATTGGCGGCTTCAGAGGCAAAAAGCTTTGCCTGGGATGCTTCCTTGGAGATCTTTTCCCCTTTATCCTCCATCATCGCGGCCTTATAGGTCAAAAGCCTTGCCGCCTCTAATCTGGTGCTCATATCTGCAATCATCCATTGAATAGCCTGAAGTTTGGCAATGGGAGCACCGAACTGCTCTCTGGTCTTGGCATATTTAATCGATTCATCAAAAGCCCTCTGAGCAATTCCTACTGCCTGAGAAGCCACCCCCACTCGAGCGCTATCTAAGGTGCTCAATGATATACGGAAACCTTTGCCTACTTCACCTAACAGAGCAGATTTGGGGATCTCCACATTCTCTAATGTAAGACGAGCAGTGGTGGATGCCCTCAAACCCATCTTCCATTTCAAAACCTCAGAAGAAAAACCTTTAGGTTTACCCTCTAAAAGTAAAGCCGAAACAGAATCCTTTTCCCCTTCCTTAACAATCTTACAGATAAGGACGGTTAAATTGGCAACATTCCCCGAGCTGATAAAAATCTTTTCCCCATTGACCAAATAAAAGTCCCCTTTATCCACTGCAGTAGTCTGCTGGTTGGCTGCATCTGACCCGGCATTGGGCTCGGTCAAAGCAAATGCTCCGATAATATCTCCAGAGCACATCTTAGGAAGATACTTCTTTTTCTGCTCTTCTGTTCCGAATTTCTCGAGTGGGTAAGCCGCCAAATTGGAAACCGCCATTATTATAGATGCTGAGGCATCAAACCACGATATTTCCTCGATCAAGGTTACATATTCTATTTTGCTTTTTCCTAATCCTCCATAAGCTGGGGCTACGGGAAAAGCCATAAATCCTTTGGTCGCCATCTTTTTGAAAAGGTCTAAAGGGAACTCTGGAGGCTTTCGATCAAGTTCCTTGGCAACGGGAGCAATCTCTTTTTCCCCGAATTCCCGAGCCAAGTCCCTCACCTTCTGCTGGGACTCAACCATATTATAACTCATCTCTTCTCCTGTTTTTGTTATTTTGTTATTTTTTAATTTTTAATTTTATTCGTCATTAGTCATTTTTCATTAGAATATCTTCTCCTCTTTCCTTCTTTTCGGAATCTCATTGTTGAGATACTCGATCGCCTCAGTGGTAGCCGCACCCGGAGTGAAAAGCATACCCACCCCCATCTTTTCAAGCTTCTCCACATCCTCTTTGGGGATAATTCCTCCTCCGAACAAAAGAATATGGTCTGCATTTTTTTCTTTTAGAAGATTCAATACCGCAGGGAACAGGGTCATATGAGCACCGGAGAGAATGCTCATTCCAATAGCATCCACATCCTCCTGGATCGCCGCCTCTACAATCATCTCCGGAGTCTGCCTTAAGCCAGTATAGATAACCTCAAACCCGGCATCTCTCAAAGCCGAGGCGATAACTTTAATTCCCCGATCATGCCCATCCAACCCCGGCTTCGCCAACAAAACTCTAATTTTTCGTTCCATAAAAACCCTCTTTTTTACCATTTGTTGTCAACCACCCTGCGGGATGGTTGACCTACTAAAATCACCCACCACCTATTTCTTGCGACTTGCATCTTGCAACTAAAACATCGGCGGCTCCTGATATTCTCCAAAAACCTCCCTCAAAACATCTATTATTTCCCCTTCGGTGGCATAACATCTCACACAATCCAAGATCTTAGGCATAGTATTATCTGTCCCTTTTGCCGCCCGTTTTAGTTCCTCCAACCTTTTTTTAACTTTATCATTATCCCTTTTCTGTCTCACTTTCTTTAGATTCTCGACTTGTTCTTTTTCCACCTTCTCATCGATTTTTACTAAGGGTATCTCTATTTTTTCTCCGGGAACGATGAAATCATTGAGCCCCACCACAATCCTTTCCTTCTTCTCGATCTCCCTCTGATATTTATAGGCCGCATTGGCGATCTCCCTCTGGAAATACCCAACTTCGATACATTTCAAAACCCCACCCCTTTTTTCGATCTCCTTAAAATATTTCTCCGCTTCCTCCTCCATTTTGTTGGTTAGCCATTCGATATAATATGATCCTGCTAAGGGGTCTATGGTATTGGGGACTCCAGATTCGTAGGCGATTATCTGCTGAGCCCTTAAAGCTATCTGAACCGCTTTCTCTGAGGGCAAAGCCAAAGTCTCATCCATCGAATTGGTATGTAAGCTCTGGGTTCCGCCCAGAACTGCTGCTAAGGCTTCGAAGGCAGTTCTAACGATATTATTCTCTGGCTGTTGAGCAGTCAAGGTACATCCTGCAGTCTGAGTATGGAATCTTAAAAGCCAGGACTCCTTTTTCTTAGCCTTATATCTTTCTCTTATGTGCCTTGCCCATATCCTTCTCGCAGCTCTGTATTTGGCGATCTCCTCGAAGAAATCTAAATGGGAATTAAAAAAGAAGGAAAGTCTCGGTGCAAAGGTGTCTACATCCAGGCCAGCTCTAATCCCGGCCTCGACATAGGCAAACCCATCCGCTAAAGTGAAGGCTAATTCTTGAACTGCGGTGGAGCCGGCTTCTCTTATATGATAACCGGAAATGGAAATGGTATTCCATTTGGGAACGAAATCCGCACAAAAAGCCATAATATCGGTGATCAATCGGATGGAAGGTTCCGGTGGAAAGACCCATTCCTTCTGGGCAATATACTCCTTTAAAATATCGTTCTGCAAAGTTCCAGTCAACTTTTCCGATGGCACACCCTGCTTTTCACCTACCGCTACATACATAGCTAAAAGGATCGAAGCTGGAGCGTTAATAGTCATCGAAGTGGAGATTTTGTCTAAAGAAATCCCATCGAATATGGTCTCCATATCCTCTAAAGAATCAACCGCAACCCCACATTTACCCACCTCCCCTTGGGACCTGGGGTGGTCTGAATCGTATCCCATCAAAGTGGGTAAGTCAAAGGCAACCGAAAGTCCGGTCTGCCCCCTTTCTAAAAGAAAATGATACCTCTGGTTGGTCTGCTTAGGCGTTCCCATTCCGGAGAATTGGCGCATAGTCCATAATTTCCCCCGATACATATTATCTCTTATCCCCCGGGTGTAGGGATATTCGCCAGGGGAAGATAGATCCTTTGAATAATCAAAACCCTCCAGATCATCCGGAGTGTAAAGTATCTCCACCGGGATCCCGGATAAAGTTTCGTATTTTTTCTTCAGACATTCCTCTTTGCTTTTCCTTTTTAGCTCTTCCTTCTTCTCTTTAATCCTCTTCATAGAAGAATCCCCCATAAAAATCACCTCTCTAACTTATGAAAGATTAGCCTCTTTTAAAAACCTCTCCGCAGCCGAATAGGGGTCATCTTTCCGGGCTAAAACTTTCTCCACAATTTTTTCTATATCAAAAATCTTTTCCACCCTTTTTTCTGTTATCTCCTTGAGCTTATGCTCGATTAGTTTTTTGATCTCAGATTTTATCTGCTCTTTTCGATGTTTTTCAAAAAATCCATTTTCGGTGATAAACTGGCGGTGATCGAAAATCTTTTGTAAAAGCTTTTCAATTCCGATATTATTCACCGCCTGAGTGGAAATCACCGGATATTCCCACCCAATTTTTCCCCTTTTTAAATCCAAAATCGATTCTAATTCAAAAACCATACTTTCCGCTCCCTCTCTATCCGACTTATTCACCACAATGATATCAGCAATCTCCATCAAGCCGGCTTTCATAGCCTGAATAGAGTCCCCGGATTCAGGGACAAATACCACCACCGTGGTATCGCAGGTATCCACCACATCCAGCTCCACCTGACCTACACCCACCGTCTCAATTATTATATAATCTTTTCCAAAAGCATCCAAGACCAAACTCACCTCCTTGGTGGTTTTAGCTAATCCTCCGAAGGAACCTCGAGATGCCATGCTGCGGATAAAGACATTTTCCAAAGTAGTAAGATTTTGCATCCTGATTCTATCCCCCAACAAAGCTCCGCCGGTGAAAGGGCTGGTGGGATCAACTGCGATGATCCCTACACTTTTACCTTGGTTAGATATATTGAAAGTGAGTCGATCCACCAATGAGCTTTTACCTGAACCAGGAGGGCCGGTGATACCGATCCGATAGGCTTTGCCTGTATCTGGATAAACCTGGGCTAAAAGATTCTGATACCCCGGGGATTGGTTTTCCACCAGGGTGATGATCTTGGATAATGCTACTTTATCTTTTTGTTTGAACTTGTCCAGAAGGCTCATATTTCAGTTATCCTCAAATCTCTCACCTGGAGTTGTAGCTGGATGGATTCATTCCACTCATTTTTCCCCACCACATAAACTAAATCGATTTTAATTTTCTTCATGGATAAAGGCTTGGCCCAGTTCCCCAAACCAAAGCCGATAGCATCGAAAACCCTATCATTTTTTTTCACCTTGAATCTCAGGTGGTTGTTCCCCACGATGTAGGGCTCACCGAAAACCTCTAAATTTTTGGTGATAAAGACCGGCCTTAAATTCTGGGGTCCGAAGGGAGAGAAAAGCTCTAAGGTGTCCACCAGTTTATTGTCGATCCATTCCAGTTCCACTTCCAAATCGATAGAGATTTTCGGGATCAGATCCTCATCTTTTAACTTCCTATCAGAGATTATTTTGAGCTTCTCCCTGAGGAAATTGATATTTTCTGGTAAAATAGAAAGCCCAGCCGCATACTTATGCCCCCCATATTTCAAAAGGAACTCCTTACACTCTCTCAAAGCATCATGCAGATGAAATTCGGGGATACTTCGGGCTGATCCTTTACCTTCATCTCCATCAATAGCAATAAGAATAGTAGGGCGATGAAATCTTTCCACTAATCGGGAAGCCACAATTCCAATCACCCCTTGATGCCAGGAAGGGGAAGATAGGACGATCACTTTATCTTTTGATAAATCCGCATTCTCCTCAATCATCTTCAGTGCCTCTTCCAAAGTAGTCTCGTCTATAAGTTTCCTTTTTCGGTTATCCTCATCCAATTCCCGGGCTAATCGTGCCCCTAACTCGTGATTTTTGGTGGTCAAAAGCCTGATGGCTTTTTCCGCATCCCCCAGTCGACCCACCGCGTTTATCCGGGGAGCTAAGATATATACAATTTGACCCGTTCCAATCTCCTTCCCCATAATTCCGGCAATGAAGATCAGCGATTTCAAACCTGGCTTAGTGGTGCGGGCAATTTGAGTCATCCCAAATCTGGTCAAAATTCTGTTCTCCCCGACTAAAGGGACGATATCGGCTGAAGTTCCTAAAGCTACTAAATCTAAATGTTCCTCTAATTCCGATTCATCCTGGCCTAATTTTTTGTATAAGGCTTGAGCAAATTTAAAGGCAACACCCACACCGGAAAGCTCACCTCCCGGATATTCTTTATCCTTTTGCTTGGGATCTATAATGGCATAAGCATTAGGCAAGATATCCGAGGGTTCATGATGGTCAGTGATGATGCAATCTATTCCTTTGGAATTGGCAAAGTCGACCTCCTTGCTGGCGGTCACTCCACAATCTACGGTGATCAAAAGATGTGCCCCTCTTTTCTCAGCTTCAACTATCCCCTCCTCAGAAAGGCCATACCCTTCGATCAGCCGGTTGGGGAGATAATAAGAGACATCTCCTCCTAAACGATTCAAAACCAGAAAGACCAAAGATGTGGCTGTTATCCCATCCACATCATAGTCTCCGAAGATCATAATTTTCTGATTTTCCTTCAATGCCTGTATTACTCGATTTACCCCCTTATCTACATCTTTCAAGATAAAAGGATCATAAAGTTGGGAAAGCTTCGGTTTCAAGAACCTTTCCGCTTCCAAGGAGGTTTTAATTCCCCGGCTAGCCAATATCTTTGCTACCACCTCAGGCAAAGAAAGCTCCGAGGCAAGTTTCTGGGTCAAAGAAAAATCAGCCGGTGGTAGAAATTCCCACTTACATCTCATTTATTCACCTTTATTTCTGGAGGGGAACAAAAAAGCCAAAACAGACCGTAAGCCGAGTTCTGTATCCCCGCAAAATGCGGGGGCGACGATCATCCATCTGAGACATCCATTGCTGGATGCCTTGAGCGACCTACCCGGAAGTAATATCGAAGCAGGCGACTTCTCCTTCCTTATTTGGTCTTGCTCTCAAGTGGGGTTTACCCGGCTCGATGTCACCATCGGACCGAGTGGTCTTTTACACCGCTTTTTCACCTGTACTCCCGCTAAAAGCGGGGGTAGTCTTTTCTCTGTGGCACTTTCCGTTCCTTAAGTCCCGTAAAGGGAGCTTTAGGACCCCTGAGTTACAGGGCACTTTGCCTTGGAGAGCTCGGACTTTCCTCCTCCCCCCCACCTTTGGCGGGGGAAAGGCGATCGTCTGGTCTGCTTTGGCTATAAGCTTTTTATTCCTCCTTATATTTTACGAAAAGTTAATGTTTTATAATAAAACACTTTTCTCAACTCCACCTGGTTCTATAATTGGGTGCTTCTTTGGTTATGGTTACATTATGAGGATGGCTCTCCTTTAATCCCGCCTGGGTAATCCTCATAAATTTAGCTTTCTTTTTCAACTCACAAACATTTTTTGCCCCGCAGATCCCCATCCCTGATTTAAGCCCACCTACCAATTGATATACCGACTCAGAAAGGGAGCCTTTATAAGGGACCCTTCCCTCCACCCCCTCGGGAACTAACTTTTTGGTATCTTCCTTCTCTTCCTGGAAATATCTGTCCTTGCTTCCTTGTTTCATCGCCTCTAAAGAGCCCATACCTCTATAGATCTTATAGCTCCTTCCTTCCAAAAGAACCGACTCTCCCGGACTTTCCTCCGTGCCGGCAAAGAGGCTTCCAATCATCACCGCATCCGCACCGGCAGCCAAGGCTTTGGTTATATCACCGGAATATTTAATACCTCCATCAGCGATCAAAGGAATATTATACTTGGAACAAGCCTCAGCACTATCTAAAATGGCTGTGATCTGAGGGACTCCCGCCCCAGTTATCACTCTGGTGGTGCAAATAGAACCGGGTCCTACACCTACTTTGACCCCATCCACTCCAGCTTTAATCAAATCTTCAGCCCCCTCCTTGGTAGCAACATTCCCAGCGATCAGCGGGACCTGAGGAAATCTGTTTTTTACCCTCTCACAGGCAAAAAGGACGCCCCGAGAGTGACCATGAGAGGAATCAATTACCAGGAGATCAGCCCCAGCCTCAACTAAAGCTTTGGCTCGATCCATCATATCCTTAGCCACCCCCACGGCCGCACCCACCCTCAATCTACCTCGACTATCTTTACAGGCATTGGGATATTGAATCTGTTTCATTATATCCTTGACCGTGATCATCCCTTTTAAATTCTTCTTCTTATCCACGATCAGAAGTTTTTCTATCCTTTTCTCATGCAAAATCTCTTTAGCTTGGTCCAAAGTGGTTCCTTCCGGAACAGTGATCAGATTCTTTTTGGTCATCACTACCGCGATTTTCTTATTCAAATTCTTCTCAAATCTCAAATCTCTATTAGTCAAAATTCCGACCAACTTGCCTTTCTTGGTAATGGGGATTCCGGAGATGGAGAACTTCCTCATCACTTCTAAAGCATCCCCAATGAGTTTATCCGGAGGTAAAGTGATCGGATCTACTATCATCCCGCTTTCCGAACGTTTAACCTTGTCCACCTCAGTTTGTTGTCTGGGGATGCTCATATTTTTATGAATTACCCCTATTCCTCCTTCTCGAGATATAGCGATAGCCAATTTCCATTCAGTAACAGTATCCATAGCCGCACTTAAGATGGGGATATTCAGTTTTATCTCTTTGGCAATGTAAGTGGAAACGTCTACCTCTTTGGGCAAAACCTCCGATTTGGCTGGGATGAGCAAAACGTCATCAAAAGTTAATCCAGTTTTTTCCAATATTTTTGCCATGATTACTTTTACTCCTCATTCCAGATTAAAATTCTTCCGCAGCTGTCGCAGGTGATTATTCCATTCTCCATCTTAATTTCTTGAATCCTCTGCGGGGGAAGGGACTTATAACAGGCTCCGCAGGCTCCCTTTCTGACCACTACTACTACCTCGGCCCCTTTACCTTTTTTTATTCGATCATAGGTGGCCAGAAGTCTTTTGTCGATCCGGACGGTAACATTTCTCCTTTCGTCTTCTTTGATCTTCACTTTGGTGCCGACGGAATTCATTTCTTTTTTCAAAGTCTCCAGTTGGGCGGTGTTATTTCGCTGGATCTCCTCGAACTTCTTTTTATCTTCGATTTTCTTATCCTCCAATTCATCTATCGCGCCCATCAGTTCCAAAATTTTCTCCTCATTTTCGGAGATCTTCAGCTTCCGATTAGCGATCTCCGTGGTCAGGGCATCATATTCTCTATTAGTTTTTATCTCTCTCATCTGCTTCTGAAATTTCACCAGCGCATCATTCAAAGAGTCCACCTCTATCTCCAGCTTTTTCTTCAATAGTGTATTTTCAATCAGCTGTTGTTCTATCTTTTTAAGCTCATTGGAGACCTCTTCGGTTTCCTTCTCCAGATTTTTGATCATATCCGGCAGATAATCCTTGGATCTTTCCAGCTCTCCCAATTCGTAATCTATCTCTTGAAGTTTCAAAAGCATCTCCAAATCTTTTTTCATCCAATCTCCTTTTTAAAACAAAAAAGTGCACCAAGATTTAGTGCACTTTTAAGGCCCTTTTTGTTTTTTAAACTGAAAAATTTGTCTTTTATTTTTATTTTGAATCTTTTCATCCTTAAATCTTAAAATGAAAAAGAACCTTTTATGGTGGGCAATACTGGATTCGAACCAGTGACCTTTCGGATGTGAACCGAACGCTCTAACCAACTGAGCTAATCGCCCAGATAAATTCAGTAAAGAAGTGATTAGTGAAAAAGTGATTAAAAATTTTAAGTCTCTTAATCACCAATCACTTAGTCACTTTATCACTTCCATTCCTGGGCCCACCAGGGCTCGAACCTGGGACCCACTGATTATGAGTCAGTTGCTCTAACCAACTGAGCTATGGGCCCTTGTTTGTATATTACGATAAAATAATTTCTAAGTCAAGAATTATTTACCAAAAATTTCTATTGCGCCAACCAGCCTAAGATTTTGTCTCTGTTGAAATTAGCTCCTCTCAGCTTGAAGGATGTTCACTTTGCTTTAATCATCCCCTGTAGCTGTATAGTAAGCTTTTGCGCCTTTTCAAATCCATTTGCATCCAAAGCCTTTTTGATTTCAGATTTTAGAAACTCAATCTTTTTATTCCTATTCAAACCTTTTAGCCTTTTTAAGTAATCGTCTAATTGTAATTTCAAATCTGCAGGCCCTAAGTCTAAGGAAGCAATCCTGGAGATCATCTCTATGATTTTTTTATCATCAGTGTAATCGATCAAAGCCGCTGGGGAAAAAGATTTCTTCTTCTCGGGGAATTCTTTTCCAGAATGGATCCATTCGGACAGCATCTTAAAAATAATCTGATGTTCCAATGAGCTGAAATCGTCATCATTTATTTTATCCTTAACATAGGGAATGAACTTTTCATCCTCAAATAGGATTCGAAGAAGTTCCATCTCTACCCCGGCTTGTCCTTTAGGCTCTAAATCTTCTTTGCCTGGCGAAACTTCCTTTAGCCCTTTACCTACCTTTTCCATACCGCCTCTGATTAAATTCTCATTTATTTTTAAAGCCTGGGAGACCTTGTTGACGAAAAGATTCTGCCGCAATCGATCCTTGATATTCTTAGCTGTTAAGGCAAAGTCCAGAATTATCTTTTCCTGTTCTCTGATAGGCAAGTTTGAAAAATTATCAGGCAGAGACTCCTTTTTGAAATCGATGAAATCTTTTGCCTGCTTTAGCTTTTCTAAGACATTTTTTATTCCAAACTTTTTAACATAGGAATCCGGGTCTTCACCTAGAGGAAGGGTCACCACCAAAACTTCTATACCTGCATCATAAAGCCCATCCACCGACCTTAAGACCGCCGCCATCCCGGCCGAATCAGAATCGAATAAAAGATAAACTCTGTCAGCGAATCGAGCTATAAGCCGGGCTTGATCCGAAGTAAATGCAGTCCCAGATGAAGCCACCACATTTTTCAATCCAGCTTGATACAGGCTGATCAAATCCATATAGCCTTCGACTACTACACAAGTTTTTTGATCGCTTATTATATCTTTGGAGAAATTTAGACCATAAAGTAGTTTCCCTTTTTGATAAATGGGAGTTTCTGGTGAGTTTAAATATTTGGGTTCCTCTTTCTCATCTAAAACTCTGCCACCGAAACCGACAATTTTTCCAGAAAGATTGAAAACCGGAAACATTATCCTGTTTCTGAACCGGTCATAATAGCCCCTTTTCCCTTCCCTTTCAACTATCAAACCCGCTGAGGATAAAATCTCCTCTTCTATCTTTTTCTTTTTGGAGTAGTTTAGAAAACCTTCCCAGGAAGAAGGGGCATATCCAATCGAAAAAAGTTTCTTTGTTTCCTCAAGAATTCCCCTTCTCTCAAGATAATTTCTTGCCCTAGTTCCCAGATTTTTATCATTTAAACATAGGGTAAAGTATTCATTGGCGATCTGATTAGCATAATAGAGTTTATCCAGCTTTTCTAATTTCTCCTTGTCATACGTTTTTTTGGGGAGAGAGATCCCGGCTCTTTTAGCTAAGGTTTTTATAGCTTCATAAAATCCGACCTTCTCGTGTGCCATCAAAAAGCCGATCACATTTCCCCCTTCCCCACAGCCGAAGCAGTGATAGACCTGCTTGTCCGGGCTCACGGAGAAAGAAGGCTTTTTCTCTGGATGAAAAGGACACAAGCCCATATAATTTTTCCCCCTCTTTCTTAAAGGTAGGTATTCAGAGATCACATCCACAATATCATTGGCATCCCTGATCTGGTCGATCAACTCTTGAGGAATGAAATCGGACATGGTTTTTTTGTAGGGGTTTGATTTATCAAACCCGCACCGACTTTTGGAGCTTGTAGGGACAGACCTTTAGGTCTGTCCTGGACAGGTTTAAAAACTTGTCCCACTTTTTTATGATTTATCGTCGGGCATAAAGCCCGCCACCATGATTTGTCCTGGATAGAATAAGATCTGTTCTACCTTTTCGTTATGTAAATCTGTAGGGGCAGGTTTCAAACCTGCCCCTACCAATGAAACCGTTTTAGATTTAATACTTCTTTTCGGTCTTCTTTTCCGGATAAGTTACCTCTTTTAAAATCAACTGAGTTCCCCTCTGCGGCTCACCATATTGGACCATCAATTTGGGCTTATCCTTCTGATACCAGGCAAAGACCTCCCTTCCGGCAAATTTCATTTTCACTTTATAACAAGAAAATTTTCCAGCTGGAACTGTCACTGTATCTAAGGAGACCACCTCTACATCAATAGGGATGGAAATTAACCCAGAAACAGACACGTCAGTGAAAGTGGTTTTATAGCCCACCTTAAAAGGCAAAGCTCGCAAAAGCATAATCACTTCTTCATTATCATAACCATCCTGAGGATTATCAATATCGGTCTGCTTTTCCCCTTGAGGCGTCTTAGCCTTTATTTTTATTTTCTCCTTCCCATACAGGGCTGAAAATGAATAAGTGTCAGTTTCAGCAGAAATTGTTCTCTCCAATTTTAAAGGTTTTAAATCGTTTTGATTGACCATCAAAATCACATTGTCCGCATTTTTTCTCCCCTGATATTCGGAGCTGAGTTTCACCTCAATTTGATAGGCTTTAGTTTTATCATAATCTTTTTGTCGGATCTGATAGACCGAGGTCCCCACTGTATCTTTGCCCTGAATGATAATGTAGGTCCCTTTTTCTCCATCAGCCCAATTGGGGTTTTTAACCTGAAATTTCTGTTGAGCTGTTACATAAGAACAAAAGGTTAAAATAAAAATTATAACTGAGATTAAATTTTTTTTCATTTTTTCCTCCTCTCATCTTTTTTGTAGGAGCGTGATTTATCACGCCCGCAAAATTTGGAGTAGCCCCGCCGTTGGCGGGGCATCCGATTTTTAAAAAAGCAGAGCAAGCTCTACTACTCCGCATCTATGCTTGATTTATCAAGCCCGGGATTTTGTAGGGGCATGTTGCAAAGTGCCCCTACCCTTTTCGGGTTCGATGAATCGAACCCCTACATAAGTATCCCTTTCAGATCTTATTTTTAAACAATCTCTTTCTATCCTACCTCCTTTTTCCTTTTAATAATTCCGGTCATCACAAATATTACTACATATCCCAATGCGACATATACAGGCAATATAACATACATTAAATTTTTGGCAAGGAATTTCACCCAGCTCAACTGAGGATAATACATCATCACAAGAACCGTCCCATCGACTAACTCATGATAAAGCATTGCCAAAATAAAGAATAAAAAAAGTTTTGCCCAACTTTTATTTTTGAAAAGATGAAAGACACCCATACCTACCAAAGTTCCCATAATAGCATGAATTTGTATGGCTAAAAACCTTTCATAGACCGAAGCCCAGGTGACAAAAGCTAAGAAAAGCTTCATTCCGGTGAATTGTGAATATTTAGGGAAAAGCATAGCCAGCATCAAAGTGATCGCCTCACCCACTCCATATGCTAATCCTACCCAATAGCCAAAAGCGAGCGCATTGGAAGCTTTTAATAGATAATCTTTGATTTTACTTTTGTAGATCCAGCAGACGATAAAAATGGCTAAAAGTTTTCCTAATTCCTCCCAGAAATTATTGTGCATCTGCACTATGAAGGCTGCAAACCAGAAGGTATTTTTCCACAAGATCATCGAAAGCTCCCAGTGCTTTCTCTGGATCAAAAGAGGAAAAAAAACAAAACCGATCCCAAAAGAGACCAACCAGATTTTAATAGCTAAATTCTTTAAATCGGAGATTTTTCTGAGGATGAGAAAAGCGACAAATGGGCACAAAATCCCTATCAAAAAAATCATCCCCAGAATGGGTGCGATACCTTCTTTAGACATAGAGTTTTCGGTAGGGCAAAGCTTCAGCCTTGCGGTTGATTTAACTTAATTCCCAGTGTTCGGACAGGGGTTGCACCCCTGTCCTGATAAGGGTCGGGGGTTCAACCCCCGACCCAACACAGTATCGAATAAATAGTCAATAATCATCAGTCTTGCGGTTGACTTAACTTAATTCTTCAGTCCTGACTTTTTATCGTAAACCTGAAGGTTTGCCCTACATTTTAATTCATTTAACTTAGACCACCTGGGGGCATCACTAAAAGATTTTCATCCAATCGTAACTCAAGGCTTTAGCCTTGACTATGTCACAAGCCCCGCCAGAGGCGGGGTGACCTATCAACTGGATGCTAAAACTCACTCCTTCAACTTAACAATCGTCACTCCACTGCCACCCTCATTCAATTCTCCTAATCGATAAGATTCTACCTTAGGATGCTCTTTTAAAAATTCCTGCATCTTTTTCCTTAAAGCACCAGTTCCTTTTCCGTGAATTATCTCCACCGTGGTTAAGCCAGCAAGATAAGCATCATAAAGATACTTATCCACTTTGTCGATCGCCTCATCTGAGGTCATCCCTCTCAAATCTATCTCTGGTCTTATCTCATCCAAAGAAGGGAGCTGATATTTTATCCCGGATGAAAGCTCTTTTTTAGGCTCTCCTTCAAGCAAGGAGAGTTCCTCTTTCGGAACTGAAGAAATGATATTCCCGATCCGCACCTTAACTTTGCCCGCCTTATCAGGCTGAGCCATTACCTCACCCTCGATGTTCAAAGAATCTATCCAGACAAAATCTCCGACTTTTATATCCCACTTCTTTTCGATGATTTTTCTTTCGATTTTTTGTTCCTCAATTTTTTTTATGATCTCCTCCCTTTTCTCTTCTAAATATTTATGCGCCTGTTTTATCGCTTCCTTTTCGGCCTGAGTTCTTCTGATCTCAGCAACCAATCTCTCTATCTCTTTTCTGGCATCTTCCACCAGCTTTTGGGCTTCCTTTAAAGCTTTAGCCTTATACTCCTTTTTCCCCTCATCCAATTTCTTCAATCGGTCTTGGTAAAGATTCAAAAGCTCCTCAGATGCTTTTCTCTGTTCATCCAATTTGGCTCTGTTTTCTCTTAGAGTCTCTAAATTGTTTTGAACCTTTTCTATAAGGACAGCCAAATCTCTTTCTTTACTTCCTACTAAATCAAATGCCTTTTTTACGATATCTTCAGGCATTCCCAACCTCTGGGCTATCTCCACGGCATAGGAAGATCCAGGAAAACCTATCTGGAATCTATAGGTCGGTTTCAAACTCTTTTTGTCAAATTCTAAAGAGGCGTTTTCTATCCCCGGATAGTTCTCCGCTAAGACTTTCAAAGCCCCTTGATGGGTGGTGATCACACTTCTAACTTTTTTCCTGGTTAAACTCTCGATTATCGCCTCACCTAAAGCCGCTCCCTCTTTGGGGTCAGTTCCTGCTCCTAACTCATCCAAAAGGACTAAACTATTCTCATCTGAATTTTTTATAGCTTTGATTATCTGAGAGATATGAGAGGAGAAAGTGGATAAAGATGTCTCGATCGATTGCTCATCTCCGATGTCCGCATAAAGTTTCTGAAATAACCCGATTTCAGAGCCCTCATCCGCTGGAATATGAAGACCCGAAAGAGCCATCAAAGATAAAAGCCCCACTGTTTTTAAGGCAACAGTTTTTCCGCCGGTATTTGGTCCGGTTACTACTAAAGTGTAAAAATCTTTTCCCAATTCCAAAGATAAAGGAACTACCTCTTTTTGTGTTGCTAAAAGTGGATGCCGGGCATTTAAAAGTCGGATATATCCTTTTTGATTCAGAATGGGACAACTGCATTTCAAATCCAAAGATAATTTTGCCTTAGCATAGATGAAATCGAGTTTTTGTAGAGTATTCATACAGATTTCCAAATCATCTATTTCCTGGCGAATTAAGGAGGTTATCTGGGTTAAAATCCTTTCGATCTCCCTTTTCTCTGAAAGCTCCAATTCCCTCAAGTTATTGTTTAATTCTACTGTGACCAATGGTTCTACAAAAAGAGTTGCTCCAGAGGAGGATTGATCATGGACGATCCCCTTTTGCACCCGGAACTCCGCTTCGCTCAAAGGTATCACATATCTCCCGTCACGGATGGTAATCACGTCATCCTGCCTGGGACCTTTGGCTTTCCTGGTGCCCAAGATATTATGTAATTTATCCAAAAGTCTATTTCTTAAAGTCTTTTTCTCCTGCCGGATGGAGAAAAGCTTTTTGGAGGCAGTATCTTTTATTTCGCCAGAGGGATCTACAGCTATAGAAATCTCTTTGGCAATCTGGTCGAAGCTTTTCAGATTTGAAATCAGCTCATAAATTTTAGGATATTTTTTCTCCTTACCCTTAATGAATTTCAATAGGGATTTGGAGAGGGAGATTATTTCTGAGATGGAAAGGAGCTCTTTAGGCTCTAAAAAAGCTCCTTCTAATTTAGCCTTCTTCAAAGAATTTCTGATATCTTCAAACCGATTTAAGGGGAAAGTCTCTTCATAGGACAAAATCTCTTTAAGCTCAGAATTCTCTTTCAGCTTATCTTCAATTTCAACTAAATCAGTGGAAGGGTAAAATGAAAAAACCAATTCCTTTGCTGGATCGGAAAGACACCGATCCGAGAGCATCTTTTTGATTTTTTCAAATTCTAAGACTTTTAAGGTGTGATCATCCATCTAAAGTAGGTCGGGCTTCCGAAGGATGCCCGACAAATTTTTTAATGTAAAGAAGAGAGAGATAAAATCTGTCTAGAAAATCAATATGTTCTTTGAATATTAATTGTAAATCGGGCTTCCGATGCTTCGGTTTCTTTCACTATAAAAGAAGGCCCGACAGTTTTTATTACTATTTGGGCAGTTGGTTTTTTCTATTATAATGATTTTAGATATCGCGTAGGGGTGGAGCTTGTTGAGCAGAGCGAAATCCCGTTATTGCAGGGTCTCCACCCTTTCCTTTTAGGGCGGAGTTTAACTCCGCCCCTACGCGGACTTTTTTTGCTAAAAGTTTTATTCTCCTGTGACAAAATAGCTTTCCATCCTCTCAATGATCATCTCCGCCCTCGATTTTTCCGACTTCAATTGATTCTCCTGGGACTCATCTTTGGCTTTGCCCGGATTTATAAGGAGAGCCTCCTTTATCTTATCTATAAACTTAGGGTTCTGAGGATGAAAGAAACTCGATTCCTCATAGATGAAGGGGATGGTCCCTCTCATCACTGGAACAAAAAATGAGTTGTCTAAAGTGTTACTAAACTTCGGGGACAAGGGTAAAAATAACAATAAAAAAAGGACGCTTCCTAAAACTATCCAGCCCGAAAAAACTCCTAAGATCGCTCCCCCTACTCGATCTATATTACCCAGGGGTTTAAGCTCAGCTATTTTATAGAAAAGGTAGCCCAAGATTTTGAAGATAAGATATGTTAATATAAAAAAGAAAACAAAGGAAAGCATAGTGATCATAATAGGTGAGACTTTCATATGGGATAAAACCTTGGTGGTAGACCAATCCACATAATTTATTCCCACGATCACCCCAAATCCTGCTCCTAAAATGCTTATTAACCCATTGAACAATCCTCGTCTTACACCCATAATTATGGCAACCAGCAAAAGGAGCAAAAGAAGATAATCGATCCCATTCATTTTCTTCCCCCTGACTTAAAGGTTTTAAAAAAATAGCACGTTACCCCCGCCTTTGGCGGGGGCAACGTGCTACTAAAGGAAATTCTTCCAATTTCCTTCATTTATCGTCAAGATGCTTCGCATTTTGGTTCTAATCTTTGGGAGACTAAAATATTTACTTTTTTGCCGTCAGCTCTTCCTTTCACCTTGGGGATCAAGACCTTCATCACCTTTCCTAAATCCTTAGGACTTGAAGCCTCTACCTCTTTTATGGCTTCATCGATCAAAGAGGTCAATTCCTCTTCTGTAAGCTGTTGGGGAAGATACTCCAAGATTATCTTAAGCTCCGCCTCCTCCTTCTCCGCCAGATCATTTCTCCCCCCCTTTTTAAACTGTTCAATTGAATCTCGGTGTCTTTTTACTGAAGTTTGTAAGACCTCTAAGACCTCCTCATCTGAAAGATTGTCCTTTTTCTCGATCTCCTTATATTTGATCTCCGATTTCAAAAGTCGGGTGATATTAAGTCTTGTCTTATCACCCGACTTTTGAGCCATTTTCATATCCTGGTCAAGTTTTTCTTTGATGCTCATTTACTAATATCTTCTTCTACTTTTCCTTCTGGCTGCGGCCATTTTCCTTTTCTTTCGCTCTGAAGGCTTCTCAAAATGCTGATGCTTTTTTACATCGGCTAAAATACCAGACCGTTCACAGGATTTACTAAATCTGCGCAGAGCCTTTTCGAAGTTTTCATTATCCCTTATTAGCACACTTGTCATTTCATCTCATACCCCCTTTCTCCCTTCGTTATATTTTTCAACCTCTTATATAATAATCGATTAATTTTTTAATGTCAAGAAAGATTTCAAAAAATTTGCAATTTTTCTAAAAACAAAGCAAATAACCTCATATCAAATGATAACTCTATGCATCACAAAAGCTTAACAATAACAATCTTACATAATTTAAGTATCCAATGAGCATATTTTACATTCAGTTAAATATATACGAATTTTGTTTAAATATAACTGATTTATTTTAAAGCTGTTAAAAAACTTTTCTTAGGAAGAATTTTGTATAGGCACGTTCCAACGTGCCCCTGCGGTTAGCGGTAGGTCGGGTTGCGCAGTTCGACAAGCTCACTGCCCTGAGCAAAGTCGAAGGGAAGCTACTCGACATGCGAGTGCCAGCCAAGTCCCCTGACTTGGCTGGAAGACCTTAGCTGTAGGGGCGGGGTAACCCCACCCCCTACCGTCTCAATCCTTTTTAACGGTGCTATCTTTTCTCACCCTATTAAGGTATCACAAGTTGAGACAACTTGTGATACCGGGTTATTTTTTTACCCCAAGTCCCCCCATTCATACAAAACCAAAGAACAAAAAACAATCCCCGCAGTTTCGGTCCTTAATCTCCTTTTTCCTAAATTGACTGGAATGGCACCTGCTTGAATAAGCTTTTGTTTCTCTTCCTCGGTAAAGCCACCCTCAGGTCCCACAATGACTAAAAGCTTTTTCAACGTTTTTTTAAACCGAGCTAAAGATTTTATTTTTTTCGCTTGCTCATCCAAGCTTCCGAACAACACCAAATCGAAATCTTTTACCTTAAGTAAAAGCTCATCTAAAGTAGTAATCTTTTGAATATCCGGCAGAACAGACCTTAATGATTGTTTCATACTGCTAATCGCCACCCTTCTCCATCTTTTTAGACGAGCTTTCTCTTTTTCATCTCCGAGTGGTGAGGCTTCGCTCACCATCCTGAGCTTGCCGAAGGGCTGAACCGAAGTCCTTAAAGTCACTAAAGGAATAAAGGAGCTTACTCCGATTTCAGTCCCCTTCTCAATCACCCAATCCATCTTCATACCTTTGCCAATGGATTGAGCTAAGGTCAAAAAAACCTTTGGTTCGTTCTCCAAGAGTGTCTTAGACAAAATTTTCCCTTCAATTAAATTTTTTTCAGCAGAGGCAATCATAACTTTATACTTTCCACCTTTTCCATCCACAACTTCAATCACCTCACCCTTTTTATATCTTAGAACCGTAGTAATATGCATAGCCTCTTCCCCAAAAATTTTAAGATTATCCTCCCCCACATTTTCCGGCTCTACATAGAAAAAGGTAATCATAATGTTTGCGAATTACGTTCGTGCGGGAATTGGAATTCCCGCACGGAATTAGTTCGAGAAATCCAATTCCCGAAGTAACTTAAACCCTCCTTGCCCACATTCTCCGGCTCCACATAAAAATAGGTAATCATAATTTTTGCTAATGAATTTTTTCGGCTAACAGAAACTTCCCTTCCCTTTTTATAATTTTTGCCGGGATGATCTGGTTACATAAAGAATTTTCTCCATCCAAAAGCACCCGAATGTAGCTGTCTGATAAACCGATCAATTTCCCGCTCTTTTTATCCCTGGTTTTCTCAATTAAAACTTCCAATTGCTTCCCGGTATAAAAGTCTAAAAACTTTTCCCATTTTTCTTTGCCGATTTGATGTAGCTCTTGGCTTCTTCGATGGATAACAAAAGGAGGAATTTTGTCCGGCAGAAAAGAAGCGACCGTCCCTTTTCTATCCGAATAGCTGAAGACATGAAGATAACTTAGGGGAAGAGATGCAATGAATTTGCTACTATTTTGAAAATTTTCTTCAGTTTCCCCGGGAAAGCCAACTATCACATCCGCTCCAATAGTTAACTCGGCTACCTTCTTAACTAATCTATCAATGAGGTCTTTGTAATAATCAGTTGAATAACTTCTGTGCATCGCCTGAAGTATTTCATCCTCCCCGGATTGAAGAGGAACATGCAGATGTCGGCAGATTCTTTTTTCAGAGGCAATTAGATTAATTAAATCATCATTAATTTCATTCGGTTCAATAGAGCTATATCTCAGGCGTTTTATCTGGGTTGACTCTAAAATCTTTTCAGTTAAAACAACTAAATCCACTCCAAAAAAATTATACCTTCCCACATGTACCCCGGTCAAGACCACCTCCTTAAAACCATTTTCTATTAAATTTTTTATTTCCTCCATAATCAAAAAAGGGCCTTTGGATCTTTCCTTCCCTCGGGCAAAAGGTATAACACAATAAGAACAACTCTGGTTACATCCATCCTGAATTTTGACCAAACCTCGGGTATGGCCGAAATGACTGGAAACTTTTAACTCCGGAGCAGGAGGAATTCTTTTTTCACTGTTGAAAAGATTTAAAACTATCTGAGCAATATCCTTCTTCTGTTCATTGTTGATTACCAAACTTACCCCGGGCAAAGTCTTCAAAAAATCCGGCTCCAATTGGGCATAACACCCGGTTATGATAATTTTCGAACCAAGTGACCTTTTTTTAGCACGATAAATAGCTTGACGAGAGCTATAATCGCTTTGTGCAGTAACAGTGCAGGTATTAATAATATACACATCTGCTTTGGATTTGAAATCCACTCTCAAAAACCCAGCCTTTTCCAAAAGCTCACCCATACCCTGGGTCTCATATTGATTGAGCTTACATCCCACCGTGAATAGGGCAATCCTTTTTTGAGCTTCGTTCATAAAAAAGCAATCACTACCAATCGTTTCTGGAGTGTAAAGCTTTAGTTTTACCCTATTGGCTTTAAGATTTATTTTTTTGGTAAACCTGAAGGTTTACACTCCAATTATTTTCAATATAAAATCCTCAAAAGAATTTGCAAATAAAAAAGCGATAACCCTAAAAGGTTATCGCTTGTGAAAACTGCAACTCAAAGCTTTAGCTTTGAAAATTCCGCCAAAAGCGGATCCGCCTCTGGCGGAAAGGTCAACCCTGAAGGGTTGAGATACGATGATTTATCTTCTCATTCTCCTGGCGGTCTTTCTTCCTCTGTTAGCGGGGGTAAAGCTTCTGGTTTTTCTTTTTCTTCGGAAAGCGCCTGGATTTCGGTCTGGCTTTTTTCTTCCGCTTTCTTCTCCTCTGTTTCTACCGCGGAAGCGGGTTCCGGTGAAATCTTTGTTTCAACTTTTTCCTTTTTTCCGAAATCAATTTTGGGAACTTCCTCCACCACCTCTTCCACCTTTAAAGTCTTGGTAGGATGCTTGGCTAAGAAAGCTTCCAGCTCAGCCTTCTCCCTTCCTTCATAATAAGCGCTCACCGATAGAACAATTCTTCTTCCCGGACGATCCAGTTCAATTACCCTCATCGGAAGTATCTCCCCTTCGGAGAAAGCTTCAATTGGTTTGGTGATATCTGGTTTTCCTAATTGATTGGTAGGTACAAAACCATCCATATCATCCTCCAATTCCACCACCACTCCTTTATCAGTCATCCTGATTATCTTTCCGGTTGTCTCTACGTTTAAGGCATATTTCTTAGAAAGATAGGGCCAGGGATCTGGTTTAATCTGTTTTAACCCCAAAGAGATCCTGCGATTTTCCTTATCGACATGCAATACCATCACCTCAATTTTGTCCCCTTTCTTGAGCATCTCTGATGGGTGAGAAATCCTTTTAGTCCATGACAAATCCGAGATATGAATCAAACCATCGATCCCTTCTTCTAACTCTAAGAACACTCCGAAAGCAGTTAGATTTCGGACCTTTCCTATCGCTTTGGAGCCGACCGGGTATCTCTGTTCTATGCTTTCCCAGGGATCGGGCTCTGTCTGTTTTATCCCTAAAGAGATCTTCTCGTTCTCTTTATCCACAGACAAAACCACTGCATCCACCATATCTCCTATGGCTACTACCTTGGAGGGATGTTGAATATGTTTGGTCCAGGACATCTCTGAAATATGGATTAAACCCTCGATCCCCTTCTCCAGTTCCACAAAAGCTCCATAATCGGTAATGGAAACGACTTTACCTCGAACCCTTTTACCGATCGGGTATCTCTGCTCAATATTCTCCCAGGGATAGGGGGTGAGTTGTTTTAGACCCAAGGAGATTCTTCCGGTTTTTTTATCGAAGTCTATGATTTTTACCTTGATTTTGTCTCCTAAAGCCACCAGCTCACTGGGATGGGATATTCTTCCCCAGGACATATCAGTGATGTGTAAAAGCCCATCCACCCCTCCCAGATCAATAAACACCCCAAAATCGGTGATATTTTTTACTATCCCTTCTCGAATCTGATCCGGCGCCACCTCAGCCAAAAGCTGAGATTTCTGTTTTTCCCTCTCCTCCTCCAAAACCGCTCTCCGGGAGACAACAATATTCCTTCTGCTTTTGTTAAGTTTGATTATCTTGAGTTCCATTTTCTGACCCACTAAAGCATCGAAATCTGGTAGCTGGCGCAGGGCGATCTGGGAGCCGGGCAGAAAAGCATCCACCCCTAAGACATCCACCACCATTCCTCCCTTTATTCTCCTTTCCACAACTCCTTCGATCAAGCTACCCTGTTCATAGGCTTCTTTGATCTTATCCCACACCATCATGAAATCGGCTTTCTGCTTGGACAAAACCAATTGACCTTCTTGATCCTCAACTGCCTCCACCAGCACATCGATTTCATCACCTACCTTGACATTTAAAGGTTGAGGGAATTCGGATAAAGGAATGATCCCTTCTGATTTAAACCCCACATCCACAATCACATCGTCTTTAGTCACTCCCATCACTTTTCCCTTCATCAGTTCACCCTCACGCATCTCCGGCATAGTCTTCTCATACATCTCCAGAAGTTTCTCATACTCCTCAGGGCTATATTCTCGGTCCACAACTTCAGTCAGGCTAACTTTAGAAACTATCCTCTTTTCCTCTGATGGCGTCTTCTCAACTTTTTCAATCTTTTCAACCCTTTCGACTTTTTCAGGTTTTTCCAGTTTCTCTTTTTTCTCCACTTTTTCCTTAACCGGTCTTTTTGGCTCTCTGGTTTCAGCAGAAGGCGGTCTTCTTTTAGTTCGATCTGTTCTTACTTGCCCTTCTGTTCTCCTGAATGGTCGCTTTTGACCCGTGGGTCTGCCCTTTTCTTCACCTCCTTTGGCTTTTAAATCTTTGGGCTTTTTTCCCTTTTCTTCAACCATTAAAAAGTTCCTCCTTTATTTTGAATTTGCCTTTACGGCATTGGTGTCGAAGTCTTTTATTTTATCTGCTACTTCTTCGATAATCCATTTGGGAGTGGAAGAGCCCGCAGTTATTCCCACTTTCTTTACTTTTTTAAACCAGCTTTTCTTCAGTTGATCCGCGGTCTCTACATGATAGGTTTTAGTACCCATTTCCCGACATAGTCTAGCTAAACGCGAAGTATTGGCGGAGTTATACCCACCCACCACCACCATCAAATTCACCTTACTAGCCAGCTTTAAAGTTTTTTTCTGGGTGGAAGAAGTAGCACTGCAGATGGTATTGATGATTTTAATCTCCTTTCCCTTTTCCAAAAGTTTACCTACCATCTCTTTGAGATTATTTATATTCAGGGTAGTTTGAGCTACTACCCCCAATTTCCTGTATCGATTTAAAGCTAATTCACCAATTTCTTGATTAAGGACCAAAGCCTTATCCTTTGCGTAGCCAACGATGCTTTTCACCTCCGGATGATCTGCCTCTCCCACTACTATCACTTGATAGCCCTGATCAGCAAGTAATCGGGCACTCTTTTGGGCTCGTCTTACAAAGGGACAGGTGGCATCGATTATTTTAAGTCCTTTATTTTTTGCCTCTTTGATCAACCGGGGATGAACTCCGTGAGATCTGATGATTAAACATCCTTTATTTACTTTTTTCAGGTTAGCTATGGCCTGTACCCCCCTTTTTTTGAGATCTTCCACTACCTGAGGATTATGGATCAAAGGGCCTAAAGTATAGACTTTTTTGCCGTTCTTTTTAGCGGCATCAAAAGCTAACTTGATCGCCCTTTTCACCCCAAAACAGAACCCGGCATTTTCAACTATAAAAACTTTCATATCCCTTATACGAAAAATTTATCTATCTTTTGATCTTTCTTCCAATTTCTTGATCCGGTGCATAATCTCTTCTGAGACCATTCTATACCCGGTTCTATCTTTAGGAAGTTTCTCTAACCATTCAGATGAAATCGGCTCGCCGAAAGTAACAGAAACTTTTTTCCTGAAAAAAAACGATTTTATCAAATTCCTCGAATTGGAAATATGGGCTGGAACAATGGGGACTAAAGCTTCTAAAGCGATCTTTCCCACCCCGGATTTAGCTTTTCTCAAACTCCCATTCAAAGACCTGGTTCCTTCAGGAAACAAAAGTAAAACTTCACCACCCTTTACCACATCTATGGCTTTCTTTAAGCCAGCTCGATCGAATATCCCTCTGGTTATAGCAAAAGCATTCAACTTGCTAATCAACCAGCCGAAAAATCTATTTTTAAAAAGCTCTTTTTTGGCTAAGTAATGAAGTTCTCTGGTCGAAGCGGCACCTACCAAAGGAGGATCGATATATGAGATATGATTACAAGCTATAATAGCTCCTCCTTTTGCAGGAATATATTCCCCTCCTTTTTTTTCAAATCTCCAGAGGATTTTTGATAAAAAATTACTCAAAAGCCAGGATAAACGGTAAAAACTCTTCATTTAGCCAAAGTCTTCTTGTTATAAATTTTTAAAACCTCTTCCACCTGCTGTTCAATAGTCAAATCAGTAGTATCGATCAAAACAGCGTCTTTATCTTTGGTCAAAGGGCTATTCTTTCTTTTTGAATCGATATTATCTCTTAAAGTCAAATCTTTTAACTGCTCTTTCAATGTTGTTTTTATCCCCTTTTGTTCAAGCTCCCATAATCTGCGCTTAGCCCTCTCTTTAAGTTTACAGTCCATATAAACCTTAACTAAGGCATCAGGGAAAACCACGGTAGTTGTGTCTCTTCCTTCAGCCACTAAATCATTCTTTTCACCAATTTCCCTTTGCAATTCCACTAAGATCTTCCTCAAATTCTTGTGCTCCGATACATAGGAGACATTTTTATCTATCCAAGGACTCCGGATTTCCAAGGTAACATCTTTTCCATCCAGAAAGATTTTTTTGGAGCAATCGTCATGGTGAAATTCAATCTTGGAGTTTTTGACTAACTTTTCTAATTTTTCCTCATCACAAACATCGATTTTGTTTTCTAATGCTTTCAAAGTTATAGCTCGATACATCGCACCCGTATCCAGATACATAAATCCTAATCTTTTCGCTACCAATTTAGCGGTAGTGCTTTTCCCCGAGCCAGCCGGACCGTCAATGGCAATTATTTTAGTAAGCATAAAAATTAAAAGTAATCCCTTTTACAAAAATAAAAATCCCCGAAATTTTTTAAAACCCAAGTTCCTTTTGAAAAGCCTTGGCGAAAACTTTTAGGGCGTTTAAATGTTCTTGATTTTAATAAATGGAAATCTTCGGTTAAGTTTTTATCACCTAACCTATTGGATGTCTTCTTTATATTCTTATTTTGGAGAAGATTGTAACTCAACCCTTTAGGGTTGACATTATCAAAGCTCAAGCCTTGAGTTATATAATGGAAAGGTAGTTTTTGAAGGTTATTTTGTTTTAGTAAAATATTTTCTTCAATAAATAAAGAAATGTTTAAACCCAGATGTCTATTCCATCTCATGCATAGTCACGCCTTCCTCTTGGGTATTTACCTGAAGGCTTTCCTCCTTTTCTTTTAGTTTTTCCTCTGCCTTGATTTTCGAGGATTCTTTTTCCTTTAAAAAGGTTTCTAACTCCTCTATTTTGGGCAGTTGGCTTAAGCTATTCAATCCGAAGTAGCTTAAAAATTCCTTGGTGGTTCCATATAAAATCGGTCTTCCCCAGGAACTTTCTCTTCCGACGATCTGAGTTAGGTTCCTTTCCAAAAGAGTATGTAGCACCCCCCCACAGTCCACCCCTCGAACTTTATCGATTTGCGATTTTAAAACCGGTTGGTGATAAGCTATAACCGCCAAAGCCTCCAGGGAGGCTTGGGACAACCTTTGAAACTTACGATCCTGCCAGATCTGATTTACCCAGGGAGCGTATTCAGGCAAAGTGTAAATCTGATAGCCAGAAGCCACCTCCCTTATGGTAAAACTATGATCCTCTTCTCTATATTTGTGATTCAACTTCTCAATGATCCCTTTGATCTGGGAAGGGTTTAAATCGTTCAAAATTGAATTTATCTTAAAAAGTGATAAAGGAGAATCTGAGGCAAAAAACAGCGCCTCCACAATTCTTAAGCTTTCATCTTCACTCGCCAAATTTCTCCACCTCTTTTTTCTCTAAAACTTTAGTTAATATAAAGGATTCGTCAATAAATTGCAAATATATTTAATAATAATATCGAAGATATAATCTTCTCTTTTGTCATATCTAAACTCCATCACAATTTTTGTAACAATTCGCGTAGGGGCGGAGTTTATCTCCGCCCTGGGTGGAAGGGTGGAGGCAAGCTCCACCCCTACGCGATGTCCTCTTGAACACCATTTAGACATCAGTCTGTAGATCAAGCATCCCCCGCCAAAGGCGGAGGGTCTTGACGACAATTCCCGAACCAACTGAAAATCAACTCAAAATTATCCCACCTCTTTTTTCTCTAAAATATTATATACCCAGATCTGCGAAAAACTTTTCCTTTGTAAGATTTTTATCTTGTTCAAACGAATCAGTTCCAAAATAGCCATAAAGGTAACCACCATCACTAACCTTTTGGGATTGTCCATAAAAAGTTCGGCAAAACTGACTTTTTCTTTCCCATTCAAAAAATCTAAGATGTGAGCAATCCTTTGTTCCAGGGTGATATTCTCAGCTACCACTGTATGGACTGTCTCCTTGGAGGATCGATCTAAAATCTCTTTGAAAGCAGACAAAAGGTCGTATAGATTTACCTCAGCCCAGTTCTCATCCGGTGGATAAATTTCCAAAAAAGAGAAATCGGAGCGAGGAAAACAGAGGGATTGTTCTTCTTCTTTTTCCTTTAAAAGACTTGCCATCTCCTTATATTTCTTATATTCCAATAAAGCAGAAAAGAGCGCTTCCTTAGAATCTTCCTCCAGCTCCTCCTCCATCTCAGAAGGATGGGGTAAAAGGGTTAAGGCTTTTATCCGGATTAAAGTTGCGGCTATGGACAAAAACTCTCCTGCGACTTCTAAGTCCAGAATTTTCATTAATTCTAAATACTCTAAATACTGGTCTACCACAAAAGCAATGGGGATATTATAAATATCCAGTTCGTTCTTTTTGACCAAAAACAAGAGGAGATCTAAGGGGCCTTCAAAAATTTCTAACTTAATAGGGTAAGGAAATAGTCTTTCGTTGGTGGTGAAATCGTAATCTTTTTCCATTTTAAAAAAGCCTCATCGCTTTTCGAACCTCTTTCATCGTCTCTTGTGCCTTATTCCGTGCCCTTTCAGCTCCAGAGCTTAAAACCTTCTCCACGTATGGAAGATCCTTTTCCAGTTCCTTTCTTTTAGCTCTGATATCCTTCAGTGTAAGATTTATATTCTCTGCTAACTTTTTTTTGCACTCCACACATCCCAACTCTCCGGAGTGACACAGTTTGTGTATCTCCTGGTAATCCGGGGTATAGATCTGGTGCAAAAGATAAACCGGGCATTTTTCCGGATGCCCGGGATCACCTTTATAGATTTTTTTTGGATCGGTGAACATCCTCATTATCTTCTCTTTTGTGCTTTCCGGAGATTCCGCAATAGTGATATCATTATTATAAGATTTGCTCATTTTTCTGCCATCGATCCCCGGTATCACTGGAAATTTTGTGAGCTTAGCCTCCGGTTCAGGGAAAACTTCTCCATATAAGCTATTAAATTTTCTGGCAACCTCCCGGCTTAATTCAATATGAGGAAGTTGATCCTGCCCCACCGGAACATATTTAGCCTTGTATATTAAAATGTCTGCCGCCTGAAGCAAAGGGTATCCTAAAAAGCCGTAGCTATCCAGTCCTAATTCCTTTCTCTTTTCTTTATAGGAGGGGACTCGGGCTAACCGGGCAACGGGAATAAGCATAGAGAACAATAGATGCAGCTCTGCGTGTTCTTTAACCCGGGATTGAACAAAAATGGCACATTTTTGCGGGTCCAGACCAGATGCCAGGTAATCTATAGCCATCTCGATTATTCTTTCCTTTAGGTCATCGGTATGATCATAATCCGAGGTGAGGGAATGCCAGTCTACAATACAGCAATACATCTCATAGTCATTCTGCAGGTTAATCCAGTTTTTTAAAGCCCCCTCTAAATTCCCTAAATGAAGCTTTCCTGTAGGTTGCATCCCGCTCAAAATCACATCTTTTTCCATCTTAATCCTTTCGCTGTTCGAAAATATAAAAGTTTAGGAAGTTGTTCATATTCGTCTGAAATTTCTAATCTAAAAAAAGATACTGTTTCCATTTCTCATCGGCTATTCCCACAAACTGCCGGATAAAGGTGATATGGTTAGGTTTTTTAGGATTCCGAATCAAGGTTAAACCTGCCTGATCCGGCGTCCTGTCCCCTTTGATATTGTTGCAGTTAAGGCAGGCGCAGACTAAATTCTCCCAGCTATCAATTCCACCGTAGATTTTAGGGATCACGTGATCCACTGTCATCTGGCTATGATTTTCGCCACAATATTGGCAGGTATGTCCATCCCTTTTAATAATATTCCTCCGGGATAATAAAATCCTTTTCTGGGGCACTTTTATATAAAATCCTAATCTCACCACACTGGGGACCGGCACAGACCAGGACACGGAACGCACCATATATCCATCATATTTTTCAACGATTTCTGCCTTCCCTAAAAAGATTAATACCACCGCTCTTTTTACGGAACAAACCGAAAGAGGCTCATAATTTCGGTTTAACACTAAGACATCTTTCTGAAGCATATCTTACCTTTTAAATCAATAATTTAGTTCAATTTATAAAATTTCTTTCAATTGTCAATTATTTTTTGCTAGGTCTCTGAAAAAGTAGAAGAGAGTGGTCGGGTAAGGGTGTCCCACCAACGGAAAATCAACCCTCCCTTTTATTCTTATCTGACTCCCTCTCCCCCTTCGACTTCGCTCCCTTCGGGTCTGAGCCTCAGGGTCGAAGACAGGGCAAGCTCTTGTGGGAGTGCGTATGCATCTTCTGAGGGTGAGGGTGAGGAGACACCCTTCCCTTGCCCCTCCCATCAAGGGAGGGGAAAAAAGGGAAAAACTCACATCAAGGGAGGGACTGAGAAGCTTTGGTCGGCATCTATAGGAGCCGAGACAGTTCTGCAAAATGAGTTTTTCATAGATATCTTTGCACTTTTTAACTTGCTGGATAGTGATAATATTTGGGGTCAGCGTGTAGAACATAGTCAATTTTAGAAGGATGGTAGGTGTAACCCTAAGGTGGATTTAGCGCTCCGATTCAGGCATATTGGTAATCAAAATAGAAGAACTGATGGCTGCACCCTTTAAGGTGCGAGAAAGTAGCTTTCGTAAAATAGAAGAGGGTTAATGAGGGGAAAGGCAACCTATTCAGCTGAAACAACTTGATTTATCAAAGCCTAAATTAGAAATCGGCTTAAATTTTTTGAAGAAATTTTTGTTTATTTTTGAGAAATCTCTTGACATTTTGCCTTTTAAGTTATATATTATTTTGAAACCTTTCTGTTTAAATGTATCGAGTTTGTTCTTTTAAAATGAAAACAAGATGTTTTTAGCCCTCAAAAATGGAGGTTTTCGATGAAGCGTTTAGTGGTTTTAATTACTCTTGTAATTTTCGTCTTGTCCTTAAACCAAGCTTTCGCCCAGAAGGACCCCAACGATCCAGGGAACCCTGATTCTGTTTGGTTTTATCCCAGTCTTTATTATCCTTTACCTTCCGGGACGGGGATAGGATTTGTTCACATTAAGTTCGTAAATGATGATTCGGTTGCAGCTATCTCTATGCCTTTTACTTGGGCAGGCGATCTCCAGTTCGACTCTGTTACTTTCAGAGATAGCCGGGTGAGCTATTTGCAATATAAAACCGTTAACCCTAAGCCATCCGAGAATAAAGTCCTGATTGGTGCAGTTCCGGTGGAAGAGGACTTGATTCCTCCGGGCAGAGGCATTTTTGCTACCCTCTGTTTCACCATTCAGGGCACCGGCGCAGCCTCTGTCGATACTATCTTTTTCCCACCGTTAAACCATTTGACTTTTGTCACCATACAACCGGTCAGCTATACTCCCCGATTTGTCCCGGGAAGTTTCACTATGATCAGTTATCACCCTGGAGATGTTGACTTCAACTCCAAAATTGCCCTGGCAGATGTAGTCTACCTGGCAAACTACATCCTATTAAACGGTCCTTTGCCTCCTCATTTGATCTCTGCGGATGTTAATGGGGATTGTAAAGTCGACCTTATCGACGTAGTTTATCTGGCTAATTATCTTCTCAAAAATGGGCCCTCTCCAGTTCCTGGCTGTATCTGGAATCCCTTTGACCCATAATGGTTTTGAAAGATTAAGAGTAGAACAGTGTTAAAAAGGTCAGGCCAATGCCTGACCTTTTTGCTTTGGAATCATACTGTTTCTATTTGAATTATTGCCATATTCTTAGATTAGTCCACGATGGTAAACCACAAGTTGAACCCGCCCTCCATAAGCAGGCTCATCTCATAGGAGAGAGCAGTAACCATCACGGGCAATTTGCTGTTCATATATTCAATTTCCCATTATTTGAAGTTAAAAACTTAATCGAAGGAATTTTTTCACAATTGTCGCCCCCTGAATGAAAGATTTTGGGTGAACTTTATTTTTTATCGGATGAAGAACTCAATAGATTCAATTCCCCCTTTAATATCTTCTCCACAATCTGAACGAATTTTTCCGGAGAAAGACTCTGCAATTTATAAGGATGCCAGCAGTTTTTCGTCTCGTTCAGGTTTTCTTTTTTTTCCTCTCTTTTCGCCATATAATCAAAAAGCCACCCCAAACTTCACTTGATCCTCCCTCAAGCAAGTTCAGAATGGCGTTCTTATATTTGATTATATTATAAATTGGTACAAGATAACTTGTCAAGTAAAATCGTAGCGAAAAATCGACATTTTTTGCTCCCTCACCCGGAAAAAGCTTTAATTTATAAGGTATGTAAAGGATAAGCCTTCAAAAAAACCAGTATTTCTCTTACTTGCACGCGAGTTAAAATTTACAAAACCTTGCTCAAAAATTCTTTGGTCCTGGGATTTTTTGATTGATTTAAGATGTAGTCCGTGCTCCCCTCATCCACGATCCTTCCTTGATCCATAAAGATTATCCTGTCTGCCACCTCTTTAGCAAACCCCATCTCATGGGTAACCACCAACATAGTCATTCCTTCTTTAGCAAGTTTTTTCATCACCTCTAACACTTCCCCAATCATCTCCGGATCTAAAGCAGATGTGGGCTCATCGAAAAACATTATCTTGGGATTCATAGCTAATGATCGAGCTATGGCAACTCTTTGTTGTTGCCCTCCAGATAGCTGAGCAGGAAAAACATCCGTTTTTTCGGAAAGACCTACTTTGTCTAAAAGTTCCTCTGCAACCTTCTCGGATAATTCCTTTTTTCTCCCTCTAACGATCTCTTGAGCCAAAGTGAGATTTTTCAAAACTGAAAGATGGGGAAAGAGATTGAATTGTTGGAAGACCATCCCGATCTCTTCTCTTATTTTGTGAATGGTCTTTTCCCCCTGATCCAATTTAATCCCATCGATGATGATCTCGCCGGAATCGACTTTTTCCAATCCATTCAAAGATCGTAAAAGAGAACTTTTACCCGACCCAGAAGGGCCGATGATAACCACCACCTCCCCCCTTTTCACTGAGAGGGAAACCTTATTTAAAGCCAGAACCTCGCCAAATCTTTTTACTAACTCATTCGCTTCTATGATGAAAAGATTTTCCATTAATGCATCCCAAATCCGATAACTTTGAACTTTTTCTCTGTCCAGCTAACTATTCTGGACAGGGTTAAAGTCATAACTAAATAGATTAGACCCACCAAAAGCCAGGTATGAAAATCGACAAAATATTGGGAATAGTATTCCCGGCCTGCTCGGGTGAGCTCTCGCAGTCCGATGATGGAAACCAGGGAGCTATCTTTTAAGCTGGCGATGAACTCATTGGCAGTAGGTGGGATGATGATTCGCAAGGACTGAGGAAAAATCACATATCTCATCGTCTGGTAAGGGGTCATCCCCAAAGATAGAGCCGCCTCATATTGCCCCCGATGTATAGCACTGATCCCTGCCCGAAATATCTCAGCCAAATAGGCGCTATAGCAGATTCCGACTGCTAAAACTCCAGCCAAGAATCTATCCAGATTCAAAATTTTACCTAAACCAAAATAGATGAAAAATATCTGGACCAGAAGGGGAACCCCACGAATAATATCCACATAGATTTTGGAAAGGGAGGAAAACAATCTCTTATGAGAGACTCGAGCTAAACCGATAAACAGACCTAAACTCACAGCAATAAAGAAAGATAAAAGGGTGATCTTAATAGTCATCGGAATAGCCGGAACAAGAAATTTCAGGATATTAAATAAGATTTTTGCTTGCAGAGAAAGCCAATTGATTATTTCTGTCATAGTTGATTTAAATGTAGGGCAAACCTTCAGGTTTGCCTATTTTTTCATAAGGCTAAAGTCTTGCTTTACATCTTTCCTTGTATATTCGAATTCCCTCTCCCCTTGGGGGAGAGGGTGAGGGGTCACCCTCCCCTTACCCTTCGGGTCTGAGCCTCAGGGTCGAAGACCCCTCCCATCAAGGGAGGGGAATCTAAAAAGTTTTAAGCCAGACTTTTCCCCGCAAACTCCGAGGGATCCGCCTCCCTGGCCGGGCAGGCTGGCGGAGAAGCCTGGCCCTGCAATTTTGGATACTACTTTATCCGAGTCTTCACCGAAAACCATTTCTTTTTTAAATCCTCTATTTTACCAGATACCTCCAGAGCATCAAGACTATTGTTTATGGCCTCCAGAAGTCTTTTCTCCCCTTTTTTTACCGCAATACCGTAATTTTCTGAGGATAAAGTTGGACCAACGATCTTAGCCTTTCCTCTTAAAGCAATAATCCTCTCAGAAGTGGGTTTATCATTGATAATGGCATCCAATTTTCGGTTCTCTAAGTCGATGAAAGCTGCGCCGATATTATCGTAGCTGGTAATCTCCGCATTTTCGATCGTCTTCGCCAGAAGCTCGCCGGTAGTTCCCAATTGAACCCCGATTCTTTTCCCGATCAAATCCGCTATGGAACTGATTTTTTCTTCATCCTCTCTGACGGCTATCGACTGCCCTGCCTGGTAATAAGGTTTTGAAAAATCTATCTCTTTTTCTCTTTCCGGTGTTATGGTGAAAGAAGAAATGACGACATCATATTTGTTATTCTTCAATCCGGAGATGATTCCATCAAAAGGGACCACTATATATTCGGGCTTGACTCCTATTTTTTCACATATGGCATCCATCAGGTCGATGTCAAAACCTACCAATTTTCCAGTCTCAGCATCCTTGGATTCAAAAGGAGGATAGGTGGCATCAGTTCCTATCAGGATTTTTTTGCTTTTCACTATTCTCTCTAAGCTATCTTGTTTTTCTTTGGTGCAACTTTGAAAAACCAAAAGGGAAATAAAAATCGAGGTTAAAGAAAACAAAAATGTTTTCATATCATCTCCTTTCAACAAAATCTCGACTCGAACAAAATATATACCAGACCAACTTAATTGTAAAGTAATTTCTAAACCCACTCCAAGCTTATAGGTTGACCATCCCCCGCTTTCGGCAGAGGATGGCCGACTTTTTCCTTTGACCTAAACTGATGAAGTGTCCCGCCTTTGGCGGGACCTTTGGTCAACCTAAGGGTTGACACTCCAGTTATTACTAAAAATCAGTTGCCTGTAAAAATCATTCGTATATATTCATAAAACAAAAGATGAACATTTTAAAAAGAGGTAAAAGATGAGAAAAGTTGAAGTAGCTGAGGGGGTTTATTGGGTCGGGGCTATCGATTGGAATATCAGAAATTTTCATGGCTTCACCTATTCCACTACCAGAGGAACTACTTATAATGCCTATCTGATAATCGATGAAAAAATAGCTTTGGTAGATACAGTATTAAAAGATTTCGCCGGGGAGATGCTCGGAAAAATCAAGGCTATCATTGACCCGCACAAAATAGACTATCTGATTGCCAACCATGTGGAGACCGACCATTCCGGCTCGATCCCGGAGGTGATGAAAATTGTTCCTCAGGCAAAAGTTTTTTGCACAGCTAAAGGGAAAGAAGGATTATCCAAACATTATTTTGAAGATTGGGATTTCCAAACGGTGAAGACTGGAGAGGAGTTAAATTTAGGAGCGAAAACTTTGAAATTTATCGAGGCACCAATGTTACATTGGCCCGACAGTATGTTCACTTTAATTGAAAAAGATAAACTCCTTTTGCCCAATGATGCCTTTGGTCAACATCTGGCGAGCTCAGAGAGATTCGATGATCAAGTGGATGAAAAAGTTTTGATGGATCAAGCCGGCGAATATTATGCCAATATCCTCTGGCCCTTCAGCTCTTTGATTCTAAAGAAAATTGAGGAGCTTTCTAAATTGGGTGTTGAAATAAAAACCATTGCCCCCAGCCACGGGATAATCTGGAGAAAACATCCGGATAAGATCATTCAATCTTATTTGAAATGGGCAAAAGGAGAAGCTGACAAGAGAATCTTAATTGTCTACGATACGATGTGGGGTAGCACCGAAAAGATGGCAAAGAAAATCTTAGAGGGAATTCAAAATGAAGGTATAGAAGGGAAGATTTACCGACTTCCTTTGTCTAACCAGACCAAGATTATTAAAGACCTGCTTGAGGCCAAGGGGATTTTGATTGGTTCATCTACTATTAACAGAGACATCCTCCCCACTGTCGCTCCATTCTTAGAAGAGCTAAAAGGTTTAAGGCCGGTAAAAAAGATCGGAGGGGCTTTCGGCTCCTACGGTTGGGCCGGCGGGGCGATGAAGACCATAGAAGAATCTTTAAAAAAAGCAGGGATCGAGATGGTTTTTCCTCCATTGGAAGTAAAATACCACCCCAATGAAGAGGAACTGGATAAATGTTTTGAATTTGGAATAGATTTTGCCAAAAGAATCCAGATGTCCGGTTAAATTTTTCGAACGATCGTAGGGGTTCGATTTGCGGAGCATCTTGACGATATCGAACCCGATTGTGGGGGCACGTTGCAACGTGCCCTTACAAAATTATAGGGGCCGGATTTATCCGACCAAAACAAGGAGGAAAAATGCAACCTACCGAAATTTTGAAAGAGGAACATCGGATAATCGAAAAGATGTTAAAGATTGTGGATACTTTGTGCGACCGATTAGAAAAAGACCAAAAGATAGAAATCGAGCATTTTAGAAAGGCAGTTGACTTTATAAAAAATTTTGCGGACAAATGCCATCACGGAAAAGAAGAGGACGTTTTGTTCACTATGCTGGTTGAAAAAGGGATGAGAAAAGAGGCTGGACCTATCGGAGTGATGTTGGATGAGCATAAAATGGGGAGAAATTTTGTAAAGAATCTCAATGAGGCTATAGATAAGTTTGAAAAGGGGGATAAATCAGCAAAAGACCAGATAATTGAAAATGCAAGAAGCTACACTCAACTTTTAAAACAGCACATTCTAAAAGAGGATCGTATCCTTTACCCCATGGGCGATAGAATCTTAACCCCCGATGACCAGAAGGAGCTTCTGGAGGATTTTGAGAGGGTAGAAAAAGAGGAAATGGGAGAAGGGGTACATCAGAAATATCATAAATTGGTGGAGGAATTGGAAAAGCAGTTGGGGATTTAAAGTAGGGACAGGTCGTCAAGATGCGCGTATGCGTCTTGACGACTTCGCATTTTCAAACCTGTCCTGGACAGACCTAAAGGGACTGTTGAAAAAGTTCAGAAGGCTGGTTATTGCGACCCCGCCTTTGGCCGGGGAAACCATCTGTCATTGCGAGCGATAGCGAAGCAATCTCTAAATAGTTGGAGTTAAAAAGATTGCTTCATCCTCCCTACGGACTCCATGCAATGACACAAAAAGGGTTTTTCCCACACCCTGAAGGTCTGTCCCTATCATTCTCTCTGCGTTTCTAAAGATTAGACGCGAAACAGGTTTCGCTACTCCAAAAGAAAAGGCGTCCGGGATAAACCCGGACGCTACGAATTGACATTATCAAGGCTAAAGCCTTGAGTTACCAAAGTTCTAACGCATATCCTTATTTGTAGGGGCGTATTGCAAAACGCCCCTACCTTCATTTATCATTAATTATTCATCATTTGTTATTCTTCATTCGTCATCTGTCATTAAGGATCTCCTTGACCACCCTTTCCGCTCCATCAATCGGAAAAAAACCAAACCCATTTTCGGCCATCCTCAGAAGTTTCCCACTTTCTCTTAGTTTAAGGATGGTTTTCCCCAAGCTCTTTGCATTAGTTAAAGATTCTAATGGATATGCTACCCCTTGCTTTCTGGCAAATTCGAAGTTCTGTTGGGCAAAAGTGCCGATGAGAGGGAAAAGGACGAAAATAGGCAATCCCAATCCACAAGCCCAATTGGCTCTTTCATGAGATGCGGCAACAAAAACATCTAAAAGGGGAAATAGTTCAACTGTTCTCAAAGTCTCCATTTGCCTGGACACTCGTGAAACCAACATAATATTCCAACCCTTTTCAGTTACTGAAGTGTCTTTTTTATCCTCAACTAATTTCACCTTCCATCTTGAAATCTCATTTTTAATCTTTTGGAAAATTCTTGGATTAGTTCCAGCGAAAATTAAAGCCCTCATATTTTGCTCCACCACCGATTTTGTCCCTGCAATTATCTTTTTCATATGTTCTTTAGGATATGCTCCCGAAGTGAAAAAGCCTATGGTCAAAGATTCCCCTGATTTTATCCTCTCTTTCCTTTGAAGAAAAGATTTTTCAGCAATCTCCTTTAAACCCGGTTCAATCAAGAGACCGGTGACTACTGTGGAATAAGGATCAGATCCACAGGCGATTAATCTATTTTTTGTCTCTTCTGTGGGAATAAAGGTTTTTTCTGTGCCTTTAATCGCACACTCTTTAGGGGCCGCTATTTCCCCATGAACATACCAGGTTCTGCAAACTCTCGCCAGAATCTTAGCCACCACAGGATGCTCCACCAGACAGATCCCCTGGAAATCCTTCAAACTTTTTTTCAAATCCCTGCCCAAGATTTTCAAAGCAGGAAACTCCTCAGACACCCCCCTTGGTCTGCGTCTAAACCAGTTATAAAAATTAGTTATAACTCCTCCTCTACTACCTACCAAATAGAACCTTTCGACCATTTTCCAAGAGGCAAAAGAGACTCCCCGGCTCAATTCAAATACTGTTTTAAACTTGAGTTTTTGACCTGGATACCTTTTTTTTAGAAGCTCAAAGACATTATCCAAATAGCTGGGATGCCCTCGCCCAATCTCAGTGGACAGACATAAAATTTGTTTCTGGTTCACTTTTTTTGCCAATTCATTCTAAAAAGTAAGATTTTAAAGCCAATTGTCAACCATTTATTTTTCGAGACCTCTGGAGAAGACCAAAAGTCACGAGCCCCGTCTGAGGTGGGGTGACCTATCGGATGGATTCTGTCGGTCAGATAGTGCCCCAATTCCGCCAGAGTCCGCCTCTGGCGGACTTCGGCGGAATTGCCAGGGCATAACCATGTCACTGGCAAGACTCGATCTTTATTGCCCAAAGATAGCCTCCTTTTTCAGTTGATTCGGGAATTGTCATTTAGACCCTGTCTTTGCAGTGGAATTCCCGAATGTCATAGGGTGCGGAATCTGGTTGGTGCGAGAATTGGATTTCCCACACCAAACGACATCAGGGAATTCCAATCCCTGAATGAACAAAAGAAATCTATCTGGTTATCTGATGGTAGGGGCACGGCATGCCGTGCCCCTACGGTTTTCTTGCAAAACATTGCTTTTTTTCATAGGGTGCGGGATCTTGATGACTATTCCCGCACCAACTAAAACTTTGAAATTGATCATATTTCTCTTGCTTCTTTTTCCCCTCGAATATATCTTTGCCCAGTTTAATTATTTCTATGCTAAAAGGTTTTCATAAAGATTTCTTATTCGGAGTGGCAACTTCCGCTTACCAGATCGAAGGGGGAAACCAAAATGACTGGAGCGAATGGGAGAAACAAGCTAACATTAAGGGGATAAAAACCTCCTGCGGCCAAGCTACTGACCATTGGAACAGGTATGAAAATGACTTTTTGCTGTTAAAAGAATTGGGAGTCAATGCCTATCGTTTTTCTTTGGAATGGAGCAGGATTGAGCCCAAACCAGGGGAGATAAATCAAACGGCTTTACAGAGATATCGGGATATGGTTTTACTTCTCAAAAAATTGGGAATCGAACCTGTGGTAACTTTGCATCATTTCACCAATCCACTCTGGTTACATACCGATTTCCCCTGGCATACTGAAAAATCGATCGAAAGATTTGCAAAGTATGCAGAGAAAGTCATCTCCACATTATCCCCAGAAGTCAAATACTGGATCACTATCAATGAGCCTGTTGTCTTCATTTTGCTTGGCTACATCGATGGAGGAAACCCTCCCGGGTTCAAAGATTCCAAGCTGGCTTTTTACGCCTTGAAAAATCTTTTGTTAGCTCACAAGAAAGCAAGTGAAATAATCAGGCATTACTCTCCTGAAGCAAGGATCGGCATAGCTCATAATATGATGAAAATATCACCAGCCAGAATTTTTAACCCCTTGGACCTATATCTTACTAAGCATGCAGATCGATTTTATAACTGGATGCTGGTGGATGCTTTTGCTTATAATATCCTGAACTATAGATTTTTCTCTGTTTTCAGAAAAAGGGAGAAACTTGAATTAAAAAATACCATAGACTTCTTGGGGATCAATTATTATACAAGAATGCATTTCAAATTCGATCTATTGAAGCCTTTTCATCTTTCCTTTTTTTCTTTTGATAAATCCAAAAACGGGCTAAGCGATATGAGGTGGGAGATTTATCCAGAAGGTCTGGAGTCCGTTCTGAATAGGGTCTATGAAAAGTTACATCTTCCCATTATCATCACCGAAAATGGAATAGCGGACCGAGAAGACCAAAAGAGGATAAAGTTCATAACCGACCATCTTAAGGTTTTGAAAAGATGCCAAAAGAATATCCCCTTAGATGGTTATTTTTATTGGTCACTTCTGGATAATTACGAGTGGCTTTTGGGTTTTGAGCCCAGGTTCGGGCTATATGAGGTAGATTATCAAACTTTTGAGCGTAAAAAAAGAAAAGTCGCCGACTATTTCGCTAAATTAGCTAAAGGAGAGAGTAAAGTCTAAAAATTTTGCTTGAAAATCTATCTTAATTTTTTTATGATCTAAATTGCGTTAGAAAAATATTTTTCATCTTCGCTTTTAAAAATACGAAAAGTTATTTAATCTATGTCCACTCTGAATCTTATACTTTTAATATTAACTATCTTCTCTTCTTTTTTATGTGCAGGTTCGTTCTACTTTGTTTTTAGAGCATTGGTCATAGATAAGAGAAAGATGGCTTCGCCATTCAGTTTTACCCCTCCCATCTCCATTTTGAAACCTCTGCAGGGACTGGACTCAGAGTTGGAAAAAAACTTGGAAGCTTTCTGTCATTTAGATTACCCCGATTATGAAATAATCTTCTGCTTCAAAAATGTTGATGACCCGGCCTACCCTTTAGCTGATCGTCTGAAACAAAATTGTAAAAATATTCCTATGAAACTCGTGGTTGATCCTGCTTTTTATGGTTACAATCCCAAGATCAATAATTTAGTGGCTGGAATAAAGGAGGCGAAAAACGACTTGGTTTTAATCAGTGATGGAGACATCCGCCCGGACAAAGACTATTTAAAAGAGCTGGCTCACTACTTTGAGGATCCTCAAGTGGGCCTGGTGACCAATCTCATCGGCGGTAAAGGAAATCGTTCCTTGGGAGCTATTTTGGAAAATCTATATCTTAATTCCTTTGTAATCGGGGCGGTGGCTTCAGTTAATTATGCTTTCCAACGCCCCTGCGTGGTTGGAAAGTCGATGATTTTCAAAAAATCTGATATAGAAAAAATCGGGGGAATCTTATCCTTCAAGGATTTCTTAGCTGAGGATTACCTCATCGGCAGAGGACTGGAGAAGATGGGGAAAAAGGTGCTTATCTCTCCTCATATCGTCTCTTGCATCAATACGCATCGTTCTTTAAAAAAATTTCTCAATCGACATTTTCGCTGGACTCTGCTCCGCTATCGTCTGTCTACCCCAGCATATCTTTCCGAGCTTTTAGTCAATCCTATCTTTTTTTCGCTTATTTTGTTTTTTACCTCTCGATTTTCCAAAGGTTCATTTATCCTTTTGATCGGAATTACTATTTATAAAATATTCTTAGAGGCGTTTCAAAGTGGGGTAATTTTGGGGAAATTTAGAATTCTTACCCATCTTTTTGTTCCGGTTAAAGATTTAATATTTGCTTTCCTTTGGTTTGTGCCATTTGTAAAAAGATCGGTAACCTGGCGAGAACATAAGTTTATAATGAAAAGGCATACCGAGCTCAAGCCCAAAGGTAAATCTGGCTAAATTGAAAGGAAATGGCAAGACAAAGCTAAATTGGTTTCGATAGAAGTATCAAGCACTATAAAAAAGTTCATAGTTCATGGTTTAAAGTCCACCCCTCCTCCCAAGAGTGACGAAAGTTACATCCCCTTTTGTTCCCTTTCCCTTTTTATGCGGGCGCTCCTTCTTAAAAAATAGAGTATAGCCAAGATGATCGCAATAATAATCAGAATTACTCGGGTCATTTACTCCCCACCTCCTTTCAGCAAACTTGCATTTCTCATTTTCCCAGCTGCGTTAAAGTCCTGCTAATTTGAATCATCGCCGGTCCCAGGATGATAACCAAAAGCTCCGGGAAAATAAACAAAACTAAAGGGAAAACCAGCTTTACTGGCATTTTGTGCGCAGCTTCTTCAGCCATTTGATATCTTTTGGTCCTTAAGGCATCTGCCTGAACCCTTAAGGTGCTGGCTATACTGGTCCCCAATTTATCTGACTGCAGAAGCATCGTGGCTAAAGCTCTCAGCTCATCCACTCCAGTTCTTATCCCCAAATTCCTGAAAGCCTCAGCTCGGGTCTTACCGATCAAAATCTCCTGGTTCAAAAGATGTAACTCATCGCTCATAGCGGGATAAGACATTCTGGTCTCCTCTCCAATCTTCTGGATGGCAGCGTTAACACTCAAACCAGCTTCTACACATACTACCAACAAATCTAAGATATTGGGAACTGCCCTTCTGATTTGCTCTCTTCTTCTGACCATTTTTCGAGTCAACCAGGCTCGGGGCAGATTATACCCCACTATCCCGCCTATGACTGCTAAGAATATTATAGTGGAGGTTTTCCAGCGGAGGAACATTCCCAAAAGAACAACTACTGCTCCTAAGATCAAGAATGATAAAATCTTGGCTGCATAGAAAGTGGAAAGTGTTTTCTCTTTCTGGTATCCGGCCTGAGCCAGAAGAAGAGCGGTCCTTTTTGAGGCAAACGAGTTTGGGTCAAAAAGATTTAACCCGGAAATTATTTGGTTTAAAAGCCCCTCCTCCCTTTTTTCTATCTCCTCTTTGGTCTCTTCCCTTTCCCCATCTCTGATTTCTCTTAGAGTTTTCAGTCGCTTCTCCACTGGATCGAACTTTTTCGACGCAAGAAGATTTATAGCATAAAATGCTAAAAAACAGGCTATGAAGACAAAACCGATGATAAGATATAAATACATAAAAACACCTATATTTTGATATTTATTATTTTTCTGATAGTCAAAATCCCGATGATCTGCAAGATCACCGCCCCAGCTAAAAGGTAGTTTCCGGTTCTATCTTTGAACAAAATATTGAGATATTCAGGGTTGAAAAAGTATAGAATAACAGCCACCACGATCGGGAGGATAACTAAAATATATCCGGAGAGCCTTCCGTGTCCTGTAAAGATCTTTATCTCCCTTTGCAGTCGGAAACGCTCCCTAATCACAAAGCCGATCTTCTCTAACACTTCGGCTAAATTCCCTCCGCTCTTTTTCTGAATCAGAATGGCAGTGGCGAAAAGCTTCAAATCATCTGAGTCCACACGATTACCCAGATTGGTCAAAGATTCCGAAAGAGATATGCCCAGATTTTGCTCCTCAAAAGCAACGGCGAATTCTATTCCAACCGGGTCCGGTATCTCCTGAGCCACCATCCTCATAGCTGATTCAAGCGAGAAACCAGCTTTCAAGGCATTACATATCAAATCCAAACCCTCCGGCAAAAGGGTATCGAATCTATCCCTCCTCTGTTTTCTTTTTATTTGCACGTAAAGATAAGGTAGGGGTAAGACCAGCAAGCCAATAATTAAGGCAATTAACTGGTTTTTTAAAAGAAAGTTAAACAAAAGGTAGGCGAAACCACCCAGAGATAACATTCCCAAAATCAAAGCTCCGGCTTTCAGGGGGATTCCGGCCTGGTCTAATTGATTTTGCAGGTATTTGGTTAATGCAAATTTGGAAAGGAAGCGATTGAAAGCCGGGATCTCACTTACTCTCTCATCTCGCAATATCCCCAACTCAGTTTTCTCCGGTTTAATCTCTGCGGCGATCGATTTTATCCTTTCCCTAATCCTTTTCTGTTGAGTCCCTAACTTTTCGCTGGCGACCACATAGACCGCCACCACGCTAAAGAAAGCGGCTAAAAAAACGGCTAAAAGTGCTGGATAGAGCATAAAAAGGTTCCTTCCTTGAAATCCATCCTTATGGATTGAAAAGTTCTAAGGGGAGACGCACTCCGGCTCGGATCAGTCTCTCCATAAATTTTGGTCTGATCCCGCTGGCTTTATACTTCCCAAAAATCTCCCCATTCTCTCCCATTCCGGTCTTTTCAAAATAGAAGATCTCCTGCATGGTTATGGTGTCTTTCTCCATCCCCACTATCTCCGAGATGGAGGAAATCTTTCTTGTTCCATCGCTGTATCGGGTGATTTGAATCACCACGTTGATAGCTGAGCTGACCAACTCCCGGATGGCTTTCTCTGGAATCTCTATTCCGGTTAAAAGCATCAAAGTTTCCAAGCGCAATAAAACGTCCCGGGTGCTGTTGGCGTGAAGGGTGGTCAAAGAACCATCGTGACCGGTGTTCATCGCCTGAAGCATATCGTAAATCTCAGCTCCTCTTACCTCCCCGATGATAATCCTATCAGGCCTCATTCGCAAAGCATTTCGCACCAAATCCCTCTGAGTTACCATTCCTTTTCCCTCGATATTGGGCGGTCGGGTCTCTAATCGGACCACGTGAGGTTGCTGCAATTTCAATTCAGCTGAATCCTCGATAGTGATTATTCTTTCAGTGACGGGGATATAGCCGGATAGGATATTAAGCAAAGTGGTTTTCCCCGTTCCGGTTCCACCGGAGATTAAAATATTGAGTCTGGCTTTAACCACCCCTTTCAAGACTTCTAGCATCTGCGGTGTTATGGATTTTAACTTCAACAAATCATCCATACTCAAGACATTAATCCTGAATCGGCGAATAGAAAGGATAGGACCATCCAAAGCTAAGGGCGGGATTATGGCATTTACTCTGGACCCATCTGTCAGTCGGGCATCCACGTAAGGAGAGGCTTCATCTACTCTCCTTCCGACTTTAGAGATGATTCTATCGATGATCTGCATCAGGTGATTATTATCTTTGAATTTCGTATCGGTAAAATAGAGCTTTCCCTGTTTTTCGAGATAGACCTGGTCATAGGTATTGACTAAAATATCGGAGATATCCGGATCGTGCATATATTGTTCCAAAGGTCCCAACCCCATCGTTTCATCCCGGATCTCTGAGATCAGTCTATCTTTGTTCTCTTCGGTTAGGAATATACTCTCCTCGGCTAAAAGCTTTTCGGTGATCTCCTGAACTTTGTCCCATAGAGTTCCCCGATCCAGATTGGGTAAAAGAGTCAAATCTATGCTGTCGATCAACTTCTTATGCAGTCTGATCTTCAGCTCCTCTAAACCATCCCTTTTAACTTCAAGATGTGGTGGTTCCTCCCTATTTACTGCGGGCTGATCCTGAGGGTTTGTCTTAGAGGGATTTTTCTTCTGTTTTTCGTTTCTTGACCAAAACTTCATCTATCACTCCTATAATTTTCTTTTTATTTTTTATTAGTTATGTTGGTGTTTTTCCCCAACTGGCAATCTCCTCCGCCAGCCCAATTAAACTATCGGCAACGTTGGAAGATTTTTTATCCCCTACCAGAGGCAGGCCCGAATTTATGGAATCGATTACTACCGGGTAATTGTTGGGTATCTGCCAGCTGACCGGAAAATGCAGAGCCTTCTCCATTTCATCCATCGTAATGCGATCCTTCCTTCCAATCCGATTGGCGATGACTTTGACCTTCTCTTCACCGTATCCTAAATTCTTTAGGAAATCTAAGGTCTTCTTAGTGGCTCTTAAGACGGAGATGTTGGATACAGTGACCAGAAGGATATAATTGGAAAGGTCAAATATCTCCTGGGTCTTATTGTCGAAAGTGTGGGGAGTATCTACTACTACATAGGGGAACCGGTATCTCAACTGTGACAAAATCTTGTGGATATGGGCAGGAGTAACGATCTCCGCCTCCATCGGGTCTTTGGGTTCTCCTAAGACTCTAAGCCCAGAGGGTGACCTTAATAAAGATTGATCCAGTTTAACTGCATCGATATCCCCATTTCGGTTGCAGGCATCCACGATGGTGAAATCGGGCATTAGATTCATAAAACTGGTTACATCTCCCAATTGCATATCTAAATCGACTATCACCGTTTTTTCTTTTCTTTCTTTGCTCTCCTTCTGTGACAGTTGGGTTAAACCCAAAGCCAGATTGATGGCTATGGTGGTAACACCCACCCCACCCTTCTTGCTGAAAACAGTGATGATTTTCCCGGTTTCAACTCGAGGGGTCTTTTTCTGCTTTTCTAGGATTTTCTGTGTCTTTTCGATAGCTTTTTTCAGTTCGGAAGGCTCGATAGGACGGATCAAGAATTCCTGTGCCCCGGCTCGCATAGCACTGATGATGATCTCCGGGTCTTTGCTTTTTGAGGTGATGAAGATTAAAGTTCCGGGGGAGTCCGATTTTATCTGCTCGGCGGTTCTTAATGTTCTTTCGAAATCAGAGGGAAGTTCCAAGATTAAAATATCCGGTTTGATTTTCCGCGCCATATGTTGGCCATCGGAAAGACTTTGGGTCTCCCCTTTAATCTGCACATCCGGAAAATCTTTGACTGCATTCCTTATGCTTTTTCTCGACTGCTCGTCCGAATCGACAACCAGAATTGTAAGTTTATCGTTCATTTTTTTGTCCAAATCTGTAGTTGCTTGATTTATCAAGCTTGCTCATTCCTGTTCGATAAATCGAACAACTACAAATTCAATCTGTGCGGGCGGGATAAATCCCGCCCCTACATTATTCCTCCTCCGGTCCCGGCACCAAAGCCACCTTATACATAAAACTTTCTTTATCACAACTTTCCCCTTGAGTAGCTAACTTAATAAACCAACCGGTTATATCAGCGTTTTCGTTGTAACCTTCAATGAAAATCACCATTATCTTGGCGATCTTCACATAGCTGAACTCTTTTCCATCAACATCCTTATCTTTTCGCACTTCGAACATAGGGTCAAAAAGACAAAGCTTAACTATCCTCGGGCTAACTGCAAAAGCTGAATTTATGACATCGTCACCACCCCATTCCGCAGTGGGATCCAATTTGATCAGCGACTCTAGCCCTTGCTTGGTTGGTCCAACCTTTCCACCTGGCTCTAAGCGAACATAATCACCTATCTCTATAAGCTGTGGCTCACATCCGGCGATATATTCTCTATACCAGTCTCCTCCAGTATTTGGGGTTCCCTTATTGATGGGAGGGTAATCTATGGCATAATACCACTTCTCCTGCCATTTGGGTGAATTATTCAGTTGCAAAACGATCTGAGTCCCAAGATCTTTGGAAGGCATATAGCCGGTTTCGCTCCAGTCATACCACTCACCAGAATCAGCTGGAGGGTCATAAACCCCATTTTTATTCACATCCCACCAATCAAAAACCCCATCTCCGTCCCTATCATCCCATCTGTCCGGCGGACACCATGGTTTCACGCAATCGGTGGCGCACACTCCCGAAACTCTCGCTGAGGACCTTGCCTCTACGTTTCCTTTGTTATCACTGGTGCTATCCCTGGCTAAATTCATAACTCTCAGAAAGAAAAGGCTAACCGGGTCTTTTGTATCCACGGTTCGATGAGTGTGAACTGTTATCATATTCTCTTCTGGAAAAGTTACATCAGTGTCGACGATAGCTACCGAAGACATACCCTCTTGAATCGCCACATTATATCCGGCAAATCTTATCGCTTCTTCTGTGGCTCTTCCCGTAGCTGTATCGTCCAAAGCCAAAACCGATGCTCCAGCTAAAGCGGCTGAATCTGCGGCATTTTTCAGTTGGGTCCGGGCTAAAAGCATCATACTTACATCAATAGCCAAGACCGCAAAGCCAAAAATAACCAGCATAGATACTGCCACCATAATAAAAGTGGCTCCCCGCTGATTCATCTTACCCCTGCGATTTGGTAGGGGCACGTTGCAACGTGCCCCTACGTTCCTATGTTCGATAAATCGAACAACTACGGAATTATAAATTTTTTCTTTCATAAACTATCCTTTGTTACTTTTTTGGTTCCCTCCCAGGGCAAAGGTGGAATTTCCTCTGCTTCAACCGAAGTAATTATCCTGGGAGATACGATGATCATAAGTTCGTTCTGACTCTTAGTTGTCTCCCTCCTTGAGAAAAAGGTCCCCAAAATGGGAATGCTCCCTAAAATCGGGACTCTTTTAATACTTTTTATCATCTCCTCGGAGATAAGACCTCCTAAGACAATCGATTGTCCGCTGTTTAATTCCAAAGCGGTCTCCGCTTTTCGGGTGTGAATCGCCGGAACAGCATACCCGGCTAAGACCACTGCGTTAGTGTAATCTAAACTGGAAACCTCCGGATTTATCTTGAGATTAATCAGATTAGTATCGACCACTGTGGGAAGGAAATTAAGTTTCACCCCATATTCTTTCCACTGGATAGTTACGGTGGATCCAATACCGCCTGCAGTGGTCTGGGCTACCGGGATAGGGACCTCGCCACCCACTAAAAAACTTGCCTTCTCCCCGCTCAAACACAAAAGTTTTGGCTCAGCTAAAAGCTTTAAGTCCCCTCTTTCCTCTAAGGCATGAATGATGGTGGAATAGTCTTTATCTTTTCCCACGTAGCCAATTACTCCAGTTACCCCCTCACCTATAGTCAGAGGTATACTCGGAGTTCCAACTAAACCTCCATAAACCCCTAAGGTCTTCTCCCCTTCAGCTATGTGCCGGTCGTCTTTATTTATAAAAAGAAAATCAAATCCTAACTCACTGGCTGCGTTTTTGTTCACCTCCGCCACTTTTACTTCCAAAACCACCTGCTGTCCGGCAAAACTTCTATCCACTTTAATATCATAGGAGGTATGCTTTTTCGATTCCCCCCAGACTGCCAAGGTAGTAACTCCTACTTCTTTGCCGATAATTACCAGTTCTGTGGGGGTGATGGAGACCACGTCTGCTATATCGGAATTGGCTAAGGAGATGGTCTGAACCTTTTCGGGATATTCTAAGACCACAGATTTCCCCTTAATCACTCTAATTTCCTTGGTTGCTGAAAAAGTTAAACTAAATCCAAACGCAAGAAGAAAAATCAAAGTCAGAAAACCGATCGTCAAGATGCGGAACGCACACGTGCCGTCAAGACACTTCGTGCTTCGCAAAACAAAAACTTTCTTTTTCAATTTCTTTCTCCTTTTTTATTTACCCCTCGTTTTTTGGTAAACAGTTAACAGCTAACAGTTCACCCCGCCTTTGGCGGGGTTCACTGTTTTCTATTTCTTTGTCTCTGTCTTAGTAGTCTCTGGAGCTGTCGGAAGTTGTTGCTTCTGGATCTTACCGCTTTTTATGATGTTCACAGTATCCGGGGGAATAGGTTTTTTCATCTCCTCTTTAGGCTTTTCTGGTTCTTTTTTCTTAGCTAACTTAGATGCTGGAGTCACTTTTGTTTCTGCCTCCCCCAACAATTTCATACGAGTTAAAGAGGCAATCTTCACCGTGTCCATATCGGTAGGATTTCTCAAAGCTAAGTGAATTTTCCCCTCATTGGTTGCCAGGGCTACGGCTTCAGCACCTGGGGGGTCGACTAATAAAGTAACTGCTTGAACCGTGATCGTTTTGTTACCCTTCTGCTCAGTCCTCTCTCCAGCGGTTAAAACCTCAATATTCTGTAAGATAGTCTTGGCTATGGGATCTCTGGTGGTGCCCGGTCGTTCAATTATCATTATCACATCCACCCTATCTCCCGGCAGAACAAATCCGCTTACTCCTGAGACTCTATCCACCGGAATGGAGGCGGCTCTCATACTCTTGGGAATGGTCAGAGAAAGACCTCCGCCTTTAGAAGAGAGTTTAGATTCTAAGATCGGCTCATTGGTCAGCAAAAAGACCTTGGTATTCTGGCCTACCAGACTCTCCGGCACTGCGTAAGAGCCTAAAGGGACACTCTCCTTTGGGAACATTGCCACTTTCAGTTGCTCTGGTTTTAAAGTGGTTCCAAAAGTTAGATCCTGGGCAGCCACAACAATTGGCTGAAGGGCATAGACTCCTTTGGACTTCACCTGATGGTTGATATAGATATAGGTTAATCCGCTGGCTAAAAGCGCAAAGACCAAAGCCAAAACCACCACTAAAATCATCCCACCTCGTCTCATCCTTAATACCTCCTTATGTTTTGTAGGGGCGTGATTTATCACGCCCGTTTTTTTCGGGTCGCATAAATGCGACCCCTACATTTTTATCCTTCATAATACATCACACAACTTCCCTTTAAGTGGACAACATTCTCCGGTATAATTAGTTCGAAAAATCTTGTCGCCATAGGGAAATCATAATCTATAGTAACGGTAATTTTTCTTTCCGCATCCGGAGGCAATATGGTTACAGTAGCGGCCCCTTTGAGATTGGCGGCAGTTATGAATTCGTTGACCCGCTCCTCGATATCCATTCTGAAGCCGGAGCTGTCTGCACCGTAGTTGGTCACTGCGCCGAGTCTTGCCCCCTCTCTGGCCGCTTGGCTCAAAACATTAGCCGCCATAATCATTCTGCCGAATTCCATTATCCCTAAAAGCACTAATAATAAAATCGGCAGAACCAAAGCAAACTCAATCAAAGATTGCCCCTTTTTGTCTTTGATCAAACTCTTTTTTATCTTCATACTCTTCCTCCCCCAATTATATAATTTCGAACCGCGTAGGGGCGGAGTTTATCTCCGCCCCGGGTGGAGACAAGCTCCACCCCTACATTCATACAATCCTTCCCAATATCAAATAACCTATCGTTCCCATTCCTACTGCCAATCCGTAGGGAATATGTCCGACCGGATTTTTAAAAAGTCCTGCTCCGATCTCCGGCCAACGGAAAAATAATATATATTTAAAAAAAAGCAACAAGTTTTTTATAGTTTGTTTAACTCTTTTTTGAGTTATAATATAATATAGAGCAATTATTCCTCCTGCCAAGCAGGCGTATAGAAATACATTAAAGACCGCTTTTGCCCCTAAAAAAGCTCCTATCGCAGAGAGGAATTTGACATCTCCAGCACCCATTCCACCTAAGGCAAAGGGTAAAAAGAATAAAGCTAAACCTACTGAAAAGCCCAAAAAAGAAAAAGCTAACCCCGTCCAGCTATTGTCCAGGAAGTTTAAGACTAAACCCAGGACAATAGCTGGAAGGGTAAGACAATTCGGAATCTTGCGCCATCTTAAATCGCTATAAACCGAACCTAAGACCAAAACCACCACACATCCGGCGACAAGATAATCGAAAATACTCACTTCCGTTTCTTTCGGCTTTACGGGTCTTTGTAGGGGCGTGATTTATCACGCCCGTGTTAATTCGGGTTCGATAAATCGAACCCCTACATTGTAGGGACAGACCTTCAGGTCTGTCCCGGACAGGTTTAAAAACCTGTCCCTACATCTTCCCTGCCTTTATCTATTCAACCAGGAGAGTCGACCATCCGGAATCTCTTTCCTTACGGAATTATGAACCATACGGAGTAAGATGAGTAACCACATGTGTGAAGATATTCGAAATGGCGGTCGCAACGCCAGGTAAGATAGCTATAAGCGCTATAGCAATCAACGCCGCCAGAAGAGCATACTCGATCATATCCTCTCCCTTTTCCTCAAAGAAAAGCCTCTTTAACATTTGTTTCACCTCCTTTTCTCTTTAAATTTCAAACGAACTGTTGCTTTAACAAAGAGCAATTACTATGCCTTTTAATATAAAAATACTAACCCTTTAATATTTGTCAAGTTAAAAATTCATTTGATAACACCCAAAATCCAAAAACTGCAAATTTTTGCAAATTTTTGTAGGGGCGTGATTTATCACGCCCGTGTTTTCTTCGGGTCGCATAAATGCGACCCCTACTCTCTCCTCCTGCGTCAAACAACACCAAAAATAAAAGCCCCATCCCTCCTTCAAACCAACCATCCTAAATTAATTATAACCAAATTTTAAAAAAAGTCAATAGAAAAATAGCCTTAAAACAAGAAAAGTCACTGTAGGGGCGGAGGTTTATTGAGCTTGGCGAAATCCCCCGCCAGAGGCGGGACGCTACATTTTGGATTTTTGTAGTTGCTTGATTTATCAAGTCCCGCCTTTGGCGGGATTCGATAAATCGAACCCCTACATTTGGTTGGAATTGATTCCTTGATTGGGGACGGGTAGCTTTATCTTGAAGGTAGTGCCTATTCCCTTTTGACTTTCCACCTCAATAGTCCCGTTATGATTCTCCATAATCCTTTTGCAAGCCAGAAGCCCAAAACCGTGCCCATTCTTTTTAGAGGTGAATCTGCTTTTGAATACTTTTGCCAAATCCCCTTCAGACATTCCCACTCCGGAATCACTGATGGAGATCTCTACAAAATTTGCATTCTCCAGAAAATTGATATCGATAGTGATTATCCCACCTTCTGGAACCTTAGAAAGGGTGGCATCAGCGGCATTATTTAAAATGTTGTATAAAAGTTGCTGGATCTGACCCGCATCTACTAAAATCGGTGGAATCTTTTGATGAAAGAACTTTTTGAAGATGATATTTTTAAACCTTCTTTGTGGCTCCACAAAGGTTAAAACCCTTTCTATGATCTCGGGTATATTAGTCAATGCCTTCTCAGTCTTTAAGCTACTGAAGTCCATTAGCCCCTTCACAAATATCTCCGCATTGCTCAGATGCTCATTCATAGCGTTTACGCACTTTTCCACTCGGGAAAAATCTTTTTGATTTAACCCTAGGGTTAAAAGCTCCAAATTCCCGCGGATGATCATCATAAAGTTGTTCAAATCGTGCCCGATCTCAGCCGAACGTTGCGCCTCTGCCGTCATCCTCTCCAACTCCACCAATTGTTCCTGTAATTTTTTCAATTTAGCATAGGAGGCTTGGGTGCTTTCGAGAAGGCGTAAATTCTCCAAGGATATGGCCGTCTGGGTAGCCACAATGCTTAATAATTTTAAATCGTTCTCCTCGGGAAGCTTTTCTTCCTCTCCCTGAATTACATTTAAAAACCCTACTGTCTTTCCCCCCTTTCCTATAGGAATGGAAACGATTTTTTTTCCTTCAGGGAAAAGATTTCTGATGAAAGAGGCTTCATCCTCATTGGCATAAAGGTGCGAATGCTCGAAGAGTCTTGACGACATCTTGAGAGAGGAAAAGACCGGGTGATCAAAAAGAGTATCAACGCTTATATAATTAGAAATTTTTCCCCATTCATCTAAATTCCTTTTGGGCACTTTAATTTTCCTCTCCTCAAAAATCCCTTTTTGCAGATCCTGGCTTATCAAAATCTCAGTCTCCAAGTTGGGCTGATCCCAGATTAAAATCGAGCCATATGTAAGCTGGCAGTGGGTCAGAGCCAAACCTAACAAAAGTTTCAAAAGTCCTTTTCGGTCCACGGTGCAGGATAAAACTTTGTTCAAATCATAAAGCCAGAACAAATCTCCAGCCTTAACCTTACCCAACTGCTCCCTTCTTTTCTCTAAAGCAAAAGCGACTGCGTTCCGAACTTCACTCAAATCAAAAGGTTTTAATATATAATCATAGGCTCCCTCTTTTAAAGCTTCCTTGGCTGTACTCACTGAGGCATAGCCGGTCATAAACAAAGCGCCGAGGTTGGGCCTGACCTGATGGGCTTTTTTCACCAATTCTATTCCATCCAAATCGGGCATCTTGATATCCGCTATCATCAAATCAAATTCCTCTTCCTTAATTCTTTCCAGGGCTTTTAAAGAGTTGGAAAGGGAACTCACCTTATATCCCTCATCTGAAAGGATATTGCTCACTAACTTAAGCATCACCTCCTCATCATCCACCACTAAAATCTTGATACTATCCTTTTGTTCTTTTTTATCCAACTGCAACTTTGGGTCCATAGATTTTTTCCTCTACTTCTCTAACGATACTGCGGAGTTCCTCTAAAGCAAAAGGTTTGTGGATGCAAGTTAAAGCTCCTCTCTCTTGAGCTAACTGGCTTAACACGTCCGGAAAACTGTCCATCATAACAATGGTGACTTTCTGGTCAAATTCCCTTATGGTGGTTACCACCTCTAAGCCAGTGATATCCGGCATATGCACATCTGATATAATCAGATCAAAAGCATTTCTTCGTGCTTGATCAACTGCCTCCCCCCCGTTTTCCGCCAGTAAGACCTCATAACCTTCATTGGTCAATATCTCATAAAGAAGCTTCCGAATAATGAGCTCGTCATCCACCACTAATATTTTCATTTGCCTTCCTCAAAATGTAGGGGAGGGTTTGTTGAGCTTTGCGAGATCCCCCGCCAGAGGCGGGGGATCTCCTCCCGTCTTCGGGAGCAAGCAAGGGGCTCCTTACAAATGTTTCCCCAAACTTTTATTAACGATTTCTCTGAATTTGCTTAAATGAAAGGGCTTAGCTAAGTATGCGCTGGCACCCCATTTCAAACATTCCTTCTCATTCTCCGGAGAGAAGTAGCCGGTTATCACAATCACATCCCTTTTCGGGTTTTTAAGTTTCGCTGCCTTCAATACCTCTATTCCACTTATGTTGGGCATTTTTATATCGGTGACCACCAGATCATAATCAAACTGATCTATCTTGGTTATGGCCTCGTCTCCATCCGAGGCTTTATCTATTTCAAAACCTTCTTCTACCAGAAAGTCGTAAAGAAAATTTCTGATGATCTCCTCATCATCCACAATCAGAATTTTGAACATATTTTTTCTCTTTTTCTATTTTTGATATTTCTTATCTTAACCTTTCTCCGTCCCCGCGAAGTCGAAGAGCGAATTATTTTCAAATCATGCCCCAGGCAATCCGCCTTTGGCTGAGGTATCCGCCAGAGGCGGATGAGTTACATTTTTTCTCTAAGGGGTCGAGGTTACCAGCTTTTCTTCTTCCTTCAAGACCTCCGCTGTCGGAAGGAGAATAGTAAAAGTAGTTCCTTTACCTACCTGGCTTTTCACCTTTATTTCCCCTTTATGTTCCTTCACAATTCCATAGCTTACCGAAAGACCCAAGCCGGTTCCCTGTCCCACCTTCTTGGTAGTAAAGAAAGGCTCAAATATCTTGTCTCTCTGATCTTCTGGTATTCCACAACCAGTATCCGAAAAACAAACCTCCACCCCTTTTCCCAATCTCTCTTCAAAATCTATGGACCGGGTGGAAACTAAAAGCTCACCTCCATTGGGCATAACCTGGATGGCGTTTAAGATTATATTGGTAAAGACTTGCTGTAACATTCCGGCATTACCCGATACTTTGGGGATATCCAAGCTCAGATTCTGCAAAAGTTTCACCTTCCCCATAGCCAGTTGATGTTGAACAAACATCAAAGTGTCACTCAAAACCAAATTCAGGTCTAAAATCTCAAAATCTGCTTTGGAGGATGATCGAGCAAACTTCAAAAGATTTTGCACAATCCCCTTGCATCTTTTGGACTGAGCTTCGATATCTGAAAGATATTGGGCATAAACTGAGAGTTCTTCTTCAGAGATTTCCTTTCCTTTTCTATGGGCTATTTTCTCTAAGGCATATTGAGCATAACCCATAATCCCGCCCAAAGGATTGTTCAACTCGTGAGCCACTCCCGCGGCTAACTGACCCACTGCACACATCTTCTCGGTCTGAATCAATTTCGCCTGTGCTTCTTTAAGCTGTTTGGTTCTTTCCTCTACTTTTTTTTCCAAAGTTCGATTATAGATTTCGATTTCCTCTCTGGACCTTTTTAATGACTCGGTCATCTGGTTAAAAGATGTGGCTAATCTGCCGATTTCATCTTTTTGTTTTATTTCTACATTCTCGGAAAGGTCCCCCTGGGCAATCCTTTCTGTAGCTTTCACCAATTTCTCCACCGGGCGTATGATCAAATTTACAAAAGCATAGGTCAAAAGGAGAGCTAAAGCCACCACTATGGAGGTCAAAACTACAATGACCCTTTTCATATCAGCTATCTGTCTTTTCAAATCTTCTAAAGAGACCCCAATTCGAGCCACCCCTATTTTCCCCTCCTCAAAATTATCCCCCAGATCTTTCTGAGGGATTATCCCTAATTCCTCTTTAGGCATTTTGACCTTAGTGGTAACTATGGGATAAGATACATCATGATATTCCAGACCTCCTTTAGAACGAAATACTTGGTGCAATACCTTTTTGGTGTGAGTGGTTTTTAAAGGGGTAGTGTTTTTACCTAATGAAGAAAGAAGAGATCCGCTATCCACATAAGCCAGGATTTTCCCCTCTTTATCATAGATAAAAGCATAGACCAAATCTTTTTCCCTCATCACCCCTCTTAAGAGATTGGAAAGAATATCTTTATTCTCAATCAATACTCCAAATTCAGAATTGTATGCCAAATTTCTAACTAATGACTCTGCTCTTTTTTCCAATTCCTTGTGGAAAAAGTCGCCTTGTTTCTGGATGAGAAACCCGCTAAGGATAACAGAAGTAGAAATAATCAAAATGGATATTATGATCATAAACTTAACTTTTAGTCCCAGATGAATCGGCAAAATCCTCATTGATATACCTCCTTAGCCACTTTGACCAGATCTGGTGAAAGCTTTAGCTCGATCTGTTTGGCGGTTTTTTGATTTAAGTAAAGATATATGATTCGCGGGACCGAAACCGGGATCTGAGAGGGAGCTATGCCTGAAAGAATTTTCAAAGCCAAAATCCCGGACTGACGGCCCACATCCTTGTAGTCACAAGCCAAAGTAAAGAGGGCTCCATTTTCCACCATACCAGGATTTATCCCCATAAGAGGAAGGCTATTTCGTAAAGTGAATAAAAGGATGAACTGAGTGGATTGAGGGGTAAAGATATTTTCATCTGCCACCGCCCACAAACCCTCGATTTTCCCCCTTAACTTTTCCAAAGCAAAAGGGATTTCCTTTTCGGAGTCGATCAAGGAGGAGACCAAGACCAGATTCAAACTGTCTGCACAAATTTTGGCTACCTCAATCAATTTTTTTGTCTGCGAAGTATACAAAACCCCAATTCTTCTTATGCGAGGGACCAAAAGTTTGAATTTTTCTAATTGGATCTTGATCGGAATATCTAAAGAAGCTCCGGTGAGGTTGCTGCCGGGAGACTCTTTGCTGGCGATAAAACCGGAGACCTCTGGATTTAAAACCGAGGAGAATACAATCGGAATATTTTTGATCTCTTTGGAAATCAACTCTGTCGACTTAGAGCCGACCGTGAGGATTAAGTCCGGTCTAAAGGAGTGCAATTTTTGGATGAAGTCTTTCAATCCATTCGGGTCATTGGGAACTTTGTATTCGAAAAGCCTTAAGTCTTGTCCGCTCTCGGTCACTGCCTGCTTGAACCCTTTTAAAGCCCTCTCGTAGGAGACAAACTCCTCACCAGTAACTACAGCCACAGTTTTTGGTTCAGCCGAGGAGGTGCTTCCAAATAAAAACAAAATAAAAAAAATTATAACGCTTTTATCCCACAAATTCATTCTTTGTTTTCCCTTTAAACCCTTTTGGCAACATTGTAGGGGTCGCATAAATGCGACCCCTACATTTGTAGTAGCTCCGATTCGGATTTGATAAATCGAACCCCTACAATTTTTCTCTGATTCAATAAAGGTGAAGGTCTTTCCTTTTCTTCAATCTATAAATTCCTATCGGTTTATTTGATTTAAACCTTAATCGGATAAATCATAAAAAGACTCATATTTTCTGATTCGTAGGGGCGTGATTTATCCTGTCCGCTTAGCTCGCATAAATGTGACCCCTACCATCTGCAAATTCTTTTTAAAACGCCATTTTTTTAGGCTAAAGTTATTTGCGGTCTTGTCGATGGGATAAATGAGGTAAAAGGTCTTCCCCAAAAAAATGGTTAGGTAAATTGGAAAGATATTTCTGTTAGGTTTGTAAGGTGAGTTTGATTTAAAAATTTGATTATTTACTGGATGTGAAGGTTTTTGGTGGAAAGCGGAGCAGACAATAAGCTATGAACTATAAACTATTAACTCTTTTTACGGAGGGACAAAATTGAAAGCCAAAATTAAAGGATTAGGATTAACCATTATTTTGATCTTTTTTTCATTTTCAGTTCTTCAGGCTGGAACCAGCGGAAAGATCGCCGGGAACATAAAAGACTTAGAAACTGGTCAACCCCTACCCGGGGTGACGGTGATGCTGGAGGGTACTAATATAGGAACCTCCACCGATGAAGATGGGGACTATTTTCTGATCAATATTCCGGTGGGGAGCTACATCCTTAAAGCTTCTTCAATTGGATATGAATCGGTAAAGAAGATCCAGGTGAAGGTCTTTACCGACTTAACCACCCCTATTGATTTTCAGCTGAAATCATCACCCATCCCCTTATCCAGCCCTATCACTGTGGTAGCAGAGAGGCCTTTGATTCAAAAAGACCTAACCTCTTCTACCGAAATCGTCACTAGGGAAGCGTTGGTAAATCTTCCCAATGGGGTGAATCTTCAGCAAGTGATCTCCAATATGGCTGGAACAGTGGTGGATAAAGACAACCTGTTGCACGTTAGAGGAGGAAGAGCTGGCACTGTTGGCTACTTTTTTGATGGAGTTTCAGTTCAGGACCCCTTTGTCGGTCAGGCAGGTATCAGAATTACTCCGGATGCCTTAGAGGAACTGAACTTGACCTCCGGCGGTTTTTCTGCAGAATATGGGGAAGCACTCTCTGGAATAGTCAATGCAGTTACCCAGCAGGGAACCAGTCATTTCTCCGGAAAGTTGAGATTATATGACGGATTGACCTCTCCCTATGATGTGAATACTGGAGAGTATAAAAGCCCTAAAAGAAATCAGAATCAATCGGTGATTATGAATTTAGGTGGTCCTCTAACTTTCAACAAAAGTGATAAAGCCACCTTCTTTCTGTGTGGAGAATACTTGAGAAATAATGGCTTTTTACCTCACAATAAAACAGAGCTTTTCACTCAGACCGGAAAGGTCGCCTTAAAGCCCCGTTCCGATTTGAAGATAGTTTTGGATGGAAGCTATTATAAAAGGGATCGGCAGAGATACGAACATCGAGACGTCAATAATATCTCTTATGATTTTAACTTAAATGGTTTAGGGAAATACAGAAATATTGCCTATTATTACGGAACCAATATCACTTACCCCTCTTCCAAAAACACCATCTATACCTTTAAACTTAGCCATTTTTATACCGAGACCAAGTTAGCTCCGGAAGATTCTCTTTTTGATCGTTATTGGAAAGAATGGCCCGGCTATGCGGAGGACTCCAATGGAGTTTATGTGGGAACCATCCACAGCGATAACTATAATCCGGATACAACTTACTTCAACACCGGTTTCACAGTAGCTCCGGACTTCTTCCCGGTATATTTAAAAAGAAGCACCAGCTATAACAGTCTCGGTTTTGACCTGATCAGCCAGATGGACAAGTATAATCAGATTAAATTAGGAGCCGAATATCGAGCCAATCGGCTGAAATGGGATAACAAGCAATTCTTCAATATCCGACCCTATGGTGAGAAATATGAGGTTAATCCTAATTATGCCGCTTTTTATATTCAGGATAAGATCGAGTTAAAAGAAATGATCATCAACGGGGGGATCAGGTTAGATTATTTAGATGCCGATATCGATTTCTGGGATAATCCGGTGTCAAAGAACCAAAGAGTTCACACCAAACCCAAACTGAACATAAGTCCTCGCTTCGGCATATCCCATCCTATATCAGATTTAACCGTGATCCACTTCAATTATGGGTATTATTATCAGGTTCCTCAATTTATGTATATGTTCACTAACCTCCAGGCCGATTTGAGCAGTGGTTTTCCTTTAGTCGGTGACCCCAATATGGAAGCTGAAAGAGCCATTTCTTACGAGTTAGGAATAAATCATATGCTGACCGAAAATATAAGGTTGAAGGTTACCACCTATTATAAAGACCTCTCTAATTTAGCTACTACCCGACAGATAGTTTATACTGGAGGAGCCTATACTCAATATACTAATGCCGATTACGGGAGCGTCAAAGGTGTCGATGTGATCTTAACTAAGATCCAGAATCGAAATCTTTCCGGGAATATAAACTACACCTATTCCATAGCTAAAGGAAACGCCTCCTCAGTAACTGAGGGTTATTATGATTATTTCACTCGAGGGACTAACGCCCCAGTCTGGCCCGTGAAGGAATATCCTTTATCCTTTGATCAAAGGCACACTCTTTCAGCCAATTTAGACTTTCGAGTATCAAGAAATTGGAGAACGAATCTATTGGGGATTCCCATACCTGGAGCCTGGGGAATCAATCTTTTGGCTAAATACGGAAGTGGCTTACCTTACACCAAGACCGATGATGAAGGAAATCGTTTGGGGACGCTGAATGAAGGGAGAATGCCCGCTACCCATCGAGTAGATTTGAGATTCAATAAGGATTTTTATCTCACAAAAAGAAGCGATCTCCATCTGTCATTTTTCACCGAGATAGAGAATTTATTTGACCGAAGAAATGTATTGAATGTTTACTCTAATACCGGAAAACCTAATGACGATGGCAGAGATTACAGTTTAACTTCGGACCCAGACGGGGATGGGCCACTAACCGCCGAAGATGTCAATTATTACTACCGACTCTTGGCAAAAAATCCTCAAAACTATGACGAGCCCAGAGTCATCAGATGGGGGATAGAATTTATTTTTTAAAGAAAGAAATATATTTTCAGGAGGAAAAATAAATGAAAAGAAAAAGATTTTTTAAAATTAAAGTCTCAGTGTTGCTTTTAGGTATTTTGTTATCCACAGTTGTGATTCAAGCAAAACCGGAAAAGGCTTTGGAGCCACCCACCCCGATACAAGATCAGATTATCCATAACAAGGGTAACATCGTCACCACCGTCCAGAACTGGGGTCAGATTGGAGGGCAAAGCCATTTAGGTAAGCCTTCAGGAGAATGGCCTAAAGGTTCAGAGCATAAATATCTCTCAGAGATCAAATACTGGATGGGTGCGGTCAAACCTGACGGAGATACCGTTGTGGTGACTACGGATGACGACTTTATGCCTATTCCTATGCCTTTAGGAGGGGAGGAGAAATATAAAATTCATCTCTCCACCGATTCAGAGACCTATGATTATGACCCTTCTGATACTGTTGGCTTAGGCATAGGAAAGCCGGCTTATGGCTGGAGAGTATGGGATAGCCAGTCACAGACCTGGACTTATAATAAAGTTTGGGATCCGAAAGAAAGCACCTTTTTCGATGGCGGTCCCAATTCCTTACAGGAAAGCCACTATCGCTTCAATGACGCCAACAGTGGCGTCTATGCCTTAGGCCTGGAGATGACTCAGACTATCCTCCAATGGAATTATAGTTATAACCAGGATTTTCTGTTCGTTATTCTGGAGATCAAAAATATCAGCACTAACAACTATCCCCATTTCGCTTTTGGTGTATATTGCGATTTCGATATTGGTGGTTACACCCCTCAAGGTGAGAATGGAAGATTAGGGGATGTAGTGGACTTTGATTCTGCAATGAATTTAGCCTGGACCTATGATGAGGATGGTTATGACGAGGCCTGGGGACCTTTGGTTAAAGCTGGGATGATGGGAACCAAATATATCCAGACTCCTGATAATCTCGGTATGACCGCTTTCCGAACCGGTGATTGGGCCGCTCTTCCAGACCAAGATCCAGAGATGTACGCACATATCTCTGCTCATACATTTGAACAAAGCCTCCCCCCTACTGACCAGTATTATATCCAGTGCACCAGCGGGATCAATTTAGAAGCTGGGAAAACAATCAGAGTGGTCTTCGCTTTAGTTGCAGGCCAAACCGAGGCAGAGCTAAAGGACAACGCTTCGATGGCTCAGGTGGTTTATGATAATCATTTTATTGGGCCCGAGCCACCAAAACCAGCTCATTTAGTGGCTACTTCAGGAAACAGAATTGCTAAGCTATCCTGGGACAACCTCTCGGAAAACTCAGTTGATCCTATGTCCGGGAAAAAGGATTTTTTAGGATATAAACTTTATCGAAGCACGAATATGGGCTTGACCTGGGGAGATTTAATCAGAAATCCGGATGGAAGTTTGGGACCGGATTATGTTCCTATCGCAATTTTTCAGAAGGAAGAAGATGCAGATATTTTGCCTCATACTTATATTGATACCAATTTAACCAATGGGAAAGAATATTGGTATTCTTTAGTTTCCTACGATTCTGGAGATACATCCGTTCCCATTAAATCTCTGCAAACAGCTTTTGGCCGACCCGGAGAAGATGTCAATTGTGCTTTTGCTCACCCTCGGACCGATCCGGCCGGATATTATCCCATCAGCAAAACAGTAAAACATAACTATTATGGTGAAGAATCCCTAAGTGACGGAACAATTATTCCTACTCTTTTCGATCCCAATTCTTTAACCAAACATGATTATAAAGTAGTCTTTTCTGAGAACCCGCAGGTAACCTACTGGCATGTTATCGATGTTACCACGGGAGATACAGCTCTAAAAGATCAGACCCAGCAATCCGGGGATGAAAAGACCTTCCCGGTAGTAGATGGGATTCAGGTAATAGTGACCAATGGCGAGAAAACGCCCGCCTACTATCATCAAACCGGCTTGGGAACCGCAACTGATACCACTCTACATATGGGCTATCTCTATGGTCCTATGGGGGAAACCTTCGGAGTGCCTGTTGGTGGGGATATGCATTTTCGTTCAACTTACGAGATCAGATTCACCCAGAACGGCTCTATAGGATACGACTTTTTCGATCACTTCTATGCCACAGTGACTCCAATAGTTCTTCCTTTCGAGGTCTGGAACACCTCTTTGGGCTATCAGGTTATTGCGGAAATATATGACCAACAAGGAGATGGAATGTGGAATCCAGAAGACAAAGATTATATAGATATAATCGATTTCCCTTACGATGGGAATCCTCATCCTGAGGCATTTCCCTATGACCATTCCTGGTTTTTCAGATTTGCCACCTCGGATACCAATTATGTGGTGGGAGATGTTTTCAAAATTGGCGGAGCAAGACTAAATAACCCAGAGGATGAATTCTCATTCAGCGCGCCCGGAATCGATTTCGCTCAGGCTAAAAGCGGGTTGAATAATATTAGAGTTGTCCCCAATCCTTACCTTACTCATGCAGATTGGGAAACTAATGAGGGGATCCGAAAGATTCAATTCACTCACCTTCCCGATATTTGCACCATCCGAATCTATACTCTGACTGGAGACTTAGTCCAGACTATCGGACATAATGATGGAACCGGAACCCAGGATTGGGACCTGTTATCTGCGAATCAACAGGGAATAGCTCCCGGAATCTATTATTATAATGTAGAATCTAAATATGGAAATAAAGTTGGTAAATTTGTAGTCATCAAATAAATTTTTACAAAGGGGAAAAAATGAAAAAGAAAATCATTTTAGCTTTAATCTTTATCTTTTTGGCAAGTGGCTTTGCCTGGGGCAAAGAGTTCTCCAAGGTGGGAACCGTAGGAGCACAATTTCTTAAAATTGGTGTGGGAGCCAGGTATGTGGCTATGGGTGAAGCTTCTGTGGCAACGGTCAATGATGCTTACTCTGTTTATTGGAACCCGGCCAGCCTGACCCAGCTTACCTCTTCCCATCTCATCTTCACCAATGTCAACTGGATCGAAGATGTCCAGCTCAATTACGCCGCTTTCGCCAAACCTATAGGAAATAGTGGCGCCTTTGGGATAAGCCTTACTGTATTGAGTATGGGGGAGATGGAGATGACTACTGTAGAAAAGCCTGATGGGACCGGAAACAAGTTCTCCGCATCGGACTATGCTTTAA
>Ga0315291_10000189_pt1 | contig 75971 bp, 66 predicted proteins | sample YL17G12_20_MG_FD_203070 | JGI IMG/M metagenome (GOLD analysis project Ga0315291, IMG submission 203070) | Sediment microbial communities from Yellowstone Lake, YNP, Wyoming, USA - YL17G12_20 | ecosystem: Environmental > Aquatic > Freshwater > Lake > Sediment | place: USA: Wyoming | collected... | reverse complement strand
ACCACACCCTTCTCTCCTACACGCCTCTTTACCAGCAGTTGTGCCACTATTGAAGCTGGGTAAGCCGTCGTTCTTGCCATGGCAGTCACGCCTTGCTTAGCATTGCAATAATCAAGCAAACGATACAAGTACTTCATACGTTTTTGGCCTTTGATGCCCGCAACTCCAACCTCCAACGCGACGACATCCTTGATCTCGGATCTTCGGAGTTTCTGTCCCAGTAGCTTTGCAGTCAGTTTTCTTGGCGACACTGCCGCGCCGTCAACCTCTATCTCTTTTTCTTCAAAGAATCCAAGAGATCTTATCAGGTTTATCTTGTCTGCGTGCCCAGGGTATCGCAATGTTTTCTCCCACATGTTCCTTGCCTTTATCGTGTACATCAGTGTCCTTAATCCGTCAGTGTAGAAGGCTTCAAGTTTGCCGAAGCCAGGGAAAGCTATTTGCTCTAATCCGGTCAATGCCTCCACCTCGGCTATCTTGCCCATCTTGACGATTCTTGCTTTCCGCGTGTACTCGTCAATGAGGCTTTCAGGAGACCAAGTAATGCTGTAACCAAGAGGCGGAATAGGCTTTTCGGGGAGTCCGCCAACCATGATTTGAACGGTTTCAACAACGTCAAGTTTGCTTACAGCATGTCCAACAAGAACGTTGCTTATGCCTGGAGCCAATCCGCAGTCTGGAACGATGGTGACGTCATTTTTCAGAGCTTTGTCATTCAAGTCTAGCGGGTTTTCAGCCATGTAAGAAACATCAACCAAATCCTTTCCTGCAGTCACGCATGCTTCAGCGAACCCGTATCCGAGTTTGCCGGGCAGAAAACCCATCACCAAGTCAGAGTCTTTTAGCGTGTTTGTTAGTTCTTTATGATTTGATACGTCGATTTGTTTCCATGAGACATTTTCTGTTCCTATTTTCTCGGCAACGGCTTTGGCTCTGGTCTTGTCGTTGTCCGCAACGATCACTTCAACTGATTTCACGTTTCTCGCTAGGTCTTCAGCCGCGACTGACCCAATGTTTCCACATCCAGCAACTAGGACTTTCATAATGGCTAATCACTTTGTCATTGCCAATAAAACTTTTCCAAATGATCGAAGAGAATGCCCAACGAAGCATCGATGTGTCTTGATTATGTAGTTTGCTTATAGAAGATTGATTTGAAAGTTTTATATACCCCAGAAGGGCCTATACGATTGAGCATCATGGCTGAGATTTGTCCAACCTGCGGGCTTCCCAAGGACTTGTGTGCTTGTGGCGAAATCGAGAGAGAACAACAACGGATTCGCATAAGGCTGGAAACACGGAAATATGGCAGACCAACAACCATAGTGGACGGCATAGACGAAAAGAACACAAACCTAGCTGGAATGGCTCAGAAACTCAAAGGCTTTTGTGCATGCGGAGGAACAGCCAAAAACGGTCTAATCATGCTTCAAGGAGACCACAGGGACAGAGTCCGCGAATATCTGGTGGACCTTGGGTACCCCGAAGGGAACATCCAAATTCAGTGACCAATGCAAAAGGTGTAAGCCCGCAATGAAGCTGCTGGAAGACGTACGGGAAGTATTGAAGACGCTGAAGCACAGGAAACCCTCGGCAATTTACTGCCCACGGTGTGCCAGTCAGAAGATTCATCTCTCCAGTAGCTTTGACTACTGGCTTACACCCAGAAAGTACTTCTGCGAAGACTGTGGATACCTAGGTCCGGTAGTAATGGAACTTGAAAAAGAAGAAGATGAATAATGGCGTTGTTTTCTAGTCTGGAAGCACTAGGTTTAGCTGTCTCTTCAGAGTCTTGTACCTGTTTCTCACAGTGACCTCTGTGACACCTGCAGCCTCAGCAATGTCCTTCTGTGTTTTCTTCTCATTGTTCTGAAGACATGCAATGTACAAGGCTGCAGCAGCCAGTCCCATCGGGTCTTTTCCTGCAGAGGCCCGTCTTTTTCTGGCCTCTCTTAGAATTTGTATGGCCAGTCCCTGAGTCTTGCCTGAAATTCCTGTGTTCTCAGCAATCTTGGATACGTAGGTCAGTGGGTCAGCGATTGGCATGTGCACGTCAAGCTCACGTAATAGTAGCCTATAGCAGCGCGCAACGTCCTTCTTGTCGACGAGGCTTGCCTCAGCGATCTCGCGAAGCGTTCTCGGGGTTCCACTTCCTCGGCAGGCTGCGTATAGTGCAGCAGCAGCGATAGCTGCTATGGATCTGCCTCTGACTAGGCCCTTGTCCAGGGCTTTGCGGTAGATTACGGCTGCTTTTTCCTTGATTGGCGGCGGAATGTAGACTTTGTCTGCCAGTCTGTCCAACTCAGCCATTGCTTGAGCCAAGTTTCTGTCGACTGAAGAATGCACCCTTGAACGTATTTGCCACTTCCTCAAACGCCACATCTGCAAGCGCGTTGAGAGTGGAAGCTTTCTTCCGAAGGCGTCACGGTCAACTTGGCTTATCGCCGTTGACAGCCCTTTGTCGTGAACTGAGTAGGATGTTGGCACTCCGACGCGGCTTCTTGACGCTTTCTCCTCTTGTGTGAAGGCGCGCCACTCTGGACCCTTGTCCATCATTTGTTCGTAGAGCACGAGTCCGCAGTCGCCGCAGACGGTTTCTCCAGTATCATAATCGTGCACAAGGTTGACGCTGCCACATTCAGGGCATTTGTCGATTAGACGTTGATGGGTTCTGCTTTCTTTTTTACTCATTTTTTCGCCTCTTTTTGAGTGCGAAGAACCGTCACTTTCATGTTCCTAAACTAGGGGTTCGGAATCAGAAAACTTTCCATCCGGTCCCCGCGGTAACCACCCAGTTGAGATGTTTTGATATATAAAGCTTACGATTCAGTTGAGCGTATCACTACCAGAAATCTTGAATACTAACATGAGCTATTGATTCCGTGAAAGAGAGGGGCCTGCAAGACGAAGCTTCCTGAGAACGTGCGAAAAACACTGGAAAAACTCGTGCGAGAGCTTGAGGCCAAGAGCAACGTTTCGGGCATAGGCATGTTCGGAAGCTGGGGCCGAGAAGAGGCCACCTCAGCAAGTGACGTTGACCTGTTAATCCTTGATGACAGCAATCTCGAAGACGAGTACGTGGAAAGAATTACCCCAGGCGGTTTGATGGTCGACTTGGACCATGTGCCCAAACAATGGATCAACAAGGTGATTCCACCTGGCATGGATCAGAAATTGTATGAACTACGAATTTTCTTCGACCGAGACTGGACGTTGGCTAACACAAAGCTCTTAATGGCTAAGTCCTATGTTTCGGCGGAAAGGGTCAGCATCAGAACAGAAGTACATGTTGTGGATTCAGATATCTATCTGAGCCGCGCAACTTCAGCCTTTTCCAGAGAAGACTACCGTAGCGCCTTTCTTTTCTCGATCGTTGCTTTGGAAAGCGTTTTCAAAGTTCTGATTGAAATAGCATTACTGCCTTTCTCGAACAGCCATTTCGCGGAGCGACTTGAGGCCTCTACTGCTAAACTCGGTATGCCAGACTTGTTCAACGAATACGTGAATTTGGCAAGATTAGAAGAGGTCAAGGCCTCGATTGCTAAGGAAAAACTGAAACTCTTCAGGGTGATTTGGGACGAAATGAGCAACATGGTCAGAAGGCACCCTCAAGAACTGGAGTCTTCGCACTTCCAGATCAAAGCTAGATTGAACTACTATCTAACTACGGCTTTCTTGCATGGAATCATAACGCGTTCAAACTTCATGATCGATAATGAGAAACTCGTTGAATCCCTACACTACTTGAAAACTGTCTTCCTCAATGCAGTTGAGAATTATGCATGGCTGAAATCTTCAATCGACAAAACCAAAATCGACAACACCCTACTGATACGTTCTCTGGAAAGCTTGGAAAAGAAGAACCCCAAGAACTACGAGCGTATTGTCGATTTTCTGGATCTGAAGAATATTGAGAGGCTGGATGCCGCGAGAGCGATCCGGAGAACCAAGGAAGTCATGTTCAGAATCCGCAGAGATAGGAAAGTTTTAATCAAAAACCAGCTAACTAAGAGCTGACTCCCAAGAAGCCTATGACGCGAAGCCCGGTGGTGTAGTATCATGATTTTGGACAGACATCTTCGCCGCAATTGTAGATCATACATGCGAGAAAATCATGGGAGATTTATTAGGCGGATGAAGGTTTCCTCTGTGTAGCCCGGAGAAGCCCGGTGGAGGGAAGAGCACCTTTCCGCCGATTGTAGTGGCCAAGCATAGCGGGCTTTGGACCCGCCGACGAGAGTTCGAATCTCTCCCGGGCTACCACTGCTTAAGCAGCAATTCATACTTTTTTCGTCTTTATTCTCACGGATTTCTTTAAGCATCTGCTGTCGCAAAGCGGTTGTAAGCTGAGCTAATTGGTGGTTTTCCAGACGGCTCTGGTCGATTACGGTTCTATGCGGTTGGGTCATTGCTTCGCGGGTTAGGATCTCGTCGGGGTTCAGGCCCCATGCTCTAATGATTTCTTTGAGTGCGTCGATTTTGCTGATGCGTGTCTTCGGTCTTATGCTTAGGCCTGATGCTAGGTAGATGCCTCTTAGGTATTCTATGCCTTTCATTTTGATGTCGTGGTAAGTGCTGATCGTGTGGCCCATCATGTATTCGATGTAGTCTCTGTCCACTCCTAGGGCTGCCATTTGTGTTCGGAAGAATTTGCGTATACTATGCGCTCTCAAGTCGTATCTGCGTCCGAGTGGTTTCTTGGTTATGAGTCCGGCTTTGATGTAGAGGTTGTGAATCATGGAATGCAGTCTTCCCGTTGTTATGGGCCTTGGGTGCATGTATAGGCTGTCCCGTATCAGCGGCGAGTCGTCGCGAATGTTTTCAGGTGGCATTCTGCCTGTTGGGCTGCCTTTCCTCCTGATCTCGATGTAAGCTCTCAAGTAGTCTGCAGCTTCTGGATTCAGGAAAGTGTCGTAGTCGTGGTATTTGCCCTTGGTGATTTCTGCTTCGACGTGCACGTGAACCGGTATTGCCTGTTTCTCAAGGTCGCGTTTGACATGGCTGTAGCGAAGCCTCACGAGAGTTCCTATGCGGAATCCGCGCGCGCTCAAATTGCGTGAATCAGAGGGGTGTTACACATGTACGCTGAAAAACATTATTAGTGAGGTTTTGCTAGTTTTGGCTGTTTCTAGGTGAATTGATAATGGACCCGTGGAAATACTATGACATCACTCATAAACGCCACCAATTGTGTAATCCATTGAATACAGAGAAGTTTGAGCGACTGTGTCAACTCCTCCGATTGAAGCGAGGAGAACGTGTCCTAGACATAGCCTGTGGCAAAGGAGAGTTTCTCATCAGACTGGCAGAGCTCTATGGTATTGCAGGTATAGGCATTGATATTTCTCCCTACTGCATTCGAGATAGCGAGGAAAAACGTAGGAAGCGAGTGCCAAACTCCGATATTAGATTTGTGAAGATGGATGGGGCGGACTATAAACCTGAAGCCCCATGTTCCTTTGACCTGGCCCTTTGTATCGGGGCGAGTTGGGTGTACGGTGGTCATCTGGGGACGATTCAAGCCTTGAAAGGAATGGTGAAGAAGGGAGGGCTAATTGTAGTCGGAGAACCTTACTGGTTGATGGAACCGAGTCAAAAGTACTTGGAGGTCGAAAGGATCAAGAAAGATGATTATGGCACGCATCATGGCAATGTAGAGGTGGGGGAGGACGAAGGGTTAACCTGCCTCTACACGCTTGTGAGTAGCTACGACGATTGGGACCACTATGAGACGCTTCAATGGTGGGCTGTTGACGAGTATATCAGAGCTCACCTCGACGACGCTGACATACACGAGCTGGTGGAACGAAAGACGCGTGAAAAGAATCTCTATCTCAAGGAAGGCAGGGAAACTATGGGATGGGCGGTATATGTCTTCAGAAAGGAATAGCGTGCAGTACCCTGGCTGCATCAAAAGCTCGCTAGCTATAGCGCGCTGAGAATCTTATCGTGCAAACTCATATGATTAGGAAGACACGGCAGATCTCGACCTTGACAGATGACAGATTTAGTTCGGGAAGGGAAAGCTCGCTTCATTCAGCAATAAAGAAGTGGTACCTTCTTGAAGGCGACAAGCCAGAAGCCAAGGTTGAAGATTTCACAGTGGATATAGCGCGCGCTAGACCCTGAACGTCAAGGCTGACGACATAATAGAAGTTGCCAGCAAGTATCTGAGCGAAGATAACCTCGCAACAGCAGTTCTCAAACCATGAAAACCTGTTGATGAGTGTGTATGCAGAGAGGGCGTGGTTCATGACACATATTCCAGCTTCCTCCACTCATCCTTGTCATAGGATCTATTTCCTAGGGAGTTCTTGATTTCCTCGAGCATCCGTTCGTTTTTCTCCGCCCAATCAGGATAGGTCGCAATGATCTCGACTCCACTCGGATGTGAAACGTCTCCCACTTTGATGATAACACCATTGCTCTTGGCAAACAAGTCGATAGTCAGTCTAGGCAAGCGTTGTTCTGTAATGAAGACGTAGTGTGCTCCTTTGAACCGAACACCTGCCAAAACCTGTTCTATGGCCTTGAGGTCAGTGAGCAAGCCAGTAAAGCTGAATCCATTGCAGACTAGCTGGTAGGCTTTCCCGAGGTTGGCAGGTCTTCGCACGTACAAGTTGACCCTTCCTGTCTCAAACCACTGCAATCGCCCTAACTTGTCCTTCCATAACAACCACCGATTCCGAGCCCTGCTCACCAGCCAGCCTTGTTCCACTGCCTTGCTTCTATTCAAACCACTAGGCATGTAACACCAGCCTCTCCATGCGTGAATTGAACACTTTGAACCGTGCTCATTTTTTTGGTTAGACTTCCAAATACTCTTGCAGTTGTTGACATAAGCTCCATGGCTTTCATAGGAGAGATCGAGCAGTTTGCATAGATTCCTAGCCGTCAACAATGGATTCTTCGATACCATCCCAAAGATGCGCTGTCGAATGCTAGCACTATAACTACTCTCACTGTTAGAGCTGATCACCCTGCTTGATCTCTCCCTTCAATTTTCCCAGATACGATTTCCCATGAGGTGGGATCTCTAACCGTCTTCTCGGCTCACAGCTACAGGCACAACCAACTCTGAAGTCACGACATTGACAAGAACAAAAAAACCAGAATTCCTCATAGGTCTTGAGTGATTGAAAAACTCTGTTGTCGCTCACGAAAAATCACCTGAGAAAAGCAAAACAACAGAAAAAAGATAGGAGATAGACTATTCCCCGAGGCTAGGAAAGTATAAATTCGCGCCTAGGCGCCCGTCTCTCCCGGGCTACCAACCATGACATCAGCTTTGCCGCTTATTGGAGTATCAAGGTGTGAGAGTTGTTTTGTTGGTTGCATATAGATGATGGAACGTGGATGCGCTACGATCAGTGCTTCGTCATGAGATTTCAGAAGTGATGACGTACAATGAGTATGTGGTCGTGTTTGGTATTCCGATTTTCAAGTACACATATAGATATGCTGTTTTGGTATTGGTCAATTGGAGGTTGCTCACGCTTATGTATATGGTTGCGTTGTTTGCCAAATCATAGGATAGACCTTCTGACTGAGTGATGTTTTCATCAGTGATGATTATTTGGCTGCTCAATGTGCCATTATGGAAACCTATTGTTGCACATGATGGGCGGAAAATGTTTGATTCAGAATCTAAATCAGATTCCAGTTCGCGTTACTATGTCATCATTCATCTATATTCTTGCCAGCGACTCTTCATAGTTTAGAACAACATGCTTTTTTCCTTTCTGAATGACTTTGTGCCCTTCTCTTTCCAAGAGTTTCTTTTGGGTCTCCACGCCTCTAGGATACTTCTCATTCAATTCCCCACCTGTCTTCAGAGTGCGCCAGTACGGAGTAGTGTCTTTTCCGTCTTTTTGTTTTCGTTCTTCAGCGGCGTTTGCTGCAACCCAAGCGAATATGCCAGTTGTGATAGGGCATCCGACCGTTGCCTTGTGTTTCCTTGCTAATGCGGCACGAATCTCGTTAATCGTCGTGAGTTTTCCTTCAGGTATTTTTCTCATGATCTCATCGACTTCCTTGGGCGCTGGGATAACTATTGTGCCTGTGCCCCATCGCTTGCTCATCTTTTCAGTTATCAGTTCCACTCTAGGCAGATCCTTGCTGTCTTCCAGTTTTTCGCACCAACTCTTTCTTTTCGCCATGGTCATCCCAGAAGGAATTGTTTCACCTGTTTTCCATTTAAACCTTGGGCTTCGCCACCAACCATGTGCAAGGCAGAACCTGTTTTGCTGGACCAAACATTTCCAGGCGATGTAAATGGTGACCTTAGAGTCAACTCAAGAGACCTGAACAAGCTCTTGACCGCATATGGCTCACGATCCTACAACCCGAACTGCGACATCGACGACATCCGCAAAATCGGCCCCATAGACCTCTACATACTGCTCAGCCACTACGGTTGGCACTACCTATAAACCCATATTTTTCGTTAATAAATACGTCAATTGCAAACACTGAAGTTTTCTAAGAAGGTTCGGCGGCATCACAGAAATGGTGTTGGGGGTGCAGCTAGATCGAAGATCATATATGTATCCAACGCAGAACGCTATTTGGTGTTTATTTGCAGAAAGATGAAGAAGTGCTAGAAGAGCTACGACGCATTAGAAAAGCATTGGAACCTAAAGCTGCGCCACCTGCCGCTGCACCGAAGGGCATGTGGGGTGAGTTCATGGATTTCATTTCGAAATACAAAGTCTTGGGTCTCGCGGTTGGCTTCATCCTGGGCCTCTACCTCGGAAACCTAGTACAAGCGCTTGTCAAGGATTTGATAATGCCCATCATAGGGTTAGCAGTTCCGGGTTTGGGTAACTTGGCAACCTACGTTGTCACAGTCATGTCACAAGCATTCGGAGTCGGAGATTTCTTGGTGGCATTGATGACCTTCCTCATCGTAGCATTCGTGGTCTTCCTCATTGTGAAGATCACTAAGAAATGGGGAATAGACTAGCTAGAGACTCCCTCCATCTCCTTTTTCTGTTTAGACGCCCTCAATCATAGTTGTTGGATTCCAAACCGCTCCGTACAGGTTTATATCGTTCTTCAGAGAACGACAACAACCATGTCCAAGGAGCAAACAAAGAGTACAATCCGAACATTCGCGTTGGCTTCTTTCTTGAATGATTTTGGCTCGGACATGATCTACCCAGTTTGGCCAGTGTTCGTGAGTGCAGTCTTAGGCGCTGACTTGACAGTGTTGGGCTTCTTAGACGGTCTAGGCGACGCGATAGTGTCAGTATCGCAGGCAGCTTCTGGCTACGTGTCGGACAGGATTAGGAAGAGAAAGGTCTTTGTGTGGACTGGCTATTTATTAGGTTCAGCTTCGAGAATGGGCTATTCTCTCTCTACAGCATGGCAGCATTTGGTTCCATTCAGAATCATGGATAGAGCAGGAAAAATGCGAGGTGCCCCAAGAGACGCGATGATTGCCGACGAATCCACAAGAGAGAACAGGGGAAGAAACTTCGGCCTGTTACGGGCCATTGATAATCTTGGAGCGGTATGCGGTATTATTGTCTGCACGGTTGTCTTGTGTTTTGGTTTGTTGGATCTCAGGAAGCTTTTCTTTTTTGCTTCAATTCCTTCAATACTCGGTGCACTGTTGATATTGCTCCTTATCAAGGAAAGAAGGCTTGCAGTTGGCCAAATTTACAAGGGTCTCTCGCTCAAGGATTTGGATGGGAACTTCAGACTGTTTCTGTTTTTAAGTGCCTTTTTTGCTCTTGGCTCTTTTAGTTACTCTTTCTTGTTGTTGATTGCAGAGTATATTGGTTTTGGAGTGCAATTTCTGCCTTTACTGTATCTTCTGTTTACGGCAGTAGCGTCTCTCCTGTCTTTGCCTTTTGGAAAGCTTTCAGACAAAATTGGCAGAAGATTCGTATTGATGCTGTCTTATGTTCTGTGGGGGCTTGTCAGTCTGACTCTTATTCTCATTCAGAGCTATTGGGCAGTAGTTCTCTGTTTTGTCCTCTACGGTCTGCACAAGGGGGCACTTGATCCAGTGCAGAGGACACTAGTTTCAGAGCTTGCCCCACGAGACTACAAAGCCAGTAGTCTAGGCGGCTTCCAACTAGTAGTCGGCATATGTGCCCTTCCATCCTCCTTGATCACGGGACTGCTTTGGGATCAGACCAAATCATTCGTTACTCCATTGTATCTCTCGCTCTGCCTGACCTTCTTGGCACTGCTGATGTTACTTTTCGTCAAAGAAAAACAAACTCTGAACTGAAAGAACCAAGGAGCGAAAGCTTTTATTAAAGCTCAAAACTTAGTTTGGCAGTACTTCAAAAGATGATGCTAATGGATTTGCAGAAGGGAGACTTCGCAGTAATAACCTACACGGCCAAGGTGAAGGAAACAGGCGAAGTGTTCGACACAACCATTGAAGACGTCGCCAAAAAGGAACGACTATACAAAGAGGGTGATATCTACGAACCTAAGCTGGTCGTCGTGGGCGAAGGGTGGGTTCTTAAAGCCCTGGACGAGAGCCTGACCACGATGGAGACAGGCAAAGCCTCTTCGGTTGAGATAGTCCCAGACAAAGCTTTCGGTCCGAGAGACCCAGAAAAGGTGAAACGCGTTTCATTGAAGCAGTTACTCGTAAAAGACATAGTTCCAACCATCGGAATGCGTCTCGAATACGGTGGCAAAAATGCTACTGTGCGGGCGATAGGCGCAGGGCGTGTCCTACTGGACTTCAACCCTCCTTTGGCTGGAAAAACCCTTGTCTACGACGTCACAATAGAAAAGAAGCTTGAAGCTGATGAAGAGAGAATCGCTGCCCTCATTCACAGAAGAACACCTGCTATAGAAGGAAACAAATTCACATTCAGCATAAAGACGAAAGTCGTCAATATAGAAATGCCCGAAGACGCCTTCTACTTGGAAGGTGTGCAACTGGCAAAGAGGGGTATAGCATTAGACATTCAGCGGTTTTTCCCCGAAATTGCCTCAGTGAAGTTTACAGAAACGTTCAAATCTGAACCTAAGAAAGCTGAAACAAAGAAAACCGAGAAAACAGATGCTGAAAAACAAGACAAACCCGAGACTCAAGCTTGACTCAAACTACCCCAGTTGCCTTTACCAGTTTTTCACGATCCTGCGCGCCCAAGTCCATTTTGTTCAATATAGTGTATCGTTCGGGTCTTATGGTTGCTGCCATTTCTAAAGCCTTCACCACGTCCTCCTCTGCAGCACCCAAATCGGAAGCTGTTGTAGGCGCTCCAAGCTTCTCCAAAGTCGCTCTTACATCATTCCACCGTGTCTTGTGCAGATTAGCCATCATTATCGTGCCAACTCCACATCGTTCGCCATGCATAGAATGGTTGGGTCTTATCAATTCAAGCGCGTGACTGAACACGTGCTCGGAACCGCTACAGGGGCGACTGCTTCCAGCTATGCTCATGGAAACCCCACAACTTATCAGAGCTTCCAGCAGCACTCGAACTCCTTCTTCGGTCTCTTGCTTAATCAGATCAGCACTTTCCATTATGAGTTTGGCGCTCATCAACGCTAAGCTCGCAGCATACGTTCCATAGTACTCGTTTTTTTCTACATGTGCAAGATTCCAATCCCTTACGGCGGTAAGCTTTGCTATTACGTCGCCGCATCCACTGATGATGAAGCGCCAAGGCGCCTGCATGATTATGTTCGTATCAGCTATGATGGCGATCGGTGCTTGAGACATGACTGAGAAGGGCTTGTCTAGTCCTTTGATAGAAGATAGTGGGCTGGCGATGCCGTCATGCGACGCTGTTGTTGGAATGCTGATGAATGGAGTTTCCTGATGGGCTGAACTGCATTTTGCGATGTCAATTTTCGTTCCGCCACCGACGCCGAAAACGACTTGCGGCTTCAGAGTCCTGATTTTCTCCTCCGCAGTCTCAACGTCCATGATCGTTGCTGTCTCGACGAGGAGAGTGTTGACCTCCATTTTGTCATCTTCTAGAAGTTCCTTCACAGTCTTTCCAGCGATGTCATAAGTCTTCTTGCCCGCGATTATGAGAGCCGATCTTCTAAATCCAAGTTTTCTAGAGATTTCAGGAACGCGTTCTAGGGCTCCGTTTCCCACGATCACTTCTCTTGGAAGCTGCATATGATGGTGTTTAAGATACAAATCGATCACAGGGTTCACGTTTGCTTCTAATTCCATAGCAATGTGACTCCAATGGTTTTTAAACCAAGCGGTTTTTCATCAGAACGTGTCCTTTCCATTGACTGAGCGTAACCGTAATGTTAATAAATCGCATGACAAGATTACATGATGCTACTTCCTTGCGAAGTAATTCCGCGACATTTAGGTTTTGGGTGAAATTACCGTGATAAACAATGATGAAGTAAACAGGTTAGTATTGAGAGGAACAACCACAATAGGCGTCGCCTGCAAAGACGGCGTGATACTTGCCTCAGACACACGTGTCACGATGGGCTACTACGTGGCTCACAAGCATGGAAAGAAAGTTTATAGGATAGACGATCACTTGGCCATGACTATAGCTGGAACTGTTGCTGACGCACAAAGAGTCGTTGACATACTGATTGCCAACGCTCAACTGTACAAGATAAACAGCGGTCGACCTATTCCTGTGAGTTCAGCTGCAAGATTCATAGCAAATCTGATGTTCTCCACCCGTTACGTACCGCTGCAAACAGAAGCTTTGATTGGCGGTGTCGACGAGTCCGGCCCACACATATTCAGGCTGGATCCCTTCGGGACTCTAACAGAAGAGAAATGTGTTTCCACAGGTTCAGGTTCACCTGTAGCCTATGGAATACTGGAGGACAAGTACAAGGAGGAACAACCTATCGCTGAGGTTCTGCTCGTTGTTATCAAGGCTGTGGACGCTGCGATGAAACGGAACGTGGGAACAGGAGACAGCTTCAATGTTTCAGTAATAGACAACAAAGGCTATCGTGAGTTGACGGAGAAAGAAAAGAAAAGAATTCTGGCAAGCTGAGGAAGCACAGGTTGTGGCACCGATTTCTGAAAAAGACAAGATAGAAATAAGCCAATATATCCTACACCACGTTCCTAGTGAGGCTGAAGTCACTAGGATAGAGTATGAAGGCCCTACGTTAGCCGTTTATACCAAGAGGCCGGAGGTTCTAGTTGACCAGAGCAACCTAATTGCGGAGATTGTTAATGTCATCAGAAAGAGAATAGTCATTAGATCCGACCCCTCAGTCAGACTCCCTGAAAACGAAGCAGAAAAAAAGGCACGTGAAATAATCTCGCCGGAGGCTGAGGTCACAGAAGTGAACTTTGACCCAAGCCTCGGAGAAATCCTGATCGAAGCGAAGAAACCTGGGCTCGTCATTGGAAAAAACGGTATGGTCTTGCAGGAGATCATTAAGCGCACCAAATGGCGGCCGCAAGTTCTCAGAAGTCCTCCTTTGCGCTCCAAAATAGTGATGCACATGCGGCACTACTTGCACTCTGAGAGCAAGGAGAGAGAACGTGTACTTCGCACGGTCGGTGAAAGGATTTTCCGACCTAAGACTTACGAAGTGGGTGATGTCCGGATCACAGCCCTTGGTGGGGTTCAACAGGTCGGTAGGTCAGCCTTTCTTCTTCAGACAAGAGAGAGTAACGTGTTGCTGGATTGCGGCACGAATCCTGGTTCAACAAAGCCTTTTGAGGCTTTCCCAAGATTTGACAATCCAGCATTCGAGATAGACTCCTTGGATGCTGTCGTGATCAGTCACGCACATCTCGATCATTGCGGATTGGTTCCATTTCTCTTCAAGTATGGTTATGACGGGCCAGTCTATTGTTCTGCACCCACCTCAAGCCTGATGACTCTGCTTCAACTTGACTACTTGGACGTTGCCAACAAGCAGGGAACGATACCTTGTTATGATCAGAAGGATGTTCGAGAGTGTGTTTTGCATACAAGTGCGTTGCGGTATGGCGTCGTTACAGACATCGCGCCGGACATTCGTCTGACACTTCACAATGCTGGGCACATTCTAGGATCCTCAATGGTTCATCTGCACATAGGCGAAGGCCTGCATAACGTGGTTTACACTGGCGACTACAAGTACGCTAGAACCATGCTCTTGGAAGCAGCGACAACGGAGTTTCCCCGTGTTGAAACAGTGATAACTGAAAGCACGTATGGCGGTCCCGACGACGTTATGCCTTCGCGCGTTGAAGCCGAGGAACACATGACAAGAGTCGTAAATGAGACCTTAGAACGCAAAGGCAAAGTCTTGATACCTGTGCCTGCGGTTGGCAGGGCTCAAGAGATAATGCTGGTTCTTGATGGTTACATGCGACGTGGCTTGATGAAAGAAGCACCCGTGTTCATTGAGGGCATGATTTCTGAAGCGACGGCTATTCACACGGCCTTTCCAGAGTATCTGGGTAGAGAGGTTCGGCAAAGCATATTGCATGATGGAATCAATCCTTTTCAATCTGACTATTTCACTCTTGTTGAGCATCCTAATGTTAGGCAGGGCGTCATTGACGGTGAGCCTTGTATCGTCATGGCGACTTCTGGAATGCTTGAGGGCGGTCCTATAATAGAGTATTTCAAGAGCTTGGCTGCTGACGAAAGAAACACAGTGATCTTTGTCAGTTACCAGATTGAAGGCACCTTGGGTAGGAGAGTTCAGAAGGGTCTGAGCGAAGTAGCCCTGATGAACAATGAGGGCAAGATGGACATAGCAAAGGTCAGGTTGCACGTGGACTCCATTGAGGGTTTCTCTGGGCACTCGGACAGAAGACAAATAATCAACTATGTCACCCATTTGAACCCGAAGCCTGAAAGAGTCGTAGTCTGTCACGGCGAACGAGCAAAATGCTTAGGCATTGCAGACTTTCTGTCTAGAAGATGTGAGATCGACGCTTTTGCGCCAGCATTGATGGAGACCTTCAGGCTGCTGTAGGTATAGGCTCGCTAGAAACCGGAGTTTTCTCACGCCAAACCCTAACGTTCTGTGGACATACGACCACGCGTTCCTCACCGAGCCTCGCGATGTCTCCGTCAATGGATTCGGCGAATTCGCACAGCTCGTTTATTGCCTGCTTAACCTCGTCTATGCTTTTGCTTGCAAGAGGCGTTATCCTGAGGATCAATATGTTTCCAGACTTTACTTCATTTTTCACGTTGTCCAAGTCTGATAGGCTGCGGAGCGGCATGGCTTTTAGGTAGGTCTTGCCAGAAGCGTTGCTCTTGGCTTCAGCTTTCTTTTCCACTTTTTTGGGTTTGCGCAGTAATCCGCCTAGTCCTGGCAAGTAGTTCCTCTCTTGACATTCCTATCTTGCTTTTCGAGAGTTTAAGTGTTTCTTATTTCCGCTCTGAATTGCTAATGTTGTTTGCGGTATTAAAGTGTTCTAGTGGTTCTAAGTGCAGGTTTCACTCTTGTCGCACAATGGTTCAGTTCGAAACGCCCATACAGATGGTCACTGCGCGAATATCTAAGCTATTCTTAATGTGTGAATTGTTTTATGAAATTCCATATATTGTCACTCACAAAGTGAATATTCTTGACTGTGGAGCCTTGTTTGGCGTTCTTTGCATTTTCTGAACTGAGTAGGCTCTGTCCGACGGCTATTGCTTTGCCGTGCTTCTCGTCCAAGACCAGAACGATGTCTCCCTCTTCAAAATCCCCTTCATAACGTCTAATCCCGGGAGCCATTATGTTTGCGCCTTTGCAGACATACGGAACAGCGCCCATGTCCACTATAATCTTGGGAGCCATGGCCAGAAACTCTTCAAAAACTAGAGTTGGAAAGATCTCTTCTCCAATCTTGAACATCAGCGGCTTGCCATTCACAAGGAGGATGTCGCCAAAATCTGCTTCGACGACTTCAAAACCGGTTTTTTCTTTGAAAATCTGTCCCAGACTGATTTTGAATTTTTCTGAGGCCTTGGTTAAGAGAGCTTTTGTTTCTTTGTCCTTCAGAAAGTATCTTCTTTGTCGTGCTTTCATGTGCCTCTTCACTTAGATAGGTTTAAATGTAATAAGTTTAAGTATAAAAGGCATAAAAAGAATGTTGAGCGTGCCTAGAATGAGCGAAATGACGACTGAAATCCTCGAACAGAACCTTAGCAAGATAGTGCTTGTAAGATTGAAAGGTGGAAGAAGCCTACGCGGACGATTGAAAGGTTTTGACCAGCACCTGAACTTGGTTTTAGAAGAAACAGAAGACACGACCACTTCTGAAAACGTTAGGAAGCTCGGAACTATAATCGTCCGTGGAGACAATGTTGTTCTGATTTCACCGCCTCCAAGGTGACAGCGTTGGGAAAAGGAACACCGTCAATGGGGAAGCGGGCAGGCAAAACCGTTCACATACGGTGCAGACGGTGTGGAAGAAGATCATACAGCGTTGCAAAGAGACGATGCGCCGCTTGTGGTTACGGCGAAACGACAACGATACGTAAATACTCATGGCAGACCAAGAATCTACACAGAGAAAGACTGCGCTGAAACAATTCTGCCCTTATGTTGACTGGTAGTAGCCTTTGTCAACTTTGACAAAGATTAGAGGTCCCTTGCTCTGAGCCAGCTCTCTGGCTTTTCTCAAAGTGTCGTTGACTAGGGTCAAAACTTGCTCTTCCTCTCTCGAGTATTTCTTCTTATTTTCACCGAGTTCCATTTTCAAGAGGTTCTCTGCAAGGATGGATGTGCCGCAGATTTCTCCATTCTTGACTAGCGTAAGAGTCACGATTTCCTCTATTTCCTGTCGGCTCGACAGCCTTCTCCAAATTGGCTCTGCGTTGCTGAGGACTTTTGTGACTTTGTTCCAGCGATTGGAGTTTTCATTGCCTATCAGTAGCTTCACTCTTTCTTTCCATTTCCTGAGCCACATTCCAGTCCAAATGCTCATGAATTCTTCAAGTTCGCCTCGGTTCTCATTGAAGAACTTCTCCAGTCTCTCCGCGATCTCGCAGTCGTTGGCTTCTTTGCCGATCAGTTCCCAATGAACCTTAAGATAGTTGGTCAAGTCCTGGCAAGCTATTTGAAGCACTTTACGGTCCGAACCGAGAATATCCAACATGGGATTCTTGTCTTTGAGTTTCTCCGACAACAACATTTCCACAAAGTTCATGGGATATTCCCGCTTCGAAGCCTTCTCCACTCAAAACAAGGGCATGAAGCGTTAATTAAGCTTTATTCGTGTTTGGTTCTATAACTTTATTCGATAATTTTCAGCTATATTTCGGTTTCAGGAATATAGTGAGACCCTCTTCTCTGACTATTCCAGAAAATCTGGGAGTTCGCTGACGTTTTCCAAGATTAGGTCTGGTTTCTCCGTTTCCAACTCCTCGCGAGAGAAAATTCCTGATAAAACCGCAACGGTTTGTGCTCCAGCGTTTTTTCCAGCTCTTATGTCTACTACAGAGTCGCCTACGATTATGCATTCATGTGTTTCTACACCGAGTCTTCTTGTGCATTCTATTAATGCTTCTGGGGAAGGCTTAGGTCTGCAAGGGTCAAGTGCAGTTATTACCTGTTGAAAGTATTTCGCTAGGCCAAATCTTTCCAGCTCTTTTAACACTTCTCTTCTGGGAACATGGCGCATCGTGATCACCGCAAGCTTTGCCTTCTTTGACAGTCTGCTCAGCGTATTTGGAATGTTCGGCAGTGGCTTGGTTTTCGCGGCAGTTGCTTTGTAGTATGCTTCAAGATACGTTTCCAAGAAACTCTGCGCATCAATTCCTTCTATGATGTCATCTATGGGCAAGCCCTGTTCAAGTCTTTTCGGAATCTCCATCCCCGCTCTTGAATGGATCTTCCCTTTACCTATGATTCTAAGAGCCGTGGTCAAGGCTTCAAAGTATGCCTCTTTCGAATCCATTATTGTGCCATCTAAGTCCAGGATTATTACTTTGGCACGCAGTTTTGGTTTTCTCATTCGCTAATCCTGCTCTCGCAGTGAGTGTTTGACTATTCACTTCGATAAGTTTTTATTTACGGTTAATTGTCTAAGGTAAATACCCAATAAATCTGTCGGTAGCGGAAGAATCTGGAATGATGGGTGATGGTTAGAAAGGCAAGAATACGGTTAACAAGCACAGATTATTCCAAACTGGAAGAAGTGTGCAATGAACTGAAGGTTATCGCCCAGAAGACAGGAGTCAAGATGAATGGTCCTGTACCGTTGCCCACGAAGAGGCTTAAGGTTCCAGTTCTGAAATCGCCGTGTGGCGAAGGAACTGCGACGTGGGACAGATGGGAGATGCGCATCCATAAACGCCTTATTGACATTGATGCTGAAGAACGCGTTATGCGCCGCATCATGCGTATTAGGGTTCCAGAAGAAGTTCACGTGACTATAGAGCTTCTCTAGCTATTCAGAAGCAGCTTTTCTTCTTTGCTTCTCCCAAGAAAATAGGAAGCATTCACTGCATTTCTCAAGAAACTCCAAGCCTTTCTTTGTCGTCTTCAGGCGGCGCTTCTCAATCGTCTCCAGCAACCCATTGTCCAGTAGCACATCCAAGTATTGTTTTGCTTGCGTGTAGGAAAGACCTACATCTGACATCATTTTAGTCTTCCTCGTTCCCGATGCTGCTTTCCTCAGAATGTCAATGGTGATGTCATGCCTATCTCTTCTGATCATGCTTGGCACTCATAAACCCATGATTAGTATGAATCTTTGCCAGTTGCAATATATGTTTTGCCATAACCTGTTCCATTCTTGCTTCACTTGAAAGATTGGCTGATGGGAACTACGCTGCTCTTCATTGGACTGTACCATTGAGGTAGGGCCGACCAACGTACATAAGATTTGGCGAAGGGGTCAAGCCTCTACTGGGTCTTGCAGCAGGCAAGTGATTCTGGGAAATCTGGTCCGTGATTGCTGGTTCTAACCGGAGAACCAAAAGCCAATATACTGAAACAACAAGAGGTTGTCCAGATGAGAATTAGAACTAGGAAACTTGCTTTGGCTGAAGGCATTATGGCCGGGGTTTTGTTTGGAACCGCCGCGATTTTCATTAGGGTTCTTCAGAACTTTGACGCTTTCTCAATTGCGTTTTGGCGGCTCATAATCGCTGGTGCCAGCCTAGCAGTTGCTTTGATAGTTCTCGGCAGATCGTTCAACTTTGGTGTTGTGAGAAAGAATTTGAGAGGACTTTGCGTTCTCGGCTTGTTTTTGGGTCTTCATTTCATATTTTTTGCGTCAGCAGTGAAGGACACAACGATCTTGAACGCTACCGTTCTCGTCAACACGGCTCCGCTTTTTTCGGTGTTTGTCTCCAGCTTGTTTTTCAAGCTTAAACCATCATACATTGCAGTAGTGGGTTTGACTATATCTTTCGTGGGGATGTGTGTCATAGCCTACGCAGAACCAAGTGCAGCTGGTGCTGTCCATTTCTCATCAAGCTTGAAAGGCAATCTGGAAGCTGTCCTGGCTGCTGTCGTCGAATCTGTCTATCTTAATTATGGAAGAAAGGTGCGGAGTCAGATGAACGTGTTTTCAATAATGATTCCGATATACTTGCTCGCTGCAGTGATTGTGGGCATTTTGAGTCTACCTGTCACAGCCACGTTTATTTTGCCGACTGGCGTAGGCATCGTTCTTGCCCTTGTTGGTCTGGGCGTGCTTCCAACGGCGATGGCTCACACGTTATATTTTTCTTCGTTGTTGGACATGAAATCCTTCGAAACAGCATCTATGGCACTGCTGGAACCTATCGGAGCATCTATCTTGGCGGTGTTTTTATTCCAAGAAATACCAGCGTTGCCGTTTATCCTTGGGGCAGTTTTAGTTTTGGCTGGAGTTTTCTTCGTAGTAAGAGGCAGATAAACAGCGACTTTTGGATCCAGAGTGTTCAGAAAGGGATGGGTTATTCTTCTTCTCTGATTTTTATCTCCTTGACTATGAGAGCGTTTTCTTTTCCGCCTATGATCCTGAAGTAGTCTTTGAGTTCTTCTTTGTGCAAGAACTTGCGCAGGAGGACTCGTAAGTATCCTCGCGAAACGTTTTTTTCCTCGCCTTTTATGGTTATGTCGTTTGTTGCTGTTTGAACGTCGGCTTGAGTTTTCCCTTTTATGTAGTCAGCAAGTTCTTCAATCAAGTCTCCGCCTTCGCTTTTCAGATCTGATATGTTAATTTTTATTTCTGTCACGTTTTCCCCTCTCTATTTTCTCACCATTATTATTCTTACTTGGTCGCATGCGTCTTCGCATGAGTCTGCAATCATCTCTATGGCTTCGAAAAGCTGACTTATTAACACTGCTACTCCAGCCTTAGGTATGTCCTCATTTCCGATCAAGATTCTTGCTCTTTCATGGACGTCATCTGTTTTCTCTTCTTCTCTTTCCACGATGTCTGCGGCTTGAAGCGCCTCTTCAGGTTTTGTCATCATTTTGTTCACGCACTTTTGGAGGGATCTCGCGCATTCCTTTACGCTTCTCACCATTTCTAGTAGTTCTTTTTTTATTGGTTTGGGCACGTGTTGCATTGGAGTGGCGCCGAGTATGCGTGTTGATTCTCTGCTCCAGTCTGCGACCATGTCCACTTTCTTGACGAGTCCCATCAGGTCTTCTCTATCTGTAGGTGAAAGTTCTCCTTTTGATATTTCATCCATGACTCTTCTGCGTAATGCATCTGCTTCTCTCTCTTCACGCGTAACCCTTTCGATGGATCTACGCATTTCTTCGTTGTCATGTTCTACGGCTGCAATTGCTGCTTTTTCTAGATCCTCAACTATTTCAGTGGTTAGAGCCAGGTGCCTTTGTACAGTTGCTAGGGTTTTAGTTTCTCTTCTTTTCTCAAACCATTTTACAAGGTCACTCAACAGATATCTCCTCTTTCAGTCCTCCATCTGGATACTTGAAAATGTGAGTTTTCTCCCGGGGGAATTCGACGCTCACTTTCTCCCCAACTCTGAACCATTCGCCAGTCATTGAGGGTTTGACTACGACGATCAGGTCTTGATTTTCAAGTCTGATTTCATAACGTATGTTTGTTCCCTCGAAAGTCACTCTTTCCACTGTTCCTAGAAGCTGGTTCTTCTTAGATCCTTTTTCTACGATGAATGTTTCAGGTCTTATGGCTAGAACCACTTTCTCACCTTTTTGAGCTTGGCCGTTGACAGCCTGGACTTTCATGCCGCTTCTCAACTCTATCGTGGTTTCGTTAGCATCTGTGTTATGTATGAAGCCTTCGAGGAAGTTTGATTCTCCGATGAAATGAGCCGCGAAGATGCTGTTTGGTGTCATGTAGAGTTCTTGTGGCGTTCCGACCTGCATTATTTTTCCATGCTTCATTAGTGCTATCCTGTCTGAGATGGCCATGGCTTCTGACTGATCGTGGGTCACGTGTATGGCTGTCAACCCGAGATCCTTCGCCATTCTTCTTATTTCATATCTTAACTCGTTTCTTACCTTTGCATCAAGCTGTCCTAAAGGCTCATCAAGGAGCAGAAGTTTGGCGCCTGCGGCCAGGGCTCTTGCAAGCGCTATTCTCTGCATCATTCCTCCGCTCAGTTCATTTGGATAAGCATCTATCCGTTCGTGTAACTTGACCATCTCGAGCACTTCGTGCCCAATGGTTTCCGCTTTTCCCATGTCAAATCCTTTGACTCTTGGGCCATAGGTGACGTTGCTCCAAGCGTTCATGTGTGGGAACAGAGCGAAGGTTTGGAAGACGAATCCTATGTCTCGGTCTTCTGGCGGAACATCGTTGACAAGTTTTTCGCCGATGTAGATCTCGCCTTCGTCAGGGTGGATCAGTCCAGCTATCAGTCTGAGGAGCGTGGTTTTTCCGCAGCCGCTTGGGCCTAGGAGGGAGAAGTATTCCGCGTCATGGATGTGGAGGCTTACGTTGTCTACCGCGACTAGTTTTCCGAATTTCTTCGTAACGTTCGCTATGCGTACGTCAGGCACGGGTCGAGCCTCCTTAGATCCCTTGTGGCTTCTGTTTTTGGTATTTGCATGGACGTGTTCGGTATATATGTCATGCTAGTATCTTCCTTTGCCTTTGGCAATGAATCTCAGTGTGAGTAGGATGATGAACGAGAATAGGATGAGCAAGCCGCAGCCTAGGCCGATTTGCAGTGGCGTGAATTGCGAGGAATGCTTCACCCAGTCGACGATGACAACTGGTGCCGTTCTGAGTGAGCTTACTGCAGCGGTTGCGCCGGTTTCGCTTACGCTTCTTGTGAACACCATTATTGCGCCGGATAGCATGGAGTATTTCGTTAATGGCAGGATGATTGTTCTGAAGACGCCTAGTGGTTTGGCTCCGAGCGTCCTTGAAGCTTCTTCTAGGTCTACTCCTATTCTCTCAATGGCTGCGGACATTGATCTTACGAAGTATGGGTATGTTATGGTCAAGTGAGCGAAGATTAGCAGCCATATTTCTGGTATGAAAGCGAAGTTGTTCCAGAAGACTTTGAGGGATACGCCTAGGGCTATTGATGGGACGATGAGTGGAATGTTGATTAGTATGTCAAGCAGCGTTGATGGCAGGGTTCCGAGTTTTCTCCTTGCGATTATTATTGCCATCGGTAGCCCTATGATGAGGTTCAGTGCTGTGACTATCGCTCCCAATGAGTATGAGAGGATTAGGCTTTGCCAGTAGTCGCTCCAGATGCCTATGCCTGTGAGCGCGCTGTGTAGTGTGTCTGTGAATATGGCTTGGAACGCTGGTAGTGCGACGAAGATGGATGGGATGAGAACTATGGCGAGGAATATCGCGAGTGATATTCCGTTTCTTGAAGTTGTGGCTTTTGTGTAACTCATTTTTCTCTCGGTGGTTGGCCATATTTTCTTTATTGGCATTTTCAGTCTAGGTCCAAGCAGTCTTATGGCAATGAATATTGAGCAGGAGATTATCATTAGAAGGAAGCTTACGAAGACTGCCGCACCTGTTATCTCATTGTTTGCGCCCAAATGGGTCTGGATGAAAGTTGCTCCATTCTCGAAGACTGGTATGTAGCTTCCATTTTGCGTTATTCCCGCGACCATCATGGTGGCTCCTGTTTCTGATATTGATCGTGAGAATGCAAGCATGAAGGCAGCTATCAATGATGGCTTTATTATTGGAAACGTGACGGTTCTTGACGCTGTGAAGGGTGGCGCGCCGAGGGTTCTTGATGCGTTTTCATATTCCTTCTTGTAATCGAGCAGGGCACCTACGACTACTCTGACGACGACAGGATAAGAAAATGTGAAGTGCAGCAAGATGACGAGAAGCCAGCCTGGGGAGACAAGTGAGTTGCTGAAGAGGGCTGAAAGCCCTTCTGACTTACTCCAGAACAAAAGTAACGAGTAACCAAGTGCAGCCGTGGGCACGATGAAAGGGATGTCAGAGAGCGTGTCAAGTATGTTCAACCATCTTGATTTCCTACGCGTGATTAGCCATGCCATTGGAACTCCAGTGGCGATGTCGAGAGCTGAGACAAGAAGAGCCACAATAAAGGAGTTCTCAATTGCTGAAAGGGCTTGTCCCAGAAGCGCAGGCTGATCAAGAACCTGCTTCATGGTATCCCATTTCAGTATGATTCCAAGTACAGGCGGCATCAGAATGAATGCAAAGAATATAGTCACTGCGAACAGGTACACTGTGTACCTGACGGTTTTCTTGGCTGAAAGCCTATCGAGAGCCTTTGTGATCTTTGATTTTGACAAGTTCTCAGCCATTGTGCTTTAGCTCGGAGCCTAGGTTTTTCTTTTTTTAATTCGTGTTGCTTGGCTGATAAGTCTTCTCATAAGAAGATGTCAGCTTGCCCGTCGAGTCATATCACTGCCAAGCTCTATTGACTCTCGGTCTCATCATCCAAGAGACAATAATCAGAACGTGGATTTTAGATTTTCTATTGCAATTAGTGCAATCTAGAATGGTGATTAGGTCAAAACTAGGGAATTATGCTTTTCTTGCTGGGCTTAATTCTTATTGGGATTCCTCTTCTCTTCTTGCTTTCTTAGCAAGTCAACGTACTCCTGCAGTGTTTCATCAACGTTCCATACAAAATCGGCGTCTCCAAAAATCGCATTCCACGAATTTATGAATCTGTTAAGGGTTATCTTGATGAATATCGTGAAAACTGAAATGGGAATGGTGGATGCTAGAAGGATATTTGTAGGAAATGGATAGGATATTAACAAGAAAAAGCCTAAGAAGAATCCTAGAATCAAAAAAGCTGGCACAATAACTCCCCAGAAAATTCCACCGGTTTTTTCAAGAAAATCTGCTCCGGGAATTTTCAAAACCAGTTTGTAATACCAGGGCAATTCATTCCTGTCAATTTTCTTTTCTAGGTTGTCGCTCATAATGCCTCAAATACAAATCAATATTCTAAGAGATTTAAGCTTTGACCGCAACTGTGCCAAAGGCTATGTCACACATGGTTTTGGAAAGCGATTTGTGAGGTTGTGGATGTTTCAGAGGCAACTGAAGGAAGAAGAATAATGAAAGCCATCTAAAGCAGAGATATCTCACCCGAGACCGTCGAAAAGCTTATTGTTGCTGCCAGATCGGCACTATCAGTTGGAACCATTCAACCTTGGGAATTCGTAATCATGAGGAATCTGGAAACCCAAAGAAAACTTGCATGGCAGCTTTGGGTTTATCGTTTGTTGAAGAAGCTTCCGCTGTAATTGTTGTTTGTGTAGATGGAAATCGCTCATTCCGAGTAGCGGTGCGCGTGGCAAAACATTATACTGCATGCAGGGCATTGCAGGAGCGATACAGAGTATACAGAGTATTTGCTTGATGGCCTGCGCGCTTGAATTGGGAATATGCAGGGTTGGAGCCCTTAGGACACACCTGAAGAATTTTGGTAGATGGAAAAAGGCAGAATACTTTCATCAAAGTTTCGGAAAAGGGTAAAGTTATGTACTGCCACCACAGCTTTTTGCGGGTGAGGTTGAACAATCATTGCGTTATCTGACTATTGCAGATGCTTACGAAAAGATTGAGGCGACAACAAAAAGGCTTGAGATGACAGATCTTCTTGTTGGCCTGCTCAAAAACACATCGAAAGATGTTATCGACAAAGTCGTTTACTTGACTCAGGGTAAGCTCCACCCAGATTTTGCGGGTATCGAAATAGGTGTTGCTGAGAAACTTGCCATAAAGGCTCTTTCTCGAGCGTCAGGGGTGAAAGAGAGTGAAATCGAAGAGAGCATTAAGAAGACTGGAGACATTGGAGAGACTGCTCAAGCAATTATGAGTTCTAGAAAGCAAGCGACATTTTTTCAGAAATCTCTGACTGTTCAGAGGGTTTACGAAACGTTGGACAAGATGGCTAAAACCTCGGGCGCTGGCGCTGTGGATTCTAAGATGGCGCATTTGGCTGGGTTGCTGGCTGATGCCTCGCCTAAGGAAGCGAAGTACGTTATGCGGACGGTGACGGGAAATCTGCGTCTGGGCATAGCTGACATGACGGTTCTAGACGCTTTGGCCATAGCGTATGGTGGCGGCAAAGAAGCACGTGAATGTGTAGAACGAGCCTACAACATATGCTCAGACTTGGGAAGGGTTGCGAAGACCGTCGCTGAGAGGGGACTTGAAGGAATCAAGGAATTCCGCGTCTCCATCAATGAGCCCATAAGGCCGATGCTGGCAGAAAGGCTTTCATCGCCTGAGGAGATCCTTGAAAAGTTATCCGGGAAATGCGCAGCTGAATACAAGTATGATGGCGAACGCATTCAAGCTCATAAGCAGGGCAATGACGTAGTGCTTTATTCTCGGCGTTTGGAGAGCATTTCTGATCAATATCCAGATGCGGTTGAACTGCTGAAGAGGTATGTGAAGGCGAAAGAGGCGATTCTTGAATGTGAGTGTGTTGCTGTTGACTCTGACACTGGCGAAATGCGCCCCTTCCAAGAACTTATGCATCGCAGACGCAAATACGAGATTCAGAAGGCTATTGAAGAGTATCCTGTCACGCTTTTCATGTTTGAAGCACTCTACATTGATGGAAAAGATCTGACCCTAGAACCCTACCCTACGCGAAGGAAAATGCTTGAGGAGACGATTAGAGAAAGTGACAGGGTGAAAATAGCCAATCAAACCATCACGAACAATGAGGTTGAGCTTGAAAAATTCTTTCTTGAAGCAATAGAGAATGGGTGCGAAGGCTTGGTATGCAAGTCGATGGCTCCTGATTCGGTTTACCAAGCAGGTGCTCGGGGCTGGCTCTGGATAAAGTACAAACGGGATTACAAGAGCGAGATGACTGACACTGTGGACTTGGTTGTCGTAGGAGCTTTTCACGGCAGAGGTAAACGTGCAGGAGCCTACGGGGCTTTGCTGTTGGCAGCGTATGATCCTGACGCTGACACTTTTGAAACGGTGACAAAGTGCGGAACAGGCTTTACAGACGAAGACCTAGAGAAGCTTCCTAAGATGCTGAAGAATCATGTTGTGGGTCGCAAGCATGCGCGTGTACAGTCGCTTATTGAGGCTGAGGTATGGTTTGAGCCGAACGTCGTGCTGGAGGTCTTGGGAGCAGAGGTAACGCTCAGCCCAATTCACACGTGCGCCACAAATGCTATCCGCAGAGGAAATGGGTTGGCGATAAGGTTCCCCCGTTTCACTGGGAAATACAGGTTGGACAAGGCGCCTGAAGATGCAACGACGTCAAAAGAGATCGTTGAAATGTATCAGAGGCAGCTAAAGAAGATTCCAGAGAGCTAAACATCAGCAAAGCCTTAGACACAGGCTTCATCTGCTGGGCTCTATACCAACAACACAGGAATTGGGCCTTCAAATGCTGTCATTTTGGAGAAGGGAGGTTCCGCCGCATTTTCCTTTGCATGGAACACTTCGAGCTTCGAATATGGAAACTACTCATTGTGGGCTTATGCACACCCTCTCCAAGGCGAATCAAACACTGAGAACAACATCTTGACATACGGAACAGTTTTGGTAACGATTCCAGGCGATGTAAATGGTGACCTCAGGGTGAATTCAAGAGACCTGAACAAGCTATTGACCACGTATGGCGAACGGCTGTATGACCCAAACTGTGGCATTGACCGCGACAACAAGATCAGCCCGAAAGACTCGAACACTGCTTTCACGTTATGGACAGCACTACCGCTAGCACCCTCTTTTCCTTCCACAACACATCGCAGACCATGGTGACCTCGCATCCTAAGACTACGTGCCACAGCATTGTTGACTGAGAAAACAAATAGAACTTGAATCCAAAAATCTTTTAACCTTGAACCTGCTTAATTATAATGCTTAATTATAGAAGGAGAAAGGAAACATGAAAAAGAATCGTAGATTTGATGCTACGTCTATACTACTAATGTCATTCGTGCTACTCAGCTCATTCGCTTTACTAACGACGACCGTTGGCTATCCAGTGGTAGCGCAGCCTGGAGCCATGTATTGGAAACCACCATTCATTGATTACGCGCCAAGCGGAGTGCCCGACTTCGACCAGAGACAATGGGGAACCTACATCTGGAAAGACCAGTGGGGCGCTTGGAGCCACTGCGGCCCAGTGGCAGTTGCAAACTCCCTCTGGTGGCTCGATTCGGAATATGAACCAAACCCAGATGCTCCACCTACCGTAAACGATGGATTCCCACTGGTTCAATCTTATAGCCCGCAGTGGGATGATCATAACCCGCTGAACGTGCCGCCATTGGTCGAACACCTAGCCTTCTTGATGGACACTGACGGACGAAGAACAGGCGTGGCTCATTCTGGAACCAACGTAAACGACATGCAAGCTGGACTCACTCACTACCTGTCTTGGACAGGAGTCAACCCACTCGGAGACGTCAATGGCGACGGCATAGTGGACCTAACAGATTCTAACATAGTGATCGCAGCAATGGGGAGCACCCCCTTGGTGGGACCTTGGGATTTGCGTGCAGACATCTGGCCAGCTTCAACCACATACCCACCAGTTGCAGATAATGTAATCGACATGAATGATTTGGGTCTCGTTGTGCAGAACATGGGGCTGACCGGCTTGTTCTATGAGCACACCGTTATGCAACCTGACTTCTACTTCATAGAAGAGGAAGTGAAAAGGTGCCAAGACGTGGTTCTGCTAGTTGGCTACTGGATCTTTGACGAATATAGCGGTTGGTACAGAGAACCCGGAGGCCACTACGTGACAGTTGCAGGAGTTGACTCAACCGACATTAAAAGCCTTCAACTCGCGTTGAGTGACCCCGTCCAAGACGCGTTCGAGTCAGGCCTAATCCCTGAAGGCCGAATCCCGTTCCCGCATCCGCATCTTCCGCCAGAGCCACCCTATATAACACACAACAATGCAGCATACGTCTCGCAAGACATCTACAACGTTTCGCAGATGATACCGCCTTTGCCCCTATGTCCGGGCGGAAACTGGGCATTAGTGAACTTCGCAAGCTGGAGACCCGCGCCGCCGTTTTTCGCGGTTATAGAGTCTGCCGTAGTGACCTCGCCTCTATTAACGCATGACGTTGCTGTGATCAACGTCAGCAAAACCAAGACCGTGGTCTGCCAAGGATACACTTGCAACATCAGTGTGACGGTCGAGAATCAAGGGGACTCCGCGGAAACCTTCAACCTAACAGCCTACGCCAACGACACAGCCATCGAAACAGAAATAGTCTCGATGGCATTGACAAGTACAACCACAGTGAACTTCACATGGGACGCTACTGGCTGGGCCAAGGGCAACTACAGCATTAGTGCTTACGCTTGGCCAGTTATTGGCGAATGCCTCACGGAGGACAACAACTTCACTGACGGCTGGGTCGTAGTGTCCATGCTAGGTGACTTGACACACCCACTCCCTAGCGTTTGGGACTTCGTTCCAGACGGCAAGGTCGGCGGCGCCGACGTCTCAGTAGTGTCCAGGTGCTTCGGCGCCTCGCCCGAAACATTGCCACCCATGCGATGGGAGCCCAACTGCGACGTGAACAACAACGGCAAGAACGACGGAAACGACGTAGCCATAGTGAACAGACACTTCGGCGAAGGAGGCCCATAAACACCCTTTTTTTTGTTTTGATCATTTCTGACAAAAACCTAGGTATAAATGACAGAGTGCTATTCCCAAAAAGCACTAGAACAAGACCACTACGCCGTGCCAAGAGAACCTTATCGATATACCCTCTGCCTTTTTCCCAATTTCCTGAAATGTGCGTGTGATCGCCAGGCCACTCTTTTTCGCACCAACCGGTTCCGCTGCACAGAAACCTGAACCACTGAATGTCACATCGCCCAGAGTTGTTTTGACCAAGCCAGTTGTTAGAAAGGCTAAACCAACGCCTTTGATCATTGTCGTATCTGCATCTGCACCTTCCAATTTCGATGGCTTATTTACGAGTAAGGCTTCTCAGCATGTCCTGTCGTTCGTTTTGATTATGCCTGTTGAGATTGGCGCACTTAATCGCACTCTGCATTTTTAAAGGCGTGTGGCCTTCAGAGCTGGTCATCCATATCTCTGTTTATGACGGCTGTCCTGCCAATCCTGGCTGTCACTTGCTAATGATGCAAGCCTTCAGGGTCTGTGGTCAATGAAGCTCTATTCCAAAAGTTCAATGATGACTGCATCCAAGTATTCGAGGCAGTATTGCCGGCTTTCACCCGCTGAAGCCCAGAACGACATCCAATGGCCCTTCTTCAAGATCGCTACTGATTGTTTCGTTTTGAACGAGAAATGGATTTTCTGGCCGTGTTGATGTGTGCAGAGGCTGACTGCGAACATGAAGCCGCAATGCTGTTTATCATTTGACACTATTTTGGACTCGTTGTATTTCTAAATGAACGAATAAAACAAGGTTCCAAAAGATTTAAAAGCAATTCGCGCGATTACTTGCATACTCCGAAAGGAGAAACAGAAGGAGAAAGGAAAAATGATAAAGAAGCTAATTACATTTCTAATGCTAGTATCACTAATGCTAGGAGTATGTCCAATGATATTGGCCATTCAGCCTTTTGATCTTTCAGGAGGAGAACTCAGAACCGCCAACTTCAATGCTTGGGGCGGAGTAAACGGAACAGTTTACACGTCTGTACCATTCAACGTCGATGCTGCAGGAGTCGGAAACGTGGGCTTAACAATGTACGTATACGGTCTAGACATGAGTCGCATATTCTACGAAGGAGGCTGGATATGGCCTCCAGACCTAAGCGACTTGGGAGCTATCGCAGACTTTGGAGTAACAGGCACAACCTCGCTCCAATTCGACATGCGAAACGCAGCATGGTTCCAGCTTCACAGTTCATGCGGCAGCGGAGGAGGCACGTGGAACGATCAGAGCGGCAAATACAATCACACGTATGGCAGTGTTCGCAAGTGGCTCATCCAGGGATGGCATAGAGGGGAAACAGGAGACAAAGTCTTCCCAGACGATCCGACCACACAATACAACATTGAACGTTTTGTCCCGAATGATTCAATGTGGGGCAGCACATACATGCCAGGATACAATCAAACCTACGATGAATATCAAACCTTTGACTTCAAGATCCAATATACACCATTGGGCAGCGGACAGTACAAGATGCAAGGATGGGTTAGAATGCACGCGGCAGCCTCATGGGACGAAATGTGGTATCTTAACTGGCCATACAAATGGCAATGGAACAAAGCCATGAACAACGTCGCAAACCCTGAAGATGCATGGCTTAAGATTGGAGGACACCAACCAGACGGTGGCGAGAGAATAATCAGCGGATGCAACTTCTCAATGGTCTACCCGTTCATATCCGTTGCCAATTGGGGAACAACACAGACACAGTACCACTTTGTAAGCTGGGAGAGAGTCGTAGTAGAAGGAACGCCGACAACACCGCCTCCCGAAATGTGGGTAGACGACGACTGGGCAGGACTGCCGAACGGCACAGAGGTTCAACCAGGCAAATTCATTGGCTACAATGCATTCGCACTAATACAAGACGCAATCAATGCAGCCAATCCCAGTACGTCGATATGGGTATACGACGGCACCTACAATGAGAATCTTGTCATTGGCAAGACTCTGACGATTCAAGCTGCTTCTCACCCGACAATTGATGGTGGAGCAGCCGGAGACTGCGTCACTGTTAACGCCAACAATGTAGTCGTCAACGGCTTTGAAATCAGAAATGGCTATAACGGAATTAGCGGACAAACCTCTAGTTCCACGTTCTCCAATAACGTCATCCACGACAATCTGAACATTCCTGGATCGGCTGGAGTAGGCATACTACTCTGGGGTGATAACGACAACAACATCATAACAGCAAACGAGATATACGACAATGATCGCCAAGGAATATTCATCGGCTTCTCTGATACGGCGAAGATCTCCGCTGGAAACATCATATCCGAGAACATAATATACAACAATGGACTCTACCGATACACTAATGGACCAGACGTGTCGGAATACGGCATCCAGCTCTGGACAGCAGACAGCAACATCATCCAGAACAACGAGATCTACGACCACGACGACTGGTTCCCATATGGAGGAACGTTCGATTTCGCTCAAGGCATCTACCTATGCGACTCCAACAACAACTTTGTCACCGGTAACGACCTGCATAACAACAATTACGCAGTTGGACTATGGCATCCCACCCGCATTGTAGTGACTAACTACGTTAGCTACAATGATATCTGGGCAAACACAGGATATGGAGTGCGAACCTTCGATGGACCACCAATCGTAGACGCTCGTTTCAACTGGTGGGGTCATGCGAGCGGTCCGACACACTCATCTAATCTAGGCGGCACTGGCGACGTGATCAGCGACAACATTGACTACAGCCCATGGCTAGGCGCGGTTTTCGAAACTGTGCCGAGGACCTATCACGTGAACCCAACGGGAACGATTCAAGAAGCCATAGCTGAAGCAAGCTCAGGCGACACGGTAGTGGTTCATGACGGAACCTACGACGGTGCCTTGTACATCAACAAGAATCTCACGATCAAAGCTGCCAGCACGCCTGTGATCACAGGAAGCCAGCTTTTCGCAACAGACTTTGGGAACAGAGAAGCTGTGATCTTCGTTGAAAACGCAGCAAACGTCTTGCTAGAGGGCTTTGACGTAGAAGGCAGCGGTTTAGGCCCAGCGCAGAGTTACGGGATTCTCTACGAAAACTCTGGTGGAACAGTAAAACAGTGCGTAGTATCACCGAACACAATTGGCGACATGAAAAGTGCAGGCATCGCAGCTTGGAGCAACTCCACCCTACGCATAGAAAACTGCACGATACATCACTTTGGAAGAATCGGCATCTACTCCAACAACGCAACCATGACGATAGTCGATAACAAAGTAGTAGGCCAAGTATACAGTCTGGACAATCAAGTCAGCTATGGTATCGAAATCGAGGATTACAGTGGCCCCTCCATCGCCAGCATAGAAGGAAACGAAATCTACAACTGCAACAACACGAGTCCGAGCCCGATGTGGTCCTCAGCTGCTATAATCGTGGACACTTGGAGAGAATGGGCAGACTACTACAACCTTGCGCTGCTTCCCTCAAAAGTGTCGATTACCTACAACACGATACATGACAACTATGAAGCGATAGAGATAGTGTCAAACGAATTCTCATATGCACACTACAACAATTTCTCTGACAACCTCTATGGCGTCTGGTCAGCCCCGGAAAACTGGACAACAAGCCTGACATACTACGTCTTTGACGCTTGCTATAACTGGTGGGGCGACGCGAGTGGCCCCTACCATGAAACAAGCTGGATGTACATGGGAGAACCTTACGGGCCGCACTATGGTCTAGGAGACAATGTTGGTGACTATGTGTTGTACTATCCATGGATGCCGGTGGTTCATGACGTTGCAATCATAGATGTTTCAGTTTCGCCTGGGACGGTAGGCGCTGGAGAAATAGTCACGATCAATGTAACAGCCGAGAACGATGGAAACGACTATGAAAACTTCACTGTGACTGTATATCGTGATGATACACCAATCGCAAGCCAAAACATCGTCAACTTGCCTCCATACTGGAACACAACAATGACTTTTCAATGGGATACATCTGGAATGCCCAGAGGCAACTACACGATAAAAGCGGTGGCAAGCACGGTTCCGGGTGAAACAAACACGGCAAACAACGTATTCACAGACGGAGATGTTCAAGTGTTGTGGCACGATGTTGCGGTAGTTGGCATTATCCCTGACCACACGTGGGTATACCGGGGACAAACCGTCAACATAGACGTTACAGTCAAGAACAACGGAGACTTTCTGGAAACAGTGACGGTCACCTTGTACTATAACATGACAAGCAACAAAATCGCAGGCACGCAAAATGTGACGCTTCCCGCTGGAGAAAACGACACAATCACCTTTGTCTGGAACACTTCAGCCGTCTGCTGTCGCAACTACACGCTCACAGCAGTCGCAACAATAGCTGCGGAGGATTCCGCGCCTGAAGACAACACTCTGACTGATGGTATCGTAGAGGTTAGGGTTCTTGGTGATGTGGATGGCGATGGAAGGGTCAGCGGCTTGGATGTTGCCCTAGCCGGATGGTCGTTCGGAGCGTACGGTCCAGACTTCCTGTATCTAGGCTCACCACCCAGCCCAAGATGGAACCTATACGCCGACATCAACGACAACAACAGAATCGACGGAGTAGACATCGCCATAATCACAAGAAACTTCGGCAACAGCTGCTCTCCATAACCCCCTTTTTTGTTCTTTACAGCATTTAGAAGGCGTGAGGAGTTTTCATGCGTGCCTAGGATCTACGAGTGTCAAACTTAGAGCACGTTCAAAACACTGATTACGGTATTAGTCTATCTGTAAACGGAAGCTTCAATGTGTGGTTTTTTTTGAAATCGCGCCTTTCTTGCTTTCCCAAATTCGCAGAAGTTAACCGCAACTAATAAAACTGAAGGAAGTGCATTATTAACGACATGATATGAATGTGAAGGCTTTAGTAGCTTTTGCGATTGTCGTCCTAGCAGTGTGTTTTTCAGCGTTTAGGGTTGGAATCGTAGTAGCTAGCGAGACGATACGCATAAGAACTGACGGAAGTATTAGTCCCTTGGGAGCACCACTTTCGACGGTGGACAATGTTACCTATACTCTTTCTGATGATGTTGGTTCCATCTTTTTGGAGCGGGACAACGTCGTACTCGACGGGGTAGGACATTCGGTTCAGGGAAGGGGGATAGGTAGGGGCGGCACTGGGGTCTATCTCAACGGAAGGAGCAACGTGGAGATCAGAAACTTGAAAATCGAAGCGTTCGATGTTGGATTATTCCTCAACGGTTCGTGCGATGTTCTGGTTACCAAGAACCTGATTGTAGGTAATGAATATGGCATCCAGCTGTTTTGTTCTTCAGAAAACATGATATCGGAGAACGACATTTTTGGCAATTCCTTTGGTATTGGTTTTGCCGACCAGTCAGAGAACAACACAGTTTTCGGCAACGCGATATGGAGCAACTATGATGGGTTTTGGCTGCGTCATTCCTCAAACAACACGATCTTCGCAAATGACATAGTTAGAAACGACATGTATAGCTTGGCGTTTTACTACTCTTCTGACAATAGCGTTTACAACAACAACCTAACTAGCAACCAGCAGATCTATTGCGACGGATCTGCAAATGCTTGGGATGACGGTTATCCTTCGGGTGGGAACTACTGGAGCGGCTTTGTTGGCGCCGATTCAAATCAAGATGGAATAATAGATTGCGCCTATGTTCTAGATGCGAACAACACGGATAATTATCCATTGGCTGGGGCATTTCTCTTCTACGAATATTCCAACTCGACGCCCAGCTTGCTGGTGACCTTGGTTTCAAATTCCACAGTGTCTGAATTCACCATATCGGTTTCGCCAGATAATCTGGAGCAGAGCATGATCCGGTTCAACGTTACTGCTGAAGGGGTTTCAGGCTTCTGCAGGGTATGCATTCCAGCTGCATTGATGAACGGGACATACCATGTGATCGTCGATGGTGCAGAATCATACTGCGTCAATTACAGCATCGGTGACAGCACCGTGGAAAGGTGGATCTACTTCGCATATCGTGGCTCCAGTTATCAGATCACGATAGTGCCGGAATTCCCATATCTGATTATTCTGCCGTTGTTCACTGCAATGACGCTTATGGCCGTGCGGCTCCATCAGAGAAAGCAGCTTGCTCGTGCTTCAATTGCGGTTTCATAGAAATCAGCCAGAAAGCAAGCGTTGCAGCCTGTAGTTTCTATTACACCAGCGTTTATATCCGGGTTTCTCGCTCTACACATAATGGTGATCATTGTGCCGGAAGTGACATGTCCGAATTGTGGACTCACAATAAACATGGAGAATCGCAGGCAAATAGACTATGATCTGATAATGAGTGCAACTAGGAAATCCGCGACCTTCACCCAACTGCTACATGATACCAAATTGTCAAGGAAGACTCTGAGCATAAGGCTAAGGGAGATGTGCAAGAACGGGGCAATCATGAAAAGTGAAGGACTCTACAAGCTAGGCAACTCTTCGCAAGCTGACAATCGTAGTGTTGGCTCTTTGCAAGTTAAGAGTCTGGCGAGCAATCTTTCAAGGGCTTTCCACGATAGGAGACTTAGAGCCGCTGTGTGGGCGCTGATGCTCGTATCATCCTTTTCGGTATCGGGATACGCTCTGGCCATGTATTATGCGTCATCCCCACCGCAGCTGAATCATAGTGAACCAGTGGCAGTTGGCTATTCCATGATGGCGCTTGAATTGAGCGATGTCAACGACTTGTACAGTTGGCAGGCTGCAATATCCTTCAACGCAACTGAGCTCAAGGTGTTGCAGGTTACGCCTGGCAACTCTGTAGCACTAGAGTTTCCTTTGTTCTACAACTCGAGTGATACTAGTGAAGGGTTGCTCTTGGTTGGAGGTTGCCTAGTAGGGGATGTGGCTGGGAAAAGCGGAAACGGAACCTTGGCGACTATCCTCTTTGAGTGCTTCACTAACAGCTACAAGGCACCATCGATAGTTCCGAAACAAACGGGGTTCGAGACTTTCCTGCAAGATTCCGAATTGGCAAACATACCCCTTGGAACGAAGCTTTCACTCAAAGTCCTCAGCTAGTAAAAGCAGTCCTTGCGCTCCTCCAAGCTTCTCCTTTTTTGTTTTGGTCGCCTGTTTATTTAACTAGCAAGTCAGAGCTTAAATCCCTCGAAATGCACTCTAATGGGCGTGTAGGGGAATCTGTGGATGGGCGAAGGTTGGATTGCAGTAGAAGCTGAATGTGAAGAGCGAAAATGGATGGAAGAAAGTTTCCGTGGCGACTTGAAGAGGCTCGGAAAATGGCTAAGAGACAAAAGACATGTTGCGCTAGTTGTGTGTTTATGGACTGCTGCGCTTTCTATTGTGATAGTCTGGGAATACTATAGTCTTTATGAAAGATACCCTTTTCTTAAGGCATCGGGCTATGCTGTTGCTTTTGCACCCACTTACAGCCAGTATATCCCAAAGTTGTACACACTGGACTATGTTGCTGTTCTGGCGGTGAGTGTGTTAGCTGGGTTCTTGATAATTGATGTTGAAGACACGCTTTTTGGGTTTATTGCTGCAGTCGTTCTGTCAGCCTTGATGAGTGTCGTGTACTCGACATTTTTCATTTGGTACGTGCTGGGTTTTGGTTCAATCTTGGGTTATTCCTTTATTACTACCATAATGTTTGCGGCGCTTCTGAATGTTTTCAGAATGATCTTCCCGTTAGCGTTGCTCGTCACTTTTTTGGGAAGTATTTTCGGGTCATTTCTCAGGGGCCTTGTTCAACCTTCTGCACAGGACTAGACTGGCGAAAAGAAGGCAAGTGCTGAGGCCTCGCTAGTTCATTTGATTTCGGTTAGTCTGTTTTTTTACGTGTTTTTGGCGACGGACTACAATGCCTCTTGCCCCTAGAAGCGATACCGTTCCCCCGAAAATCACCGTTGCTCCTCCTACAGGAAGAAGGTAAGTGTATGGGTAATCTTTAACTGTTACATTATGGTAGAAACCGAGAAAACTTGGCGGCTGATCTCTGGGTCTGGGGGGATAAACGCTTAGCTTAGCTTCGTACGTGCCACTGAAAGGTACTGTTCCCCCAACATCTGAGACGTTCCCTTTACTGTCGAGCATTGGTGATGTGTCTATGCTCCCGTTTTGAATTTTGGTTACGGCCCAGCCTACTAGTCGCTTATAAGCATAGCCCTCTGTTGTCTGCGGGTTTTGCACGGCAAGGTCATAGTCCCATCGTGTCGTGTTGCCAAGCGGGCTGGTAGGGGTTATGTCTATGAAGACGCGCAAAATCGCCACCTGGGATTCATCGTCTGAAACGTCATAATAAGAATATGTTGAGTTTTCCTCTTCTACCCACAGCGCGTGTTCGCGGAAGAGAAATATAAATGTGTCTCCTGCTGTTAGATTGCACGTGAATTCCCATGATCCCGTAGTATACGCGATCGTTTGTTGTTTCGTGGTCATGTGGGCCGCGTTATAGCCTGATATCAAGCCTACCCCGATGAGTGCGAAAATCAATCCAACTATCAGCGTTTTCATGCTTTTTTCAATAGTTAATATTTGGCGAGTTTCTATTAAACGTTGTTCTGGGCATGGGTTGAACTGCCGACACTCATATAAAGTGGTTTCAGCTTGCTTAATAGTGAGTTGCGGTGACGATTTTGGCTTGGATCTTCAAGGAAAAATGGTTTTGGATAATTCTTGCGGCCCTTTTGTCAGTTATTCTGATTCCTTTCATAGTGGTTTCCGCGATATTGAATTTGCCGCCAGTTCTGAGGGTTTTTGCTACTGTGCTTCTGGTTATGTGCTGGGGGGTTGCAGCGGCTTACAAGGATTGGGTTAAAGAGAAAAACGAACAAGAAAAGAAGATGGAAGCACATGGGTCTGCCTGACCATCCGCGTGCGCTATACTCGCTCTTCGTGTTTTGGAAATGCACCCAACGCCAATCCTATTAGTATGGCTGCGGCTAGCATAGCTTCTATGATTGCTATGGGTTGAGGAACAAGCTTTATGCTTATTAAAGGAAAACTCGGATCTATGAAGGCGTAGTTCAGCGCGAGATATGCTGAGGCCGCCGTTATTGTGACTCCCAGTGCCCTGTCTATGTTGAGGTCCAGGGTTTTCATGGTGGCGTGAATTAGAGCGATTCCCATCCAAACGTTGCTCAGGAACCAGACTGTGAGCGGCCAGGTGCCCGTAAGCATGGGCTGATTGAAAAAGACCAGCGGCATGAACAGCTGCAGGGCAATCGGTGCGTATGCGAGAGAAACGCTGTAAGCTATGGTCTTGTACGTGGTGGTAACACCTGTTATTTTGGTCGCGACGAAAAAGACTATGGCAGAAAGCACGAGCCATTTGAGTACTCCGACTCCAAGATAAGTTGCTATGATTCCAAGTACTGAATTGTCAAGAGGTAGGTTGCCTTTCGCCAAGATGTCGAATGCCACTGTGAGCGAAGGATCAAGTATTTTGTTGGCGGTTAAGACGTATAAGCCATTACCCAATCCTGTGAGGATGTTGAGGAAAACAATTATGACAGCAGCGGTTCTTAAGTTTTCAGCTCTCTTTGCGACGCCTTCGTAAAGCGACGAATCCAGCCTTACGGCTCTCAGGATCTGGCCCGGTATGGTTTCCCCGAGAGTTTTGTTCTCGATAGCTGCAGCGCTTCCGATTGCTACCAAGATCATTCCAACAACAAATCCTCCCCCGACAGTCACACTCAAAAGTGACAGCAGCAGAGTGAAAAGGCCGATGTAGTATCGTCTTCGAGGTCTGAGGTAGAACATTACAACCAAAGCTAGGTTTAGCACTGCCAATGCAAGCCAGAAATAAGCAGCGGAGCCGCCGATCATGTCTGGTATCCCTAAGGCTATTCGTCCCCAGTTACCCTGAAAATCCTGTGCAGATGATACTGGGTACGACGAAACAATAATTGCGCTCCCTTGTATTGCAGTCCAGGCGGCATTGATAAGTATTAGTATCGCGCCTACAAGCATGACAGCGACTTGCCTGCTAATTTTCATTTTCATTGTTAATCACCTCGAGTCTTTCCGGCAGACTCTTTTGAGTTTCCGTATAAGTGGCATGCTACGTATTGATCTTTCGAGATCTCGACCAGTTGAGGCTCGAGCGTTCGACAGATATCTCCTATGTAAGATTGGCATCTTGTGTGGAACCGGCATCCTGAAGGTGGATTAACAGGACTTGGGATTTCGCCTTGGATCTTGACGTCGATCCGGTGTGATGATGGATCGGGCACAGGAACGGCGGCGATCAACGCTTGCGTGTACGGATGTAAAGGTTCAAAGATTAATTTCTCAACGGGACCTTTCTCCATTATCTTGCCAAGATACATTACAGCTATCGTATCACACGTGTGTCGAGCCAGAGCGAGATCATGAGTTATGTACAAAAACGAAACTTGAGATTTCTCTCTCAAGTCAACCATGAGGTTCAGAACTTCCGCTCTGATTGAGACGTCTAACATGGAGACAGGCTCATCCGCAACTATGAATTCTGGTTCAAGCGTTAAGGCCCTCGCTACTCCCACTCTTTGTCTTTGCCCTCCACTCAGCTCGTGGGGAAATCGAGTGGTGAATTCCTCAGCAGGGATCAGCTCAACACCCTCCAGTGTTTTTAGGACTTTGTCCTCGATTTCCGATGGGCTCAAACCTCCGCGTATCCTCAATGGTTCAGCCACTATATCAAAAATGGTCATTCTAGGATTCAGAGACTCGTAAGGGTCTTGGAACACCATTTGCATTTTTTGGCGAAAGGGTTTCAACTGTCTTTCGCGAAGCCTTGTTATGTCTTTGTCTTTGAATAGTATTTTGCCGCTTGTGAGGTCGATAAGCCTGAGGACAGCCCTTCCAGTGGTTGTCTTTCCACTGCCGCTTTCTCCGGCAAGGCCGAAAATCTCGCCTTTGCGAATTTCGAAGCTTACGCCGTCGATGGCGTGGACGAATAGATCCTTCCTCGACGTTAGGCTTCCGAAGAATCCCATTCTCACGGGAAACCATTTTTTGAGGTTTTCAACCCTTACAATTGTTTCCGGCATCTTACTTTCTCCTTTCCCAAACGTGTTATTGGACCAGGTGGCATGCGACGTAATGCTTGTTCCCTACGTCTGCAAACCTTGGTTCCTTGGTTCTGCATATGTCCATTGCATATTGGCATCTTGGGTGAAATCTGCATGCAGGTGGCGGCGACAAAAGGTCTGGAGGTGAGCCTGGAATGGACGTCATTCGCGTTTTTTCATCTCGTATCCCTGGAAACGCTTTCATCAGCCCTTGCGTGTACGGGTGTAATGGTTCCTTGAACACTTTTGTTATGTCCGCATATTCGGCGATTTTTCCTCCATACATTATTGCCGTTCTCTGGCATGTTTCTGCAATGATAGACAGGTCGTGGCTGATCATGATCATCGACAGGTTCAGTTTTGTTCTCAGGTCATTCATCAGCTTCAGTATTTGGGCAGCCACTATCACATCCAAAGCTGTACCTGGTTCATCAGCTATTAGAAGATCAGGGTTGCATGAAAGAGCCATCGCTATCATTGCCCGTTGTCTCATTCCGCCGCTGAACTCGTGTGGATAGTTGTCGCGGCGACGTGGGTCAACTCCGACAAGTTCAAAGAGCTTTTGAACCCTTTCGTCTGCCTCTTCTTTGGTCACAAACTCTTCGTGTATCTTTATGCTTTCCACTATTTGTTCCCCGATTTTGTAGACAGGATTTAGGGCGTTCATAGCCCCTTGGAAAACTATTGATATTCCCTTCCATCTGATGCGCGTTCGCATTTCGTCTTCAGTGAGTTTCAGAAGGTCTGTGCCATTAAATAGAATGTTTCCCCCAAGAATTTTCCCGTTTAATGGCAAGATCCGCAGTATAGACAGCGAGATTGTTGTCTTTCCAGATCCAGATTCGCCTACGACGCCCACTGCTTCACCTTTCTGAACGTCGAATGAAACGTCGTCTACAGCCTTGACTGCACCTCTTTTAACTGTGAAATAGGTCTTTAAGTTTTTTACTTCTAGGAGAGGCATTTGGTTCAACTCCTTTCCATATGCTAACGTTATCTTGCCTTTCAGGAAACTAGATTATGGAGACAAGTAGATTATATTTAAGGCTTTGGCTGCAGGCAAAGTTTTTAAATCTGCATGGTAGTCTTCCTCATTCGGATGACGAAAATTGCAGAGTCGGTGGGTAAACAGGAATGTTGATTTGGCAGGTCTGAGCAAGCGCATTGAAGAATTCTTCAAGAGCAAGGCCTTTGAAGTTCTAGTTGAAGGTTCCAAAGAAGAATTTAGAGTGATGGGTGTCTTGCGAGTTGGAGATAGGCTGCGAAGTTCTTTCGTGAGTATCAATGGGAACCCCAATGATTTTATAGTGGGGTTCTCAGGCGACCAGAGGAGTAGACTCTCTCAGTTTCTTACGCCTTTGATAACAATGTTTGGAGGGGGGTTTTTGATATTGGAAAGGCTGCAGTCGCAAGAGTTCTATGATAGACTGGAGACAGAATTCTGGGCTGTTGTGGAGAATGCGGTGAACCAGACTGCTGCGACTTGAATCGTATATGCGGTAGCTGTTGGAACGATTCACCAAGACTTAAATATCCGCTCTGAAGCTAACTTATTTGGGTGAAGGAATTGGGGTTTAGATCGTTTCTTGTTAAGCGACTTGCAATAGCTTTCGTAATGCTTTTTGTAGTGTTGTCGCTCAACTATGTGTTGTTCTTCGTGATGCCCGGAGATCCAGCCAGTCTCTTCCTAACCCCAAGAGGAGGCTCTCCTGACGCCAGAAAGGAGTTTGTGGCGAGACTAAGGGCGCGATGGGGGTTTGACCTGCCACCTGAACAACGTTATCTTCTTTACGTGAAGAACATGCTAACGTGGAATTTTGGCGACTCGTTGGTCAGCAGTCACTCAATCAGCTCTGACATGATGGGGCGATTATGGTGGACCTTTGAGCTTATGGGTGGGTCTACAATTCTTGGCCTTTTGATCGGCGTCTCGTTAGGGGTTCTGGTCGCCTATAAGAGAGGCGGCAAATTTGACAATGGTGCGGTAACAATGTCCTTGATAACGTATTCACTCCCTGTGTTCTGGATTGGACTAGTTCTGATCCTTGTGTTTACGGTTTGGCTTGGCTGGTTCCCGAGCGCAGGGGCATTCCCGTACGATTGGGGTCTGCCAGGGCGATATCCCACAGGGTACACGATTTCTGCAGGGAATGGAGGTCAGTGGAGTGGAAACGTAGTTATGTCGATTAGTCTGCAAGGCATGATCACGCTTCTGTCAGGGTATGTGTCGCACTTGGTGCTGCCGATTGTTACACTTACGCTTTTCGGCTACGGCGGATATCTCCTACTCACAAGGGCTACAATGGTTGAAGCCCTTACTGAAGACTACATAACAACAGCTAGAGCTAAAGGAGTGCCTGAAAGAAGTGTAATTTTCAGGCATGCATTGAAGAATGCGTCTTTACCTTTGATAACCAGCGCTGCACTGGCTTTTGGGTTCATGATGGGAGGCGCTATAATCACCGAAAGAGTCTTTTCATGGCCAGGAATGGGAAGGTGGATTTTCGAGTCGATCACTTTCAATGACTATAGTAGTTTGCAAGCAGTATTCTACATTATGGCGTTACTTGTGATCGCTGCCAACATCATAGCGGACATCCTATATGGAATCATCGATCCAAGAATCAAATATGGGTGATCACATGTCAACCAAGAAGAGCAGAAAAGAGACACATTTGACTTACAATTTGAAAAGATTCGCAAATTTCATGAAAATCTTTCTTACGAACCCGAAAGGACTACTCGGGGTAGTCATAATTGCGGCCTTTGCTGTCATTGCGTTCTTTCCTTCATTCTTTGCTGCCCATGATCCAGTGAATGCAAGAAATCTCGCGGGCTGGTTCGCAGCTCCTGTATGGCTAAGAAATGTTCCAACTGAGCTTGGAGGCATGCCTGACTTGAGTTTTAACTATAACCCAATGTCGAACTCGGGCTTTGAGAATTCAACCTCACTGTGGAACTTTACGAGTACAGATCAGTTCGCGCATACAGTCGTCAGGCACGAAGAGAGTCTAAATGACCGCACGGGGATAGTTGACGTTGGTTTCCAGCGTGGTGAAGCTGGGAAGGCTTATGGGAATGTTACGGTAAGCCTGACACAGGACTTCTATTACCCGTACAGTGGGCCCCCATTTAGCTTTCAAGGACATCTCGTTTTCCTTCTAAATGCAACGAATACGACTAGCAGTCACTTGGACACGCGTATGAATGAAAGCAATCGAGGTCAATGGCCATGGCCAACATACAACATAACAGTCTCGACACTTGACGTGCCTGTCAAGATCACTATGTATTTTGAAAGCCTTACTATGAATCGCACGTTACCGATTTGGCCTCTGCGAGAATATTACACTACTTACACTCCTGTGGAAATGTACGGAATGGAGATTGATGGAACCTACATGAACAGTTCGGAAACTATATCACTTCTTGGTTCAGATGAAGTAGTTAGCCACGCTCTAACTGGGTGGGTTGACAGTGACAAAGCCATAGATCCAATAGACTCAAACGGGATACGCATAGGCACCATGATTTCCGAGCAGTATGGCTCGAAGCAGTTTCCAACGACAGTGTTCTTCCCCAAGGAAGCAGACCCAAGCTGGTTTAGAGTGGGTTTAAACGTGACGTTTGTAGACAAAGATCCCTCTAAGCCTGTCAGTTCAGACGTTTATCTCGATACTGTAGACTTGCGCACGCTGGGAACAGGCTGGAGTATAATGGGAACAGACCATCAAGGAAGAGATCTTTGGAGCCAACTCGTGTTTGGCGCGAGAATCTCTTTATATGTGGGAGTCTTGTCTACGATTCTGGCTGTCGGCATAGGTTTAACAGTGGGTCTGATGGCAGGCTACTTGGGGAAAGCCGTTGACGAAATCCTCATGAGAATCTGCGATGTCCTTCTCGTCTTGCCCGGATTGCCACTATTAATAGTCTTCATAGCTGTTCTAGGGACCAACATAAACAATTTGATCATAATACTCGGCCTCCTAGGCTGGATGGGTTTCGCAAGACTGGTTCGATCTCAGGTAATTTCTCTCCGTGAAAGACCATTCATCGAGGCTGCAAAAGCAGTTGGAGCTAGCAAAACTCACATCATGCTTAGACACATCTTGCCAAACGTTATGTCTCTGGTTTACGTTACGTTGGCAACAACAGTGCCTGGAAACATAGTGGCTGAAGCGTCTCTTGGATTTCTAGGGTTCACTGATCCAACTAGGATGTCATGGGGTTTGATGCTTAATAACGTAAATGCAAACTCGGCATTCCAGAGCTGGTGGTGGGTTGTTCCGCCTGGATTATGCATTGCCTTAATAGCCATTGCCTTCGTATTGTTTGGCTATGCGCTGGATGAAGCTCTGAATCCGAGACTTCGCATGCGAAGATGACTCCACATGCCACTTCGACAACTGACGGGCTCAATGACATGTTTGTAGGGAAGCAAGGTTAGGTACGCCTCACGGACTGCACATACGCTTGTCCGCAATCATAGAAGTACATTGGAAAGTCGTTAACCTGCGTTGCTTTCTCTACAGCGTTGGAGAAGACTGCAAAAGACAAACGTAAGCTCGGACAAGCTTGTGAAGCGGGGCCTTACATCTATCACGTCTTGCGTTGTGGTACGCGTGTTTTGCTCACGTTATTTTCCACACTAGGAAAATAGAGCATTTTTCCATAAGCCTTTTAAATCCGTTCCTACTTATAAAATACCGCTCAAAAAAAGGAGAAAGGAGAAAAATAAACATGCGAAAAGAGATATCATACACACCAATAGCGATTTTAGTGATACTAGTCGTTTCAATGTTTACAGCTATTCCAGTGAGTGCCTTCATACACCCAGACGGAACCGTAGACAACAATTCCGAACTGTTCGGACCTCACGTGGACCAAATTCAGTTCAAGATGTACGGTAGCACGGACGCTATGTGGCAGGCGATGAATCTGGGGGAAATTGACCTCTGTGACTGGCCGCTGACAACCAGTTGGCGTCAGACATTCGCTTCGAACCCAGATGTTAACGTGGTGAGCGCAGGCGGCGAAGCCGGCATGTTCCTGATCGACTTCAACATGGACCCCTACCCAATAATGCCGAACGGTCCAGGCCGCGAAAATCCAGTGTACACGAAAGCGACACCAGGCTACACGCTTGGCATCCCGCCGATAAGCTATAACGAGCACTTCAGATGGGCATGCTTGTACCTGTTCAACAGAACCTTGTTCAACCAAGTCCTAGGACCCGCAGGCTTCCCAATATTGACTCCAGTGCCATCCTACATGGGTGGTTACATATGGACAGGAGCCACAAGCCCACCAAACACCCCAGACTACGCTGCTGCAATAGCGGAGTTGAACGCTGGCGGCATAAAGAACAATACTGGAACGTGGTACTGGGACTACAACGGTGACAACACTCCACAGACGAATGAAATAGACGCAGCCAAAATAATGTTGACTTATAGGCAGGACGCGTACAGAACCCAAGCAGGCGTACAACTCTACACTGAACTAGAAAACATGGGCTTCACCGTCGACCATCGATCACTTACTGGTGGAGAGAACTATCAGCAGGCATTGTTGGACAAGAACTACCACATTACCACTCTGGGCTGGATATACATCGGGCCAGACCCAGACTACCTGTACGACCTCTACCACGTGACAGCCTTCTATGACGACCCAGAAAGCAGCTGCCCGAACACGGCAGACCTCAACGACACGCAAACAAACCTGCAAGCAGAAGGCATAAAATTCGCCCTCACACCCGAAGCCGCAGTAACAGCAGCAATTGCGTTCCAACAGAGGTTCTATGCAATATGTGCCTCAATACCCTTGTTCAGTTCAGCACGTTACGGTGCGAACGCTAAGTACTACACAGGCGGCAACGACGGCGTTAAGAAGCTCACAGACGATGGAGAAAACCAGTACAGGCTCAAGAACCAGTCGGATCCCACCAGCCGACGTGAATGGCTTGGATTCTGCAATCAGGCAGGAGTCGGGAGCAACACCTGGTTCAGCGAGGTAAATGCTTGGCCAAACTGCACCGTATACGGCAACAACAGCCAAATGACTCTACGCTACGGCTGGAGTGAGCAGGGTTATCCGAAGCACATTAACCCGTTCTACTCGGAGTGGTACTGGGACAGCATGGTCCTAGGTGTGCTCTACGACGGGATGGGCTACAGAGACCCGTACGACGTGTCACAGTGGAAGCCGGATCTAGTCAAGAACTGGACCGTAGGCACATGGAATGACCCAATAGGCGGACTGGACAAGTCTAAAGTGCAAGTCACTTTGAGGCCTGACGTCTACTGGAGCGATGGCACACCCTTGACGATCGCAGACGTAGTCTTCAGCTTGGTGGAATCAACACCGCTGCTGATTCAATACGGCAACGCGCCGCCATGGTGGTGGCCAACAGCGGAACTCGTCAGGTCACTCAGCATAATCGATCCGTACACGGTGGAAATCCTCTACAACGTTAGCAGCTTCTTCGCTTTAGGCTGGACCATTGGAGGCTTCTACATCGTGCCAAAGCACATATGGAAACCACTGATAATCTCAGGAATGGCCATGAACGCGTTTGCTCCAGACCCGAACTTTATCAATTCAGGACCATTCAGATACCTGCAATTCGCCGCAATGTCAAGCCTAGTAGTGGTTGCGAACACGGCTGGCCGCACAGTGACAACGGACATGGTCTCGCATGGCGCCGTAGCAGGCCCAGGCGTAGGACAAGTACACCCCGTAACTTCAACGAAGGCATACCACAACTACTGCCCAGTGTACGTGGACATACACACTACGTCACCTGTGAAGTACGCGACAAAGATTAACCTGCCGAACGCGAGCATAAACTCCGTGACAGTGAACTACGACGTGACATTGCTCAACAAGTGGCTGAACAGCAGCGGCGTATCCTCAAACATGATCGCCGACAAGACGGTGCTCGTCGACGGCGTCCTGCAAACTGACCTCACCTGTGACTTGATGGTCAACATGACGGGTAACGGTACACAAACTAGCTTCACGATGCCCGTGGGAGCCGACTCGATGGTTACAGGATCCATGCAAGTATGGGTAAACAACGTTCTAAAGACTCTTGGCACTGATTACACCGTAAACTATGCCAGTGGAACAGTCACGTTTGCTGTGGCACCGGCAAATGGTAGCAACATTACGTTCAAATACCAGTTTTATTCAAAAAACCCAAACACCCTTGCGCCAGGCGTACCTGACGTCGAAAGCGGCACATACACCTTCACCACAGGCTTGCACACCATAGTCGCATGCGCCAACATCACAGGGCCATCAATGATTGACGATATTCACCCGAACCCATGGATCAACCAAACAATCTGTGTTACCCTATACCTTTGGGTGTCAATCAAGGAAGACGCTGCAGGCAGCACATTCTACGACCAATGGTACAATGGCCAGCTGGCTTCATACGCGTACAGGACCGAGTTGCCGACCCCTGACTTCAGGGTCAGTGGTTCAGACGTATCTCGTGCAAAGTTCGCGTTTGGTGCTTACCCAGGCCACCCAAGATGGGACTCAGTCATGGACATCAACGGCAACTACAAGATCGACGGCTCAGACATAGCGCTAATTGCGAAGAAATTCGGTTGGCCCTCATGGGGATGGCCGCCGATAACGCCACCGCTACCTATTTGCTGATAAAGACAGTAATAGCTGAAAGCATTTCCCACCTTTTTTTGTTTTTAACCTTGCAATAACAAGTGTTTCTTAAACTCGTTCTATTGAGAGAATGGCCTATTCCAGAAGGAGAATATTGTTCCAGCCGAAATAGAACATAATTCCAAAATGCTTAAATTCAGAAACCCGCGTAGTATATTTTGTAAAAAGGAGAAGGGAGAAAGAAAAATGAAGAGTAAATTATCAATTCTAGCAACCTTGATCATAGCTATGCTTATGACATCAACTGTTTCAGCCTTTGCATTCAGCATCACGGAGCCTCACAACAGGAATGCCATGTGGGTTGAGCCCTCAGCGATAAACCTCACGACTGCAACCTCTGTCGGCTATAAATTCAACGTGACTGTGGCCATGAACATCACCGAAAACGTCTTCTCGTATGGGGTTGGAATGAAGTACAATAGGACAATGTTGAAGGCAACTAAGGGAGGCTTCACACAGCCACCAACCAGCGAGTACATGACGGGTCATTCGACCACGGCTTCAGGACCGATAATCGACACTAGCTACCTTGGAAACGGCAGCATACTGGCAAGCGAAGCAGCTTCACCCGGAGACTTTCCACTTGGACCTCACAGCGGAACCCTCATATGGGTAGAATTTGAGATTCTGATTGCACCAGGCAAGGGCCAAACACTAAACAGCGCATTCAACATCAGCATGTACAAGAGCGCAGGCGACACCTTTGTTCTTGATGAAAACTTGGCGCCACTTACATTCACGGCATATGATGGAACTTTCACGTACGTATGGCAGCAACCTACAACTTATCCACACATGGGCATTGAACACGACACGGGCTTCGGCGCATCGCCGATAACACTGAACCCCACGCCAGCGACCGCTTGGCCAATAGCATACGGTCCAAGCCCGCCAGCTGCAGTGGGTTCAGGCTTCACAGCAAGCCTCATTATCAAGAACTTGGACCCAGCTTGGGGCCTGACGAACGCTTCGTTCAGACTGAGCTACAACAGCACCGTCATTGACGTCCTAGGTGGCCTAGCCAACATTACGATAAACCCACTTTGGTTAACATCGGTACCGTCATATGCACCTGGCACGATAGACATCTTCGTTGAGAACTACAATGGTGTAGCCGGAGGCAACCTGCTCGTCGCAACAGTGATGTTCACTGTGATGATTCAGGGAGCCAATCCGCCGCAAAGCGCGGTAGACTTCAGCTTGCTGACCTACACCAACGTTGTGTTCTGGGATCACACAATCTCGATAGATGCCGATCCATCAGACTCGGGCCGAGTCAACATCATCCCATTGATCGCTCTACCATTGCCTTACCTTAAAATTGTACCATCGTCAACCATAATCGGTCCAGCACCAAGCATCGGCAGCATATTCTGCGTGGACATTGACGTAGTGAACATGAGCCGGTTCTGGTTCGATATAGCCGTCCAGTTCAGACTACAATACGACTCCAACGTGCTCGAGTTCGTCAGCGCTACTGAAGGAGGTTTCATGACAGATCCGCAGTGGAACCTGTACGGGACATTCTTCATAAGCTTGGATAACGTTGGGGACCCATTGTTCGGAGACCACGTAGCAGTCTTAGACATGCTGTATCCAAACACGACCAACGGCGATTATGACCAAACAGTGTTCCCGAACACGATAGAGTCTCCAGCAGCTGACGCCACAGTGGCAACAGTCTGCTTCAAAGTCCTACAGCAAAACTGCTTCGGTCTGCCTAGCATCACAACCTACCTGAATCTGCCTCCATTCTGGGCACCCACAGACAACTTTTTCATCGACAAAGAAGCAAACTACCTACCCAGTACATCACCCCTGAATGGCACGGTCACGATACTCGCGCTTGACTTCGTAGGCCGCCAAATAGACCTATACGGTGGAGCAGTCAATGACGGATACGGAGTTCTGGTAGGCGCACCGTACCTGCAGTTCCCAGTACCGTACGGCGGACAGGGACCAAACCACTGGATGGACATAGTGTTCCCGCAATCATGGCTTTATCTCCATGCAAACGTTACGTACAACTACTGGCCAGTCCAATCCAAAGACGTTGGCTTCGAAATCGAAGGACCATACGAGCACTTACCGAACGGCACGTACGTTCCACTTCAACGATACCAAATTTGGGCGAAGTTCACGGCAACAACAGACTCAAACGGTGTAGCCAACTACGCCTTCAGAATGCCATGGCCATGCGAAGACCCTGACGGCATAACAGGCGTATGGAAGATAACCTCAACAGTAACCATAGCCGACGTAGTAGTCAGCGACATTATGATGTTCTACTACGAGCGCCTAGTTGACATAGTAAGCGTGACAACCGACTCGTACAGCTACTATCACGACGAGTGCGTCAAAGTGACTGTTAGCTACAGGACGCATTCAGTTGAATACTATCCAGCACTGTTCGCAGTGGTGATTACAGACGACCTAGGCGTACCATTCGGCATGGCACTGTACGGCCCAATTCAAGTAGGAGGAGCAACCTTCTGCACATGGAAGCCAGACGAATTCACGGTGACAATATGCATACCTAAATGGGCGTATGCAGGCAACGGCTACGTGCACGTGTCTGTCTACGACAAAGACCCAACAGAAGGCGGCGAAGCCTTAGCACCAGAATTCACGCCAGCCCCAGAGATCAACATATACCCATACTAAACTCTAAAACCCAACCTTTTTTTTTGTGTGTGTTTTCTTCAAGTCAAGTTAGACTCTGCCGTCTTAACGCGCGCAGAATAGTATTCCAGAACGCTTATTACATGCTTTGATCTTTGAACAAAAAACAGAAGAAGGGAATACAATGTACAAGAAAGGAAAAATGCATGTTTTATTCCTCGTGTTGCTAGCGATCACGGCGTTTGAACTATCAAGTTGGCAAGGATTCATCACGATGGGCTCGCCTGGCCTAACCCTAAGCGTAGCGACAGACAAGCCGACATATGTACTGCGGCAAAAGGTAGCCATAAACGGAAGCATAACCCTAGATGGGTCACCGGCAACTGACCTGGTGGTGGCGCAGCAGGTAAAAAGCCCATCGCCATACCCACCCTACTCCTTCAGAACTCTTTCCCTGGGAAACCCGAGCGGGCCTTGGTCCGTAAACATCACTAGCATTGCCATTAAAGACGGAAGCGGCAATCCAATAGACACGATCAAAGCAGGGTCTCAGATGAAGGTCAGCATGAGAGTTGACAACTTACAAGGAAACTCGGTATACATATTCGCCACGGTCACAGTGTACGACGCAAACATGGCTTCAATAGGAACATACGTGTGGACAGCAAGCATAGACCCTATGCAATCAAGTGCGTCAACTTTCCAAATAGACGTTCCCAAGAGTGCGGTTTCAGGTCGTGCCCTAATAGTTGGCTGCGTGTACAGCAATGAACTCGACAACGGAGGACTCCCTTACTGCCCGGAGAAGGTCTTCTACTACTGCATAAGCAGAACGCAAACCGGACTCTTAGGATTAGCGCAGTTCCCGCCGCCTCCGCCACAAAACACGCCAGGTGTCTATGACGCCTCAATCAGACTGCCCACAAACCCGAGGCCAGGCCAATACGCAGTCTACGTGCTGGCACAGTCAGGTCCAGCAACATTCTCGTCGGCGACAACAAGCTTCCAAGTGCAAAGCGCCAATGGCGTTCCACCACAAGCATCCTTCGCTTATTGGCCGATAACCCCGACAGTTAACCATACTGTCGATTTTGACGCATCATCATCGACGCCTGAAGGATACAGCGACATCATAACCAGGTATGATTGGAATTTCGGCGACGGAAGCCCTCATGTCATCAAGACAGGCAGCCCGGCTGACCCAACAACAAGCCACGTTTTTGCACAAGCGTTGAATTATACCGTGACGTTGAACGTAACGGACAACGAAGGATTATGGTGCACAACATCAAAACAAATAACCATTGGCTTAGGCTATGGTCCCACAGCGAACTTCACATGGATCCCCTCTAACGCTCTATTGAATGAAACGGTGACTTTTGACGCGTCACTATCGACACCCGGAGACTACAGCACGCTAGTAAACTACGTGTGGAACTTCTCAGACGGCACTGGAATCTTCAACGTTTCGACACCACAAACAACGCATAGTTTCACCCAGCCAGCAAACTACACAGTCATGCTAACAGTTTGGGACTCAGTGAACCGGACCGCATCAACATCCAAAATAATCCAAATCATGAACTTCACACTCAAGATCTACGACCTAAACCATAATGGCCGCATTGACGGCACCGACATAGCCATGGTTTCATGGTCCTTCGGCTCATATGGTCCAGACTACCTATATCCAGGCTCCCCACCCCATCCAAGATGGAACCCCGATGCCGATTTCCTCGGACAGAACAGAATTACCGGAACTAACGTGGCCCTGGTCGCAAGACACTTCGGAGAAGACCCATAGCATCTCGGCACTAGAAACGTTTCCAGCAAAACCCCAAAAACCTTCACAATCTCCCCCTTTTCTAAACCCGGAACACCATTAACAGCAAAAGAACACTATTCCGAAATCTTTAAGGCAATGTTCTGCAGATAGTAATCACAAATAGAGGAGAGAGGAAAAATGAAAATAGTTGCAAAAGCCTTATCCATATTTATCGGCATACTCCTTGCTGCAAACATCATTGCGATCTCGGTCACCCCATGTTTTTCCTTAGAACCCCACAACGCGAACGCCGTGTGGGTTGAGCCCGCCTCCGTGGGCTTTGGCCCCGCGAACGCCACGGTCGGCACAAAGTTCAACGTGACGGTGGCCATGAACATCACTGAAAACGTCTTCACGTATGGAATCGGAATGAAGTACGATAGGACAACGTTGAAGGCGAGTAAGGCAGGCTTCACCAAGCCGCCGACCAGCGAGTACATGACGGGCCACGCTACCACGGCTTCAGGCCCGATAATCGACACGAGCTACCTTGGAAACGGCACCATACTGGTCAGCGAATCATGCTCAGGCATGGACTTTGTACCTGGGCCTCGCAACGGGACCCTCATATGGGTAGAGTTCGAATTCGTGAAAGTGCCGACTCCTGGACAAACACTACCATTCAACATAAGCAGATACGTAAACCAAGGCGACACGACCGTGGCTGACGACTACCTAAACACTCTCACTTTCACGGCACACGATGCAACCTACACGTTTGAAGGACCAATCACTCCACCCCCACTTTCAGTTACCATATTGCCGCTCTCAGCTTCAATCTATGTTGGTCAATCCGTGCCGTTTACGTCAATAGTCAGCGGAGGCGCATTCCCCTACACTTATCAATGGTACCTAGACGGAAATCCAGTTTCAGGAGCAACATCAAACAATTGGACGTTTGCACCAATTATAAACGGATCCTACACCATCTACCTGAACGTCACTGACAACATCGGAGCCACTGCAACATCAAGCAACGCCTTCGTCACGGTAGCCCCTCCGCCCGGCGCAACCAGGATATCTGTGGAGCCGTTAGAAATCAGAGACTTGACAATGGGGCCATCCTCAACCTTCTACGTTAACATAACACTGGCCAACGTAACAGACTTGAAGGTTTGCGAATTCAACTTCACCTATGATCACTCAATTCTGAGTTGGATCGGCATCGAAGTCTTCAAGGTTCAAGGCCAGTACCCGATAGCGAACGTGATACTAGACGATAACGCAGGTTTTGTCTGGGTGAATCTCAACTACCCTACCGCAATCAATGTGAACGCCCCAACCTCAATAGTGATGTTGCACTTCCACGTTGAAGCGTATGGAGAGACAGTGTTAGACCTACATGACACTCACCTCTTAGACTCGGAAGCACACGCGATAAGTCACCAAGAATTAGACGGCTTGTTTGCCAATCGAATCCGCGACGTAGCGGTGACCAACGTTGTTCCAGCATTGCCATATACATATCAAGGATGGCCACTGCCCATCAACGTAACCGTCAAGAACGCTGGGAACGCAAGCGAAACCTTTGGCGTAAGTGTCTATTACAACGATACGAACCTGATCGGAATCATTCCATTCGTCAACTTGGTCCCAAACGCTGAAGCAACCCTGACCTTTGCTTGGAACACCTCAGGTGTAGCTGAAGGAAACTACACGATAAAAGGCGTAGCATCCACTGTACCGTACGAGTTCAATCTAACTAACAACGTCTACGTTGATGGCATCGTGCAAGTATTAACAATAATACACGATATAGCAACAACAAACGTCACCACGTCAAGAAGCTGGGTTTACAAAGGCTACATCGTGCAAATCAACGTGACCGCCGAAAACCTTGGAAACGTCACCGAGAGTTTCAACGTAACTGCATTTGCAGACAGCAACTTAATAGGGCTGACCCACGTCACGGACTTAGCCCCAAATGCAGAAGTCACATTGACATTCAACTGGAATACATCTCTCATTGCACCATGCCATAACTACACGATAACAGCAAACGTGACTATACTACCATTCGAGTTCAACCTAACTAATAATGTTTACACCGACGGCTTCGTGGAAGTTAGGATTGTTGGTGATGTGGATGGTGATGGGAGGGTCAGCGGCTTGGATGTTGCCCTAGCCGCATGGTCGTTCGGAGCGTACGGTCCAGACTTCCTGTACCCAGGCTCACCACCCCACCCAAGATGGAACCCCTACGCCGACATCAACGACAACAACAGAATCGACGGAGTAGACATCGCCATAATCACAAGAAACTTCGGAAAAAGCTGCTCTCCATAACCCCATTTTTTCCACGAAAAAACTTAAATGCAAACGCGATGACATAGAGGTTTCAGGGAGAATTCGATGAAAAAAGCAACATCAATCTTCATTACGACCATAGTCAGTTCACTATTGATACTCGTTTTGGCGACAATGCTACCAAAAACATACGCTGGAACACCAGCTGAGCCGCACAACGCGGACGCTATGTGGGTTGAGCCCACCTCTGTGGTCTTTAGCCCCGCAAACGCCACGGTCGGCACAAGGTTTAACCTCACGGTGGCCATGAACATCACCGAAAACGTCTTCACGTATTCGATCGGAATGAAGTACGTCAGGACAACGTTGAAGGTGAATAGGTCAGGCTTCACACAGACACTCACCAGCAACTACATGATGGGTCATTCAACCACGGCTTCAGGCCCGATAATCGACACGAGCTACCTTCAAAACGGCAGTGTGCTGGCAAGCGAATCATGCTCAGGCGCAGACTTCATACCAGGGCCTCACAACGGGACTCTCATATGGGTAGAATTCGAATTCGTGCAAGTGCCGACTCCTGGACAAACACTACCGTTCAACATAAGCAGGTACGTAAACCAAGATGACACATCTGTCAAAGATGACAACTTCCTACCTATCACCTTCATAGCCTACGACGGCGTTTATCCGATCGTGCCAGAACTCCTTGCCTTGGCGTTGCCAGCCCTTTTTGCCTCATCAGCTCTAGCTGTGATTTTGGGCAAGGCAATGTCAAAGAAGAAGACAATGTAGGAATACAGCAACCAACAACTCCTTTTTTTTGTCTCTGGGCAGCCAGCATTCCAGATCATTACATCCATAAGTAAACGGATATTGGACTTGATATGCCTCCCGCAACTTGAAGCTTCAAAACGCACCAAGCACAGACAGTTTTCGTGGATCCTCATAAATGAGACTTCGGGAGCGGAAAGCATATTCTCGTGAAAACAAGACGGACTGATTGCGCGTGTCTCTTAGTATGAATTTCAACTGTAGATTCTGAATCAAAAGTGTGGATTCAGAAGACTAAAATATTGAATAGAACCACATGGGTGGCAACAGGTGTATAAATTGAAAAAGAAAGTATTGCTAACAATGCTGATGCAGCTACTAATCATTAGCATGGCAACGTTATGCTCTGTCACTCTAAACCACGTGCAAGCCCAAGCTACAACAGAACTGCACATTGACCCTGCGTCGTACACAGCCCAAAGAATAGGCGAAACTTTCAATGTCACTGTAAACATCCGCAACCTAGAAGCATCCGAGAAACTGGTATTTGCCCAGTTCAGGGTGCAGTACAACGATACTCTGCTGCAAGCCACAGATGTAAGTGAGGGGCCATTTATGCAACAGTTCCATAATGCGGCTCAACCGCCATACACTACCTTCATCAACTTCATCGAGGATGATCCGCTCTACGGTCCTAACGTGCTCGTAGGCATACTGTTGATTCCAAACTCGACTCCTGACGGTGGTGTGTGGACAAACTATCCGTATGGGAGTGGAACGCTAGCAACCATAACATTCAAGACACTACATAGGCCGGTGGAGCCGTCGCCTGCAGCTACATGTCTCCTGAACCTTGCGGACACAGAGTTAATAGGTGATATTCCAGGCCAAGACAACGTAACCCAAATCCAACACGTAGCGACAGGGGCAACATACTATGCTCAGTCAATTCCGCTGCCAAGAATGAGTATACAGCCAAGCGATTACCACGCAGTATTGCTCGGTGAGATTTTCAATGTGAGCGTAGACATAGAAGGTATCGACGTCGACTGGAAACTGGTATTTGCCCAGTTCAGGGTGCAGTACAACGATACTCTGCTGCAAGCCACAGATGTAAGTGAGGGGCCATTTATGCAACAGTTCCATAATGCGGCTCAACCGCCATACACTACCTTCATCAACTTCATCGAGGATGATCCGCTCTACGGTCCTAACGTGCTCGTAGGCATACTGTTGATTCCAAACTCGACTCCTGACGGTGGTGTGTGGACAAACTATCCGTATGGGAGTGGAACGCTAGCAACCATAACATTCAAGACACTATATCAACCCAGCTGGCAACAGCCGTCACTCACATCAGAACTAGTGCTGAACGACACGCAGTTAATTGAAGACCTGAACCAAACCAGTGTGGCAACGATTCCAAGCACATTCACGAACGGCTTATACAACATCAGTCCTCCAGAGTTCTCCTACGAACCAGCTGAACCATCGGCAGGCGAGGTTACAGTATTCAAAGTGACCGAACCAGAAGATCACGTTCCGCTAGTATTCAACTGGGATTTCGGAGATGGAATGACTACGAATACAACCTTGCCGACCATTGCCCATGCATTCCCAACCAACGGAAAATACGATGTCACCTTGACTTGCACCATGAACAATACAGAAACAACCAGTGTTGAAACCGTAACCGTCGAGTCCTACATGCCTCTAGGCGTAACAGCAGAGGTTGGAACACTGCATTTCAAAGGAGAAACAGCAGAATTCACTGTGCTAACGACAGACGCAGGAAACCCTGTAAACGCAACGAGTCTAGAAGCAAAACTCTACTTCAACGGAGTCTTGATTGCCGACCTTAGCACTGCAATTGAATATGTCGACACAGGTTTCTACATGATACCGTACTACATACCGGCAACCGCATCGGCTGGCGAATACACGCTTCTCGTTAAAGCCGAATACTACGGAGCCCACGGTGCGACAATAACAAAATTCACCATCAGCCCAACACTGACCGCATGGAACGATTCAATAGCTCAAATAACAGCTATTCGAGACGGAGTTGCAACGATATCAAATGGCGTAACAAACCTTACACTGAACTTGACAACAATAAATGCGACATTGACTGGCCTGATACAAAGCAATGGAGAAGTCCTAGCCAGAATAGAAACCACGGCGGGAGCTCTGACAACGAAACTCGACACAATAAATGCGACATTGACTGGCCTGATACAAAGCAATGGAGAAGTCCTAGCCAGAATAGAAACCACGGCGGGAGCTCTGACAACGAAACTCGACACAATAAACGCTACGATAATCACAGTGCAAGGAAATACTGCAACAATCAGCTCAACTCTCGGAAATGCCAAGTTGGAACTAGATGGAGTGCAATCAAACGTCACCACAACGTTGTACGCCACTTCCGCATTGTCAGCAATAGCGGTTATTCTGGCCGTGGCAATCCTCATGAAAATGAGGAAAAAATAACCCCCCATCCTTTTTTGGAAAATAAACTATAGCATATCGCGCACATACTCGTATACTCTTTTCAATCCCACTTTGATTGTTCCTTAAGTACACGCAAGATCTCTTGGATCGCAAAAAGAATATTCTGAGAATTCTGCCATTCAAGAAAGAAGACTTTATTAGGAGAAACAAAATTAGCAATTGCAGGAAACAAAAGGTCACATGAAGAACACCGGCCTGAAAAGATGGAAGAAATGCAAAAAAGAATGATTATTCTCTTGGTTATGGCCTTAATGCTGGCGCCGGCAGCATTCGCTGCGAGTTGGCAGCAGATCACGACCTTTACACCGCTCGGCAGTACTGGAACAGAGGGCTACAGCACGGACCCCTTCAACGTCCTTGGCAGTGAATGGAGAGTGGATTGGAGCTATGTGCCAATCGCGCAGACTCCAGGATCGACTTCAACTGCTTTTGCAGTCTGGGTCTTTCCGAAAGGTGAGACAGGCAACGCCGTAGCTGAGATACATCAGACAGGCTCAGACCAGACAAGCGGCACCTCATACATACATCAGGGCAGGGGCGACTACTACCTTATGATAAATGTGGTAAATGTGCAAAGCTACACGGTGACGGTGCTGTATGATGCTGACTCTGTTGCGACGCAAAGCATTGACCTAAGATTGGCTGCAGCAGCAGTCATCATAGCGATCGTCATAATAGTAGCGATAATAGCGATATTCAAACGTCGCAAGAAGTAACAACCTTGCTAGGTTGCTTTGAGGTTGTACCACTCGTATTTGTAACAGTAGACTAGCTGCTTACCCCTACAAGAGATAGGAGTTCCCTTCACTTCTCTCCAGACCAAGGCCCAGACAAATATAATCTTTTATAGTGCAGCCTCTTAGAAAGCAAAGTAGAAGATGTCAAGGTGAACAAAGTGTCGATGAAAGTGAAGAGCAGCACTGCAAAGGCAGTGAGCGCTTTTCTGGGTTTTTTAGGCACAGTAAACTCCATCACGATCGGCCTCTACCTAATTCTAACTATGCTAGACTTGTCAAGCATTCAGGACGAAACTGTCCAGATTTGGATAGCAAGTCTTTCAACAACTGTAGCAGTTGCGATCACCGCTTACGGAAGCTACGCAATCCTGAAAATCAGTACCCAAAAAGGAGGCAAGATCAACATAGCAGGTGGCATAATAATCATCACCATGTACTCCTATTTTTCCGAGTTCTCTCAACCGAAACTACTGGAATGGTTAAACCCCTATGGAATCGCACTTGCGATACCATCAATACTCAGTGGCGCCATAGGTCTAATCACCCCCTTGAAAAATGATGGCAAATCGAAGACACATTCTCATTGATGAAACTGGAATCACATATAGTCAGAATATTCATTGATTAGCGTACGAGTACATACGTCATGCTTTTGTTCACAGCCAAAACAGGAAGCGGAAGGACACGAGTGCCAGGGATGTTCCCTGACTGTTCGCAACTGCACCAAGGCCTACCTATTCTCAAGAGAAATTGCAGTAATGCAGAACGGAAGCAACGCGAAACATATGCTTCATGGATGCTAAAGCGAGACATTCTTTTTGTAAACTTCCAAAGTAGACCCGGTCACAACACTTTTTCAGAAAAGGCTCTAATCGTGTCGTAAACTGAAGTTGCAACTGCAGCGCTCACGACCGCCAAGGAAAATATATATTCTCTCGTTAAGATGGGTGGTCTAAGAAGAGCCACCAAGAATACTAGTGAAGTTACGAAAAACACCGTGTAAAAGAAGTTTCGGGGGATCAGAACTTTCCTGAAACGGATGAGGTTTCTGAGAATTATTCGATCTGCAACATAACCATTCAACTCTTTCTTGACTAGGCCTGCCTCCTCCAGCTTGTTTATGTGATAAAGCGCGAGGGTGGGGCTGCTCAGACCTAGGGCCCTCTGAACTTCGCGGATTCCAACAGGCCTGTCATTTTTCAAAATAAACTTGTAAACCTTTAACGTAAGCCCCCGTAGAACATCATCTGGCCGGTCCACGTTCTTTCCGCCTTCCATATGAAAAAGAAACGTTGTAGTGCTATTTGAAATATCGCTGTTCAAACTGTTTGTACAGATGTACAAAAACGTAGAATTAAGTCTTGCGCTGACTATTCATCTCGTTGACGACCCATGAACTCGAGGAAAGAAGTGCTCGTAGCGTCAATCCTTGCAGCCAGTCTAGCCGTAGGGCTTGGAACAATAAGCTACGCCCTATTTTCTCCGACACCAACCACTACAAAGCCACAGAGCGTGCTAGACATCTTCACCCAGAAAGACACCCACGCAGTCAACGTTTTGGATGGGAACTTCGAACCTTTCGAGAATGTTTCCATCTACGCCTTTCTTACTCAAGCAGGTTCTGGCTTAGGGAATTGCCCAGTGGCATTCACGATACACAGGCCGGATGGCAGTCAAATCTTGGAAACGGGACTAACAAACAGCTCGGGCATTGCGGAAAGTACCCTCTACCTTCTCCCTTCTGAAGGCTTGGTCACAGGCACATGGCATGTCATCGCAAACGCAACTGTCGACAATGAAGTCATAAATGATGCCCTTTACTTCCAATGCCACTCGCAAGAAGCTCGAATTGACGTCTTCTCCAAGAAAAACGGGGTTCCCAGCATCTCCTTTCTCCCAAACGACACAGTTCTCGTTGAGGCGCAATTGTCCCATGGAAACGTCTCAACTGCTGGGATCCCCGTGACCTTTGATGTCAGAACTCCAAATGGCACAGAGTTCCTAATGGAGACAACGAACACGAGTAGTCTTGGAGTAGCAAGCATCACGTTCCAAATTCCCGGGCCTTCAGATTCCACGTCAGGAATCTGGCGAATTTTCGTTGCCAGCGAAGTTTCCGGGCAGAGCCTGCACGGCACGGCTAGTTTCGGCTGCTTCTTGTTGTCGCCGGTAATGGATGTTTTTACACAGAAGAATGGTGTTGGGCCTAACATGAATGGTGGATATTTCTCCCTTAATGAAAGTGTGTCTCTCTACGCTGAAGTTTGGGATGAGTTAAATCAGACCGTGCCAAACCAGCTGGTAGCTTTTGCCATCATAGATCCAAATGGAACGACACTCGACTACCGAGTGCAGATGACAAACGCTTCTGGGATAGCAAGCGTAACAACGCGAATACCGCCAGATGCAGCGTACGTTGGCACTTTTGAAGTCTACGCAACCGCAGGGTACCAAGGACAACTAGTGCTTTTTGACACGCTCACGTTCGTGGCCAAACAAAACTAGGTAGTGAGAACATGGAGGTTCCAAAGAGAAAATGCAGAAGGTGACTGTTCGGTGCAGGAAACCATACAGGGACAGAGTAGCAGTAGTCGCGGAAATTCTGGAAATGACACGCGAGGGAGTACAGAAAACAAGTGTAATGTACAAGGTGGGAATGAGCTCTGTGATGTTGAACCGATACATATGGCTCATGATGAACGCAAGACTAGTAGAAACGACGTTGCTGAACAGCAAAGTAGTGCTTAGGGCAACAGAGAGGGGCAAAGAGTTCCTACACCACTGCCGCGAAATCATCGAGTTGCTGGAAGCCGAAAACGGCAACGCACATAGACCTTCCAGAAAGATTGTGGCTCAGGCGCCTTGGGTCTCCTAGAATCATTTGGCAGATATTGATCCGTTGCTTCGCGCTACGATCATACTGATGTCTCCTTGTTTCTACACAGCTCAGTTTCTCATTCGTTTGAAACTTGGCGAACTCTCAGATTGTACTGCTCGCCCGAGAATTCCGTCCTACCAAATCAGATATTCGATGGGATCACGCGTCGAAAACCTGGGTCCAAGATTCTTGTAGGACATGCAAAAGGAGAAACAAATTTGACAATTGGAACCGACCCGCTCTACGGTCTGCGAAAAATGAGGACAGGTTCAAAACCGTTGCCCACAACATTATCAGGAAATTCAGCAATGACCACAAGAAACACAAAACCCAATTCCCTAGGAGACCAATCGACACGCAAAATGACACGTACACTCAGACAAATGCGATTTCAAGGCAGCTGTATGGATAGAAGCAGAGCATCTCAACCCAAGCCGTGATAACAACCAAACAGAAATCGAATAGTTTCTGTTCAAAGCATCCACTTTTCTATTCATTTGATCAATCATTCAGGAGAACCTATAGAACATAATTCCAGAAAGCTTAAAACCCTTTGGTGACACTAGTTGTAATAGCGAGGGAGAGAGGCGCGTGTGAGATTGCGTCACGTTAGTTTACTAATCATTGCACTTGTGCTAGCAGTCTCCATGTTTTCAGTACTTGTTAAGAGCAACGGCTATCAACCTCCAACCTCCTCGTTCACATATTCACCCCAATACCCTGCGCCCGAAGACACAATAACGTTCGACGGCTCATCAAGCCATGATCCAGATGGCTGGATCGTGCAATACCGTTGGAACTTTGGCGATGGAACCGTGATAACTGCCACGAATCCCATCACGGCTTATTGCTACCATGTAGACGGAACCTATACGGTCGAGCTAACCGTCACAGACAACAACGGCTTGACAGGAACATCATCCGCAGTCATCCAGGTGAGCACAATCACTTTCTTCAGAGTATGCATTCTAGGAACACTGATCCCAATGTCAAACGTGAAAGTTACTGCATACTACAAATCAGGCACCAACTGGGTTCCCGCTCCAGTAGGTCCAGGTGGCTTCGAAGTAAAATATGACAACATGACCCAACCCGACCTAGCCAACACAGACGCAGAAAGATACCGAAACCCAGGATACACCGCATCCATACTCCGGCAAGGCGCAAGCAACATAGGCTTCGATATCCATCCGGAATGGTGGATCGTCTACTTCAAATTCGAATGGGGCCCATTCGTCGCCTACTGGCCAAACGAAACAACAAGAGTATACTCATACAAGGATGGAGCAGTCGAAACACGCGATTACCTTCCAGGCCATTCAGCCTACTGGGACGCCTCAGCATCCACCTACGTCATAAAAGCAAAGCACATCCCAGGACAGTGCGTGAGCCCAACTGAATCACATCCAATAATAGTGGGCATTTCGTGCCCACCATCCCCCAACTATTATCTCACAGTCAAAACAAACCCCGCAGGACTAACAACAATTCCTGGAGAAGGATGGTACACAAAGAACACGAACATCACGTTAACAGCCCCCTTATACATCAACATCTCAACCACAACCCGCTACAGATTCAATTATTGGGATGTTGACGGAACGTCACGAGGCGCTGGCGTAAACCCGATAACGGTCTTCATGGACGCAAACCATACAGCAACAGCGCACTACATCCTCCAATACGCAGTCATTTTCAATCAAACAGGTCTGTCCGCTGATGCGACCGGAACAGTCGCAACCGTGAACGGCAGCACCAAGACTTACTCCGATTTGCCTTACTATCTGTGGGTTGACAACGGTGGATCAGTCACCTACTCCTATAGCGTGACGGTCTCCAGTTCCATCACAGGCAAAAGGTTTGGACGTGTTAGCATTTCAGGTCCTGGCACGCCGATCATGGTCACTGGACCAACCACCGTGACAGGCAACTACGCTACCCAATACATGGTGACCTTCGCCCAGACTGGTCTAGACTCAACCGCGATAGGAACAGTCGTGACCGTGAACGGGAGCACCAAAGCCTATGGTGACCTTCCACTTAGCTGGTGGGTTGACAGCGGTAGCACCGTCACATACTCCTATAGCTCCACGGTTGCAAGCAGCGTAACAGACAAGCAATTCAGACTAACCGGCGTCTACTGTCCCCCATCACCATTCGTTGTGACTGGTTCCATAACAATCACGGGCAGCTACTGTATACAGTATAAGGTCAAGTTTACTCACGCTGGTCTAGATTCAACTGCCACAGGGACTGTTGTTACAGTCAACGGCAGTGCGAAAACCTATTCCCAGCTACCATACAGCTTATGGACTGACGCCGGCAACTCACTGACCTACTCCTACAGCTCCACCATGGCAACCAGCTACCCAGACAAACAGTTCAGGCTGAACAGCGTAACAGGCCCATCCTCACCAATCACCCTCACTGGACCAACCACAGTAACAGGCAACTATGTATGCCAATACCGTGTAACCTTCACTCAAACCGGACTGGACTCAACTGCCACAGGGACTGTTGTTACAGTCAACGGCAGTGCGAAAACCTATTCCCAGCTACCATACAGCTTATGGACTGACAGCGGTAGCACCGTCATCTACTCCTACACTTCACCAGTCACAAGCTCAACGTCCGGCAAGCAATTCAGACTCGACACAGTCATTGGCCCAACATCACCCATCACGGTCAGCGGTGCAACCACAGTCACCGGCAATTACGTAGTCCAATACTACTTGACCGTCACCTCTCCCTACGGTGTCACCGGCGGTCAAGGATGGTATGACAGCGGTTCGACTGCCTACGCGACGCTGAGCACTGGAGCGATCGATCATGGTAATGGGACTTGCCACGTATTCACAAACTGGAACGGCGACGCTTCAGGAACAAACTACGCCCAAAGCAACGCGATAGGCATGAATGGAGCCAAGAACGCGATAGCCCAGTGGAAGACCCAATACTTCGCTACCTTTGCCCAATCCGGTCTTGATGCGACGGCGACTGGAACAGTCGTAACAGTCAACGGTAGTGGCAAAACGTATTCTCAGCTGCCATACGTTCTCTGGGTTGACAGTGGCTCCTCAATCACGTATTCCTACGGAAACGTATCCAGCTCGACAACTGGCAAGCGATTCATTTTAACCAGCGTCTCAGGTCCCTCATCCCCAATAACAGTGACCACCCCAATAACGGTCACTGGAAACTACAAGACACAATACAAAGTGAGCTTTGACCAGTCAGGGGTCGGATTAGACTTCACGGGTACGATAGTGACCGTCGATAGCGTCAACTACAACGGAGCAGGTCTACCTGTCGATCTTTGGTGGGACCAAGGCACCAATCACAACTTCACATTTATCTCGCCGCTGACTGTGAATGTGAGCAAACAATACGTTTGGAGTTCCACATCCGGGTTGTCAACTCTCCAATCGGGAACACTAACCATCAGCGTTTCAGGAAGCGTCACAGGGAACTATGTGATTCAAAACTGTGTCACATTTGACCAAACTGGAGCCAGCTCAGACTTCACAGGCACTGTCGTGACGATCGATGGTACTCCATATGGAGTCAGCTCCCTCCCAGCATACTTCTATTGGCAACTGGGAACGATACACAGCTTTGCTTTCCAGTCGCCATTAGTTGTCACACCGAGCAGCAAGCAGTACGTCTGGACAAGCACGACTGGTCTTTCAACGATACAAAACGGATCGATAACAGTAACAACCTTTGGAAGCATAATAGGACACTACAAGACGCAATACTACTTGAATGTGACAACCTCTCCGACTGGTCTGAACAACCCGACAGGCTCAGGATGGTATGACGACGGAACCTACGCTTCCATATCCACTGAACAATACGTACCAGGCGGGTCTCGATGGCGCTTCGCAGGCTGGACGACAGGCGACATGTCCGAGATAGCCAATCCCTCATCACCGTCCACAACGGTCTTCGTTGACATGGCCAAGACGGTGACGGCGAACTACGTTCACCAGTACTTGATCACTTTCACACACACAGGACTCGCGTCGGATGCAAGCGGAACCGTGGTGATAGTCAACGGCACAGCAACACCCTATGCCAGTCTGCCCTACAGCATTTGGGTTGACATAGGAGGCATCGTCAACTACTCCTACGAAACCACAGTCTCAAGCACCATAACAGGCAAGCACTTCAGCCTTACAAGTGTCACAGGCCCATCTTCACCGATGACCGTAAGCGCGGACACAAACGTCACAGGCAACTATGGAACCCAGTACTACCTGACTGTCACGTCCCCCTATGCCACAACTGGCGGCCAAGGCTGGTATGACAGTGGTTCAACGGCCTACGCTACGCTGAACACTGGAACGGTTGACCATGGCAACGGAACAAGCCACGTATTCACAAACTGGAACGGCGACGCTTCGGGAACAAACTATGTCACAAGCAATCCGATCACAATGAATGCAGCCAAAACAGCAGTCGCGCAATGGAAGACGCAGCACTATATCACATTCATTCACTCAGGCTTAGATTCCTCAGCCTCGAGTACCGTCGTGACTGTCAATAGCGCAGCCAAAGCCTATGGAGACTTACCATATGCTCTCTGGGCAGATGCTGGCGGTTCAGTCACATATTCATACAGCAACGTATCCAGTTCAACGGCTGGCAAGCGATTCATCTTGACTGGCGTCTCAGATCCCTCATCTCCAATAACCATTGCGGGTCCGACGACAGTAACAGGAAACTACAAGATCCAGTATCAGATAACCTTCAATCAAACTGGTGCAGGCTCTGACTTCGTTGGGACGATCGTAACGATTGATGGAGCAGACTACAGCTATGGCTCGCTTCCTGTTTCGTTCTGGTGGGATAGTGGTTCTTCCCACTCCTTCGCTTTCACATCACCACTCGTCGTCAACATCAGCAGGCAATACGCTTGGTATTCAACAACTGGCCTATCAAGCCTTCAAAGCGAGACACTGACAATCACGAACAGTGGAAACGTAACAGGCAATTACACCGTGGAGACCAAGTATCAGGTCACGTTTGACAAGACAGGAGTTGACCTGACCTTCACAGGCACGATAGTCATTATCGACGGGACCAACTACGGTGTACCGCAGTTGCCAGTCTCATTCTGGTGGGCTAGCGGTTCTACGCATACCTTCGCCTATCTGTCACCACTAGAAGTAGGTCCAAACACTGTACGCTATGTCTGGTTCTCCACGAGCGGTCCATGGCCTGTACAGAACGGCACCATAACAGTGTCAACCTCTGGCAACGTAGTAGGCAACTACAAAACCCAATACTACCTGACCTTGACGACCAGTCCTCCAGACGTCACCTCTCCCTCGGGTGAAGGATGGTACGACGCTGGCACAAATGCTACAATCTCGACAGCCGCATTCGTAGACATTGTTCCAGGCGTTTCCAGGTACAGATTCAACGGCTGGACAACAACCAACATGACAGAAATAGCCGATCCAGCCAGATCACCAACAACCGTAGTAATGGATGAAGCCAAAACCGTCACAGCAAACTACGTAATCCAATATCAAGTAACCTTCAACCAAACCGGGGTCGGTCCAGACTTCTCGGATAACATACTAACAGTGGACTATTCGAATTACAACTCCACGAACCTCCCCATCTTGTTCTGGTGGGACAGCGGCTCAACACACACTTTTGCGTTCCAATCACCACTAATAGTCACACCCAACGTCAAACAGTACGCTTGGGTATCCACGAGCGGTTCATGGCCTGTACAGAACGGCACCATAACAGTGTCAACGTCTGGCAACGTGATCGGCAACTACAAGACTCAGTACTACTTGGAAGTACATTCACTCTATGATTCACCCACGCCTTCTAGCGGCTGGATTGACGCAGGAACATCAATCACAGCCTCCATCACGACGCTGGTTACCGGTCCCTCAGGTACACGCTATGTGTGCACGGGCTGGACAGGAACAGGAAGCGTCCCCTCGTCGGGCACAGGATCAAGCGTCACTTTCACTATGGACCAACCTTCAACTATTACATGGAATTGGAAGACCCAATACTACCTAACCGTGAAGACTTACCCACTGGGCATCGCAGCAATTCCAGGGGAAGGATGGTACGATGACTTTTCGTCTGTGGTTTTGACTGCTCCGTCAGTCGCGAACTACTCCTTCAGCTACTGGGATGTAGACACGAACCCCCGCGGCACCGGAGTGAACCCGATAACAGTGGCCATGAACGGTCCGCATACAGCCACGGCACACTACGGGTACGTAGCCCCAACATTGACCGTTGCTATCACACCTTTGACGGCTGCAATACCGATTGGCGATTCAATCTACTTCACGTCTGCCGTCAACGGCGGGACAAGCCCATACACCTACCAGTGGTATCTCGGCGGCAACCCCGTCACAGGCGCAACTTCGCCCACATGGTTGTTCATGCCAACAGCGCCCGGAACATTCTATGTCTACCTCAGAGTCACAGACGCAAACAACAACACCGCACTATCTGAGACTGCAAGGGTCATAGTGTTCTACTCACCAGTCGGAGGCTACGCCGTCCCACTAGATACGCAACCACCAACAACCCAAGTGGCAGCCTACCTTGCCATAGTAACCCTTTTCGGAGCCATATTGGGCCTCAAAAAACGAAAAAGGAAATAGCCTACGATCCCTCCTTTTCTTCTAGCTCTTGACGAATTCGCCGTGGATAGTGCAAATCATGAGCAAGAACATCGTCTACGCAATCATCACAATCATGATCACCTTGGCCTCTGTGACTGTCTATTTATACTCCTACCCACAGCAGAGAAGACAACCAGCAGCTGCAATAGTCGATCAGCTAAGCGGGTCACAGCTGACAAGCAGTTCTCGCTACCCAAATCAGACTTTCGTAGAGACTGCAAAAGCTCTCCTCTACACTCGTTTTTCCGCTATCGATTACTACTCGGATAATGCTACGGCTTACAGCTATAGAGATCTGCCAACACTTGGATACAAGATGATCATTTGGAGAGCACATTCAGCATTGGATAACGAAACAAAATCAATCGCCGTATCTACATCCGAGGCATACGGCTCCAAAGACTACGCTGAATATGCCCATGGAGAACTGACCCTCTGCAAGATAGCTGGCGACCCAAGAATGTACTTTGCGATAACCCCGAAGTTCATCAAAGAATCAATGAATGGAAGATTCGAAGACACAGTCGTAATTCTAATGAGCTGCAACGGATTAAGACCAGACTATCTAGGAACAGCTGAAGCCTTCAAAGCAAAAGGCGTGAGAACATTCATAAGCTGGGATGGATGGGTTGACCCACCGGACAACGACCAAGGCATCACTCTCCTACTCCAGTATCTCATCACGGGAAACGACACAATCCGAACCGCAATAGACAAGATCCCTTCCTACTCATCCTTAATCGGTGGGCCAGTCAAGCTAGGCCTGTACCCAGACAACGACCCACAAAGCACAGAATACCGCATCCCAAGCTACAAGCAAGACAATACCACAAGTGACACAGCAACAATAGCTGTGACGAAAATGAAGAAAATCAGGATTCCGCGGAGATCTGAGAAAGCTCACTAGTATCTAATCGGACCAAACTGATTCCTCGGCCGCTTCGAAAGCCTCGAAACAGCCAAGGACAACTGATTCCGAAGAGCGTCACCACTCAGGTTAAACCTCTGCAACCTCTTTATCTCCTGCACCAATTCCTCATCCTGCAAAACCTCAGATGCCCACTTCTCAAAGTCCCCTCGACAAAGATGAAACTCCAAAGACTTCACATCTACAACATTGATTCTCTCCAGAAACTCTTTCAAGGATGCGGCACTTACACCAGTGTAGTTTCCGATGGACGTGAAGAAGTAGAATGCCTTTTCTCTGGGAACAGTTCTTGAAATCCTAGTTTGCTCGTTAGTCATGATTTTTTCTCCATTATATTATGTGTTTCTTTTATAAATGTTAGCCTTCTGGGTCATTGAGTATTGAAAGTGGTATTTCCTTGAATTTCTTCGTCACTATCGAAGTGCGAATTCTCAAGACACCATGTAAAGGAGCTACAGAGTCGGCTATGAAATCGTGCAGGCTTTCTTGGCTTTCTGCAACGACCTTCGCTATTATCTGCAACTCTTCCGAAAGAGACGAGTAAACTTCTAACACTTGTGGTGCGTCGCAGAGTTTCTCCGCGACCCTCTCGCTTTCTTTTGGATCAGTGAAAACTGTCATCACGGCCATGATTTTTCCTTTACCGACTTTTTCAGCATCTATTATGGCTGTATATTTCTTGATGATCCCATACTGTTCCATTCTTTTTATTCTGTCGTAGACTGTTGAATGGGCTATTCCCAATTGTTTGCCTATGGACATGTAGGTTTGTCTCGCGTCTGTTTGCAGTGCCTCTAGAATCCCCATGTCTATGGCGTCTAGCGGAAAGCCATTGCTTTTGAGCCGCAAGGTTCCACTTTCCATTTCCAAGATTGAATGCTCGTATGATTTATCCTTTATTGTCGGAAAAATGTAGGTTTCTACGGCCGTTTTTCGTCATTTTATGAGCGGAGTTTCACCGTAAAATTGTCGAGAAAAACCTTAAATGCCTTCAGGTTTTTGGAAGTCGAGCAAGCAATCCTACACTTTTGCAGAAAATATGACAAATAGATTTAAATTTATCGCTGAGACATAGAACATTGTTCTAGAAGATACTTCCGTCGGAAGGTCGTGGTGATGATGAAAATGCCCAAGATGTGGGAAATTCTCCGAATGTTTAAGGATTCATGTAAGGGTCGAGGCTGGAAAACCTCCGAGAATGAAGACTGGGTTGAAGCTGACGAGTGCTATCACAATTTTCTCTGGACTAAAGATGTTTCTTTTTCTTCCTTCAAAAGAATAGTTACGAGCAAGAAATGCATAGTCCGAGAAAGTCTTTCCTACCGCGTCGTTGAGGCTTCATACACTGCATGGCTGTTTTCGGAAAAGCCGTCAGAAACTATGATCAAACTCGTTTACGAGAACCCTAGCTTTTCAAGCAAAATAGCCCTTTATGACCTCAGTCAAATCCTCGAAGGAAAAGGCCTGTGTACCCGACTTAACGACACTGACAGTCCAGTGTTCAAAGAGTTCGAAAGCTTCCTCAGGAACGAATTAAAAGCCAAGATCAAGCCTGTTCCCATCGCTTCAAGCTCAGAAATCAATCCAGACGAGTACACTGTCAAAGAAGTAGCATAGTTGCATTTATCTTCAAAGGCTTGATAAAGGAAAAACTACTTATGATATTCTTTGTGAAGAAAAATGGTCGATGAATCTGACGCCGAGAAAACGAAAAGGCTGGTCGGTTTCAAAGGGAACCTCGAAAAAAAAGTGGAGCAATTGGAAACAGAACTCAAAGATGCGCAGGTCATGCTTGAAACAGTAAACTCAATTCTACTTGAAAAAGGATTCAAGCACCCTCAGATAACTAGAAAAACCGCTTATGTCCAAGAAGCTTCGCCTAAGCAAGAAATCACCCCAGAAACCGGATATTCTGCCGAACCATTGACTACTCCTGAAAACGTTGTCCCACTCAATGCTGCAACAGGCGAACTCCTCGCCATTCTTCACACTAGTGAGAACTCTTTACGTGTGCTTCCCGCAGAAGACAAGAAATTCAACGTCAACACGCCACCATTCGCTCAATTCTTGGTTGAGAGAGTCCTAGTCAAAATGCAAGAAAGAGACAGCGAACTGGCCAGAGCAGGACAGCTATCAACAGACAGGATCTTCTCGTACAACATCCTCAGAGAAGGCGACACGATCCATGAGATACTGATCAAAAACATTGACGCAGAACGTCTTAAGGAACTGAGATCAAGCATCCGATGGACTTTAGAAAAAATGTACGAAAAGATGCAAAGCAAAGACCAATGATCATCACTTGGCACGGTCAAAGTAAATATTCTTGCCTTTAGCCGAGACTGGGATACCAATCAGGACTGTAGCCTCTTCCAACACCTTCAACCTTAATGCAGCCGTGCCAACACGATACATTATGCGATTATCAACGTTCAGCAAGCCTGCAGTTCTTGTCGCAGAACCCAATGCTATCCCAAGATCCAGTGACTTAAACAGACACGTTGGACCCAAGAAATCTTCACCCCTGACTTTCGTTGTTTTGTCAAACTCCTCGCAAGTTCTGTAACCGCATGCTCCACAGTTTGATCCAAAACTTCTGCCACCTTTGACGCCGATCAAAATAACGGCTTCTGAATCCCTAACGTTCTTAGCATCTCGCCTAAACACCTCAAGGGCACGATCTCTTGCTATGTGTTCCATCTCATCAGCAATAGCGTCTTTTTCTTTCCCGTAAACAATCAACGTTACGATGTCATCTATTCCCGCGGATTTTGGAGCGGTCCTCGCCGACACCATCATCAGCTTGGCAGATTCCAGCAGAGCATCCGCCTCGGCGCTTTGATAACCAATTTCAGGTGGACACAACTCGACAACTACCCCATAGTACGATTAACTCTGCTTACGATATTTGAAGTTTTCATCAAAAACCTCGCAATCAAGCAGGATGCAAAAAAGTCCAACGCCGCGTATGCTGGCTCACATAAAAAAAGGTTAGAAGCGGAAAGGTATCTTCAGTAGTTCTATCATGGCGTTCATCTGGCCAGTGTAAATGCTTACAGTTAGAAACGAAACGCCCAGAAGGAGCAGCAAGGCCCCAATCACTCTTCGTTCAGAAGTATCCATGTTTTATCCTACCCTAAATGCTTTTTCAAAGCAGCTTCAATATTATCTTTTGGAACACATCCAACGATTCTATCAACTTCCTTTCCTTTTTTCATTATCAGCACCGTTGGAATGCTAAAAACCTGAAAACGTTCTGCCGTAGTTGGGTTTTCATCAACATTAAGCTTACCGACAAGAACTCTACCAGCGTAATCCTTTGCCAATTCCTCAATCGTCGGTGCCAACACTCTACACGGCCCACACCATGACGCCCAAAAATCGATCAAGGCCAACGTGTCTTTGTTCACGATATCATTGAAGTCTGCATCAGACACATGTAAAGGCTCGTTTGCCACTTCTTGCTTTTCCCCCTTAGAATCCACGAGTTCTTTCAGTTTCTCTTTTCTCATACGCTTCAGTTCTTCGTCTGATATAAACTGTTCGTGGTTGCTCATCTCTGTTCTTCTTCCTCGCTTCACTGCGCCTCTTCCAGAATCGCCAGAAACCACTAATAGCCTTAGGCCTTGCTCAATCCGCTCCATTCACGCTTGCCAAATTCTGTCAAGGAATAACCCGAATCGGGCAGCTGAGGCCACGGAGCAGAACCCGCACAAAACCAGGAAGAGCTACAGCCTGTTCTCAGCTCGTTACCTCAAACATTCTCTCCAATGCCTTTCTCGCTTTCTTGGCCACAGGTTCAGGAACGGAAACCAAGTGCTTTTCCTCCTTTAAGGCCGCATAAAGCCTGTCAAGTGTATTCAGTTTCATGTTCGGACACACAGCTCCATCATAAGCCAACACAAACTTCTTATCAGGATTATCTTTTCTTAAGCGGTGCAGGAGCCCTTCTTCAGTACCCACTATGAAAGTCTTGGCCAGGCTTTTCATTGCATAGCGACACATCTGAGAAGTGCTTCCGACGAAATCAGCCACCTTCTGCATTTCAAGGCTACATTCCGGGTGAGCCATGACAACCGCATCTGGATACTGCATCCTAAGCACTCGAACATCCTCAGGTTGGAAAAGTAAATGAGTTGGACAAAACCCCCACTCAGGAACGGGGATAACTGTTTTTCCAGTTTTCCGCTGAACATATTCAGCCAAGTTGCGATCAGGTCCAAAAAGCACTGTTTTAGCATCCAACGATTCTATGATCTCTACAGCGTTTGCGGATGTACAGCAAACGTCACAGTGCGCTTTTGCCACGGCCAAAGTGTTAACATACAAGACCAATGGGGCATCGGGGTAGTGGGCCTTTGCTTTCTTAATCTCTTCAACGTTAAGCATTTGAGCCATTGGACAGCGCGCCCCTAGAGTCGGGAGCAAGACTCTTTTGTTCGGATTCAGAATTGCCGCAGATTCAGCCATGAAATCCACGGCTGCAAAGACTATTAGCTTCGCATCTCTCTCAAGCATAGCCTTTCTACTCAACTCTATGCTGTCACCCACGTAGTCTGCTACGTCTTGGATTTCAGGCCTTTGATAGTTGTGCGCCAAAATCACAGCTTTCTTCTCTTTACTCAGCCCGCGTATTTCTTCGGCCAGATTCACTAATATACGCCTTTCAGCTAGCTATGAAAATCTGCTAATCAACATGCTCGATATATTGTTTGCTTAGCTTCACACATTGATTTCACATTTCAAAAAGCCTAATCTGCTGCGCCTAGAATCTCATCCTCTACGCAGTGCTGACTCATCTTGCGCTAAGAACGAGAAAAACTGACCGTGAGGAACGACGTTCAATTGCCTATTGGATGACCAAAGGAAACTCTGTTTTTCCTATTCAGTTATCTGTTCCAAAACATGTCGAGATTAGCCGAGTAGTCTATCATGCTGGCCTTCTGTGTATCAAGATCTCGTAAATGTAAAAACTGTCCACGATCATCTCAACGTTCAATTCCTCACTATTGCTTGCTGAACTTGCTCTGAACTTCTTCATCATTACCACAACTGCCAAGCACAACAAATCGTGAATCGTAATATAAACGTTACCATAGAAATGTTCAACTAAACTACAACAGAAAACCACGTGAAACACGCGAAAAAGCAGATTTTGGTGCAGCGGGCCGGATTTGAACCAGCGAACCCCTACGGGAAAGGATATTTCATGCAGGGGCCCACTTCAGGTCAAACGCGAGTTCTTCTTATATTTTGATTTTCTCCTTTTCAAGAATCTAGTAAACCCATTCCATTACAGTGGCCACAATGTGAACATTTTTTACTACAACAGGTTCATTCATTCTTGCATTTACTGTCATTTTGTCAATCAGTGCCTTTTTGATTCGAGCGGTTTCTCCATTTACACTCGCCTGTATTGTCAAGTACGGCAAAGGCCTATTGAAGGCGCTTATGAACAGCTCCATTGAATAGTTCTTGATTTCAGGCACATAAATTCTAATCATTCCGTCATTGCCGATTTTCACTGTGAAATTCTGAATTACAGCTATCTGTCGTGCATCTAGAAATATAATGCCGTATGTTCCATTATATGTCGTGCTCATTCGTAGTCACTCAGTGGCAAGAAGATCATCTCGCAAAAGAGCGGGGTGAATGAATTCTGCGTTGTAAGACTGAAGAATGGAAAGGATCAATTTTGTAACTAGTCTTCCAAGTTTCTTCATCATGCCATATGTGTCTAGTCTGAGAGAATTTATTGGCCTCCCATGAAAAATCGCGTTTCTCATTTCGCTGAAGTCCCTGATGTTTCTGGAATGCTGACTGAAAGCATAACTTTCTAACAAATGCTTTATTTTGTCTTCTATTGACCCTTGTTTGGCGAAACCAAGGGCTCCGAACAGTCTTGGCCTAGTGCCTTCTCCAACTCTAAGAGCTTCTAACAACTCCTCGAATTTCGCCATTAGTTGATCCCATTCTCCCTGTGAAAGAAGATAAATTCTAGGATTGGAACGTGCATGAGAATTTGCCAAAACCTCGAGAGCAAACCACAACGCTGAAAACTCAATTTCTATAAATCGAAGATTTAGCGCTTCGTTCGACCACAAGAGTGCCAACTTTATTCCAGTTTTTTCTGAATAAGTCTCGTCTCTAACTAATGGGAGCGCAGTTTTGATAAAAAGTCCAGTTTTCCATGAATTAACTATTTCCTCGCCAACGGCTCTCCCATATCTCATACTGTGAATGATTGTTGATTTTTTAATACGTTCACTGCCTTCAATTTCGAAGCAAGTATACTCACGAAAGAAAATATCGTGACCTTGAGCAAGCGTCAACAGAGCAGAGTAGTTTGCTAATAGATTAGATGTCTTTTCAATTGCCTCGTCACAATCATTTGCTGAAACATGTACTTTCACAATTCCAGTTGGATAATGTTCCCTCTCGTCGCTAATTCGTTTCTCTATATCGTTGTGATTACCAAAAGGCGTAAACATTACTTCTTCGAAAGAAAAACCCGAGTCCATTCCCCAAAAGTTCATGCTATAAATGTTGGCTTCAACATCAAATTCTTTCATAATGTTAGCTTATTGGCATTTTGAATATTTAAGACTAAATTTTGGTGCAGGGGGTGAGATTTGAACTCACGTACTCCTGAGAGACGGGATCTTGAGTCCCGCGCATAAAGCCCCATTATGCACTATGTGCGGGTTTGGCCATGCTCTGCTACCCCTGCGCCGCGCTTTTAAGAACTGGATTTTCCTTCTATTAATTCTTTCCAATTCGTGTAACGTTCAATATGCGAGTCCTTGATTGAGCCTATTTCCTCCATCCATCTAACTACCTGCCCCGTCTTCGTCGTATATGCTACGTGAAGAGGAGCCTTATTCTTACCTCTAGGTGGAAGATATGCATAAGAACGAAGTGAAATACCAAAACGACCAGCCAAACAAACGAAATCATCTCTCAATTTCTCGCTCTTGACTTGTATCTCAACACGAGGACCACGATCAACTTGGAAACTGAAGCAGCCATCAGTGCTAAACAAACCACGCAAAAAAGCTTTGATTACCGCTTTATTGTTGGATTCAAGAATCTGTTGAGGAATCCT
>Ga0315291_10000188_pt1 | contig 76436 bp, 65 predicted proteins | sample YL17G12_20_MG_FD_203070 | JGI IMG/M metagenome (GOLD analysis project Ga0315291, IMG submission 203070) | Sediment microbial communities from Yellowstone Lake, YNP, Wyoming, USA - YL17G12_20 | ecosystem: Environmental > Aquatic > Freshwater > Lake > Sediment | place: USA: Wyoming | collected... | reverse complement strand
CTGTTAAAACCCGGATTATTCCTCACCATTGCATCCTGGATGGAGTGGTTTTTTTATAAAAAATCTGCCCGCGTTGCCACAGTAACGAACAGCCTTATCCGCCGGCTCCGGGATGAAAAGCATATCCCCGAACAAAAACTGGTCCTGCTTACAAACGGTGCTGATATCAATATGTTTAATCAGGGAATAACGGCACCGAACATCCGTGAAAAATTAGGCCTTTCCGATAAATTTATCGCGGGTTATATTGGGAACATTGGCCACTGGCAGAAATTAGAAACATTGATTGACGCCGCACTCCTGTTATCCAATAATCCCCGGTTTCACCTGCTGATTATCGGTGACGGAGCACGCAAACAAGCAGTCGAAGAGTATATGAAAACTAAAAAAACTCCAAATGTAACCCTTCTTCCTGTTCAGCCGCACGAAGAGATTCCTGCATATCTTTCAATTCTTGACTGCGCCATAATTCCTTTACGGCATATTCAGTGCACCCAGCAGGCATTGCCCGTCAAAATGTTCGAGGCAATGGCAATGGCAAAGCCAATCATAATCGGCGCTTCTGGTGAAGCACAAACTCTTGTTGAAGAAGCTGAAGCCGGTATTTCTGCAGAACCGGAAAACCCGCACTCCTATGCAGAGGCAATTCAACGGTTGATGGCAGACAATTTGCTCTGCAAACGGTTTGGACATAACGGCAGAAAACTCGTTGAAATCCGTTTTAACCGGGATATATTAGCTGATACACTCGAAACCGTGCTCCTGTCTATGGCAGAAGAACAGAAAAATAGGTAAAATAAAAAATATACTATAGATATAACTTTTGTGATTTATTTATAAAATCACTAAAACAAAAAATTAATCCCGCAAAAGCGGGAAAAAAAGATAAGACGTCCCGAGTACTCGGAACAGAGAGAAAAAGTATAGAGAGAAAGTTCCTCTGTGTCCTTCCCGCCGTCTTTTTGGAGGGCCTGCCCGCCGTCTTTTTGGAGGGCCTGCCCGCCGTCTTTTTGGAGGGCCTGCCCGCCGTCTTTTTGGAGGGTCCTTCGCGTTTTCTTTGCGCCTGCCCGCCGTCTTTTTGGAGGGTCTGCTCGCCGTCTGCCATCTTTATGGCGGATTTGGAGGTTCTCTATGGTTAAAAAAATACAAAAGTTTAATTAATGACAATAGAAACAAATACTAAAACGCGTTTACCTTCCTGGATTCCAAAAACGTTATTGCTGTCAGCCGGGCATTTCATCACTGATGTGTATTCGGGATTTTTATCACCAATACTGCCACTGCTCATAAAACAATATGGATTTTCTCTGACATTTGCAGGATTTCTTGCATCAGTATCATCGTTCTCAAACTCCCTCTTGCAGACTGTTTTCGGATATCTCAGCGATAAAGTATCATATCCGTTTTTCATCATTATTGGACCGGTGATAGCCGCAGTATTTTACAGTATTATCGGATATATGCCGAACAAGTGGTTTCTGCTTGCAACTATTTTTGTGGCTGGTTGTGGTGTAGCACAGTTTCATCCGTTAGGTGCCATTCTCACGAACCGCGTCGGCACTACCCGAAAGGGTACCGCGATGTCTATCTTTGTTACCGGAGGGAGTATTGGGTATTCATTGGGACCGCTGGTTATTACAACGCTGATTTCTCTGAAAGACATTCATATTGTTCCAATAGCCATTATTCCTGCAGTGTTTGTCTCCTGGCTTATCTATCGTTTTGTGCCGAACCATATCGAAAACATAGAACCGCAGTATGCGCTTTTTACCCGCGAGAATTTCCGGCAGATAGCCTCTATCATAATTTATGTTACATTAGGCACCTTGCGCGGTTTTGTCATTATGAGCTTCAATGCGTTTGTTCCGATTTTATATTCGATGAAGGGACATTCATTAAGAGAAGGCGGATTTGCAGTCTTTATAATACACTTCTGCGGCGGACTCGGAGGGCTGGTCGGCGGTTTGTTAACCGACCGATTCCCGCCGAAAACGATTGTTACTCTCTCATTCTTCTTTGCTTCTCCAGCACTCTGGATATTCCTGCATACGAGCGGATTAATCGCCTACATTGGTTTAGGAATCGCTGGTGCAGTTTTATATTCGTCAATCCCGGCAATTATTACGCAGGCACAGAGTGCTCTCCCGGGCAGAATGGGAATGGCATCAAGCTTGGTGATGGGAGTCGCCTGGGGACTCGGAGGAGTAATGGTGATAATTACCGGAAAACTTGCCGATACCTTTGGCATTCTGCCAACATTGAATATTATGGCTCTCCTGCCAATAGCAGCATTTCTTCTCTCGTTAGTACTGCACCGCCAGACAATTAAAGAAGAAACCCAGTATCCGCATTATATCTAATATATTATTGAAAATTACGGGTTTTTCCAAAGGAACTAACCCCCTACAATTATAATATTCAACATTGAATCGGAGTGTCGCTGGCTCGCACGTTTTATATTGGGGCGAGGAAACCTCGCCCCTACAATAATATTTTAATTGGGATTGACTCCCATCCTTTATGCTTTGCTGGCAAGCTCCCGGATTCCTTCGAGCAGTTTATTTATATCCTCCATCGTAACATAAATATTCGTTGAAACGCGGATGCCTGCGGTCCCTGCCTGATTACTACCAATAGTCCGTATGACAATATCATACTTCTCCCGAATATAGTTCACGACATAATCCATATTCACACCTTGCATTGAAAAAGCCGTCAATCCTGCAGACATATACGGGTCGTCATTGACATGGAGTTTTACCTTCGGGATTTTAGCCAATTCTGTCCGTAAATAACTGCCTAACGTCAAAATCCGCCGCGCAATGCGCTCTTTACCGATAATTTTGTTGAATTCAATTGCCTCACCCAATGCCAGCGTCAACGCATCAAGCTGTTGACTCAAGCGGTCAAATTTTCGTGCTCCAATGTTAGCACCGTCCCATCCACCGGATACTACTGTCGGCCAGAGCCGCTCCTGCGATTCTTTCTTCACATAAAAAACACCGCGGTCAGGCAGTGCCCCTAACCATTTGTACGGACTTGATGCCCAGAAATCTATTCCGGTCGCATTCAGATTTAAATTAAGCATCCCGATTCCGTGAGCAGAATCTCCGAGCACTAAAATACCGCGCTTGTGCGCCTCTTCGCTCAACTCTTTTATCGGAGAAATGAGTCCGGTAATAAAACACGTATGACTAATCATTAATACTTTGGTGCGGGGCGTAACAACCTTTTTAAACGACTCAACAATCGTATCAACGTCCTTTGCCGGGCAGCCAAGCGGAAACTCAATAATATTCACCTTATGGCGCTTCGCTTTCAACCGCCAGGGATTGATTCCGCTCGGATGCTCCAGATTCGACATTACAATGTCATCTCCCTCATTTAAATCAAGCCCGGAGGCAACAAAATTAATCCCCTCCGTCGTATTCCTGACAATTGCCACTTCGTCCAGGGATGCACCGATAAATGATGCAATTTTTGTCCGAACCTCATCCGTCCGCGTCGGCAAATAATTATACACATTGTACGGATTTTCCGCTTGCACCCTCGTCCATCGGATAAACTCGTTCAATACCGTCTTCGGAATCGGTCCAACGGTCCCATTATTCATCATCGTTAGACCCTCTTCCATCATAAACTGATTCTTCACCTCATTCCAGTACACGCCGTCAGGAGATTGCTGAGCGGGATACATCTGATCCAACTCTTTTAAATGCCGATAAATCTCAGCATTTGCTTCACTCAACGCCGCAATAGAAAGTGCAGTGCCCCCGAGCGCCGTCCGTAAAAAACTCCGCCTGTCCATAGAGTACCTCCAATTTATTTTAATTTGTTTTAAGTATGAATATAATCAAAATAATAAAACAAATCATAATTTGAGACCTTTGAAAAATTATGAAGTTTGGACAGATGATTATTCAAAACACCCACAAAATCCCGAGTACTCGGGACTGAAAACTGATTTTTTCAAAGGTCTCAATTTGTAACAGTCATTACTGTCCGGCTAAAATCTGGTGTCGTATAAATACCCCCTCTGAATCTCCCCCTTAATCCGCCACAAAGACATCGGAGGGAGAAATATATTTCCCCTCCCCGCCGTCTTTTTGGCGGATTAAGGAGGGGTTAGGGGTGGTCTACCCTCCCTTTTCAAATAATAAAAATACCAGAACTACCCCTCAAGTCAAGTCCGCCAACAGCGGATTTAATCACTATCCCCAATAGAATCTGAACCTTATAACGTATTATCCTTGATTTAATTGCATAGAATTCTTTTATTTATTACCAGACAATAGTGTGGAATAGTGTATATAAAACTGAAGTAAAATGCAACAATAATTTCATCATCGTTTAACTCTTTTTCAAATATTTTTCAAAATATGCATTTTTTTATTGACAAATTAAAATTTATTAATTACATTCTCAACAAGAAATGCAAGATATATTTCTTTCGGCACATTTCGGCACATTTCGGCACATTTCGGCACATTTCGGCACATTTCGGCACATTTCTGTGTCAGGACTCTGTGTGGAGGAAGCCGAAAGAAAAACAACACAGTATATTAATTAATAAATCCGTTTTCATTATACTCACGTTTTTTATCGGGTATGAATATGAAACGGTATCTAAGCGAGCGCTCCCTCAAAACTGCGGTTTAAATTTGCCACTGTAGCGTCAGGACTTCAGTCCTTGACGCTTTTGACGCTATTGGGAAAAATAACTGACATAAGGAGACTAAAATAAAGTGCAATTATAAATCCATTCTTGAGTAAGTAAAAATATGAAAAAATTATTTAATATTATTAAACATCATATAAACCTCATTTTAAGGATTGCATTGGGTTCGGTATTTTTATTTGCGGGAGTAGCGAAGCTAATACATCCAGGGGCATTTTTCCAAAATATAAGAAATATATTGGATATTGTATCTGATTTACCGTACAGTTATGCCTTTGCAATTGGTTATGTGGTCGTTTGCATAGAGATTATTCTGGGCTTGCTTGTGTTGATATCAAAAAATAGGAAAGTATTATATGCTTCAATGTTTCTTATTTCGGTGTTCTGCTTTATTCTTATTTATAAAATTGCGACGCATGATACAACTACCTGTGGGTGTTATGGTACGTTTATTATTGTTTCAAATCAAAGAGAACTTGTTAATAATGTGCTTCTGTTAGCAATAGCGTATTATTTATTATGAACATAATGAAAAAATCTGACGTAAAATATTTAGTGCTTATTGTTTTGTCTGGGTTTTGCATTGTATATTTGTTTTCCACTGGTATCCATAATCCCAAAAGGACGGTATCAATGCGGGGTGTTTACAATCCATACAAACATTATGATATGTATTTTCAGCCTTCTGTTATCAAGAAAGATACAAGCGAAGCATTAAATTCAGATAAACATAACCTGTTGTTTGTTATGAATAGAAAAAATGATGAATTCATTGATTTTATTGAAAATATAAATAAGGGAAACATCTATAAAAATGTGGAGATTTCAATAGTAAGCAATGTAATTTCCCAAGCCCGTAAACATATTCCTATCTATAAATATGATTATAGTGTATATCAAAAACAATTCGGGCTGGGTGAATTGGATAATATGACGATATTCATTGACAGGGATAACAGGATAAAGTATATGGAATTTTATTTATTGCAAGATTATGAGATAATCAAACTTTTAGAGCGATGGAAATGAAAATTGTACAAAAATATGTAAAACATACAGGCATGGCGGCATTCTTCGTTTTCTTATTGCTGACTTTCCTTATCGGTTGTGAAGAGAAAGAAACGGCAGAAATGATTGAAAATCAGATAAAAGAGTTTGAAGCTTCCCTGCCCGTTGAAAAAAAGCAGTTAATAAAATCTGAAATTGTGGGGAGATCGGATAGAAATATTAAGCCTGGTGCCATTTATTATAATATATACGATAGTCTTTTATATATCACAGATTTAAATAATTCTAAGGTTGTCATATTTGATAGAGATCTTCAATACAAGTCGGAATTTGGCGGATATGGACAGGGACCAGCTGAGTTCCTGCAACCTGCTGACATATATGTTTTACGAAACGGGAAAATTATTGTTACAGACTTGTTCAGCCAGAAATTAAAAATATTTGACAAAAATTTCAATCTCACGTACGAAAAAAGATTTTTAGGCGGTAGTGGAGGAATATTTCAAGTAAGAGCAGATTATAAAGACCGCATATATTTAAATTTGCCGAAGCCGTCAAATAAACATTTATTTATCGTTATAAACGATAGAGGAGATTCAATAACGACATTTGGCGACCTATTGCTTCCTAATTATGACAGAGAACTTACTCTTACAGCGGAAAATAAAATATATTTTGCCATAGATGAGAATAACGATATTTACTGCACGTTTAGAGATACCCCACTGCTAAGAAAATACAATAACAATTTTCAACTTGAATATGAAATAAAATTAGATACCATTCCATATATTAAAAAACAATATGCACGATGGAAAGAAATACGGAAAGGTAAAAAAAGCAGTTATACTGAGAAAAACTATGTCAAGGGATTATACGTTAACGTAGACTATATATTTATTGTTTTTTGGAATCCAAGATATGAATTCCCAATGCTGGCGTTTGATAAACACACTGGTAAAATAGAAAAAATTTACGATTTTATAAATGATGATAAGAAAGTGAAAGTTATTTTGACAGCGTACAACTTTCAGAGCATAGATGCTATCTATGCAATAAGCGAGGGAATGTATGGCGGTTTATTCAATAAATATATAAAATAATTCAAACTTCAATTAAAGGAGGAACGCTATGAGAAAAATAGCGGGAATTGTCTTATTGATTGCACTTATATGTGCAACTGTACAATTGTACGGAGTACAAGGCACATGTGAAGCTTCAATTGATTGCGATTCGGGGTGGCCACCTGATCCAACAGCGCAATGCGATACCAAATATCCTTATCCTGAATATGAGCTTATATGTTATACGTATCTTGTAATAGGCGAGAGCGAGAGTGGATATACAATTTATGCAAATTGCACATTTGATGATGGTGATCAAGATGCCTGTGATTTTTAACACCTCGGATAGTATACAATCCACAAATTCAAATTTAATTATGAAGGAGTAGTGGTTATGAAAAAAAAGAGATTCATCTTAATTGTATGTTTGATAATGACATTTGCTGTTAATGTTATTGCGTCTGCAGTACCTTTTTTCGATGTTGATGTTGACTCGTGGTGTAATTGTGTAGGATATAACAATGAACCTGATCATTGGGATGGAGATGGGTGCGCTAAAGCAACTGTTCCTGCTTCTTCGCAAGAGGATTGTACTGCGGTAGATCGTGGTACTTGCAAAAAAGGAGATCCCGATCGCTAATAGAGGAAAAGATATCTGGAAGACGCCGTTGTTAAGGTGTCTTCCAGATAGTATTGTGATACATATCAATAATTGTTTCAGGTTAATTTGATTTTATCAGCTTAATCCCAATTTAATATTTATTATAGTGGATTTAAGGGTAATTTTCCATCATTTTTAGACTTCGCTTATTATGAAATTTTATTTTACGACAATTATTCTTATTGAACAAATTAATTAAAACCAATAGGAAAAAGTTATGAGACTATGTTCTTTTATTCTGATTATAGCGCTTCATTTTACGAGTTTTTCCATTATTTATTCGCAGGATGTAAGTTTGAAATTAGGTGATGAAACACTAACGCTGGTATTAGCCTTCGGATGTGAAGCGTATGGCACGAAAGGGGATTTTCTCCTTGAGAGTCCGAATTATGTATTTACAAATGACAAGAATGATATTATTGTTTTTGATAAATATTACATCAAGATATATGACAGTAAAGGGAACGGAAAAAAAATAATTGGCGGGAGAGGTCAGGGACCTGGTGAATTTGATAGAGGTCCGAGAATGTATGCGACAAGTCCCGCGGCATATTTCTCTGTATTAGAATCAGCAGGATATTATTCTATATTTGACAACAATTTGAAATTTATTGATAAGAGACTAATCAGAAATGATAAAGGTTTTAATGAATTCTTGGAAATGAACAAAATTAATCCTGCTAATATAGGTTGGTTAGATGATATGTTTGTTTATGGAGAGAAAGAAAAAATTTATAATTTCACTTTCGGGTCAAAACCGCATTTTAAAGAGATTATTTTATATGACCAAGGTGGAAAAGTTAAAACTATATTGTATAAAGATAATAAAAACACAGTATATGAAGATCCATTTCTAAATGTTCCTGACCATATGTTTGGAGATATTTTCTATATACCTCTTCCATGTAAAATAATAGCTTACACTGACAACTCTGAAGAAGATTATGGCGACGGAAAAAAAGGAGTTTATAAAATACATATTATTTCCTGCAATGATTTATCTGAGAGAATCATTATACAGCAATTTGCTTTTGCGCCTAAAAGGTATGATGGCTCATATCTGGCTACATTAAGAAGGTCTTTGTTAGGTGGTATTTCGGATAGCGATCCAAATATACTTCGGATTAAAGCCCGCTTTGAAATGGTAGAAAAGTTTCACAATAACAAAACATATAGTTCTCATATCAAATATTTGAGAAATGATAGTATTTATATATTCGCATTAAGTATCTTTTGGAATCCAGAAGATAAAAAAGAATATCCAGTATACTATGTCTTTGACGCACTCAGCGGGAAACATATATCAACATTTCAATCTCCAATAATATTAGGTCATTACATAAAAAATGGATATGTCTACGATACTGGGATGCATACAAGCGGATATTATGAGATTAGAGTATATAAACTGAATCCGAAAATATATGGGAAATAAGTAATTATAAAATTCCTATCAATTACTATCTAATCTTGAGCGTTAAGAAGCTTACCAATGCTAAAATGATTGACACAATCCAGAAGCGGACGACGACCGTAGATTCGGCTATACCGCGAAATTGGAACGTATGGTGCAGAGGAGCCCGGTAAAAAAACCGCCTCCCAATGCGGGCTATTCCGATTCTGTCCTGCAGGAGCACCGAAACCGCCTCAGCAAGAAATATTCCCCCGGCAATTAAAAAGAGAAATTCTTTCTTCAAGATGATCGCAACGGTGGCAATCAGCCCTCCTAATGCCTGCGAGCCGGTGTCCCCCATAAATACATTCGCCGGGTAGGCATTAAACCATAAAAATCCCAATCCTGCCCCGACAACCGCCGCCGATAAAACAGTCAACTCCCCCGTCCCCGGTATATACTCAAACAGCAGATACTGGGAATATTTCGCATTCCCTAACACATACGCAAAAACTCCATATACTAACATCGTCGTGGACGCAGGAACAATCGCCAAACCATCAAGCCCGTCTGCAAAATTCACTGCATTTGATATAGATATAATGACAAAAATACCAAACAGAACATAAATATAGGAGAGATTAACTATGGGAAACTTATAAAACGGCACATAGAGATTATACATAATGTCTTTTTCATACGGTGAAATCTGTGGAGTAAATAAAATAATTCCAAGCACCAATCCGAAGAGTGCCTGGAGTGCCAGTTTCCGGGGGCGGGACAGCCCTTTTTCACTTGACTGCTGACGCAATTTAGAACGGTCATCGCTGTACCCAATCCAGCCGAACCACAAAACCGCCGCCACAGACAGTAATATAAATAGATTACCAATATTACACCATAAAAGAACCGAAACCACGACCGAAAGGATAATCAGCAATCCGCCCATTGTCGGTGTTCCACGCTTGTCCTGAATGATAGAACTGTCGGCAATATCCCGTGCAGTTTCACGAAAACCGCTCCGATACAGTGCTATGATAATCTTCCGCCCGAAAAAGAGTGATAGTAAAAACGCCGTCAAAAATGCTACACTCGCCCGAAAACTAATATAATTCATCAGGCGTAAAAATGAGAACGTCTCCTCTAAACCATAATGGGTTTGAAGATATTGATATAATAAATAGCCCATACCAGATATATCCTTTTTCTACGGACGATTATTATTTGCATATTTGCCCGGTATAAAAATATTACTTAATTCCCTGATAATAATCATCTTATCGGTAATCACTGCTCGTTCATATAATTTTTTCAAAGCATTTACCCCCGCTGTTTTTACGAGTACGTTCGGATGGTTATACACGTTTCTGAGCTCATTCACGACACTTGAATCTGATGCCAGCTCCCCCATCGCAGTAACTGCTTCCACGACAACCTCAAATGAGCGGTCGGAAGTCAATCTGGAAATCACTTCAAATAGTTCAAGCGGTGAATTGTGCGAAAACAGCTTCCTGCAGGTACGGATTGATTCAACCCGAACCTCCCAATACGGATCCCGAAGAGCACAGAATAATCCGGAAATAACCTCCGGCGTAATAATACCAATAGCCCCGAGTGCACTGGCGGCATTGCGTCTGATGAATCCTACCTGATAAAAATCACCACCGAACAGACGATTAATAATCGGCACCGATGTACGGTCGGTCATTATACAGACCAAATCCTGTACATATTGTTCCCGTTTCATCAGCCCGATGATTTTAACCGCACAATTCCGCACCCTCCAGTTTTTATCTATTAACCAGGACCGGATTAACTCATCAGTAATCGTACCAGCGATTGCAAAACGCTCTTCTGGAAGCGATTTTTCAAGCGTTCTATATACCGTTTCAGCTGAAATCATACAAACGTATCACTATTATGAGCTTTGATTTAATATAAAATACAAGATTACACGCCCCGCTATGGCTTCGCTGTAACTCCCCTCTCAAGAGGGAAATTAAAGGGGTGTGTTTCTGCTTTATATCAAAATTTGAAATCTTTGATTTAACGCAGGCTTCTGAAAACAGATCCGCCTTCGGCGGAAAAGCCTGCGGCTACCGATTATACAACAATTTTAAACTCATTTTTTGGTAGCCGTAAACTTTAGTTTGCGTTTTAGTGGATTTTTTCAAAGGTCTCAATTTCATATATTTTCAAAACTCTCTATTATCTTTAATTCGGAAAAAGTGCAGTAATTTTTTTTACAATCTGTTCATTGTCGTCAGGATTGTATAACTTCTGTATGTTTATACCCATTTCAATCAATCGAGGCGCATCAGTAAGGATTGCTATAATTGCTTCAGCCAATCGCTGGCTGTCAAGTGTTGTTCGACCGCTTTTTCTCTCTTCAGGGATGATAACACCTCCGCCGGCTCTTTCAACTGACCGGGCATTTTTCGTCTGATGATCCCCGGGAAGACCGGCTTTGGGAATGATTATCATCGGTAAACCTAAAGCGGCACATTCCATAATGGTGCCTGCACCAGCCCGGCTGACTACCAAATCTGCCGCTGAATATATAACATCAATATCAAAAAAATAATCCCTGATAATATAACGATTCAGTAAAACCGAATCAAGATATAAAGCGTTGACAAGATGAAGAGTATCTGAATAGGATTGAATACTATTCTGAATATCTCTGCCAGTGCCGTGAATGAGCGCAATCCGCTCATCATTGAGAATAGTTTTTAAGCCGGACACGACTGCCTCATTAATAAGTCGTGCACCGGAACTCCCCCCAAATATAAATACCACCAATGCCTCAGAAGGAATCCCTAATTGCTTTCTGACAACAGATTTATTATATCGGGTTATTTTCCGGCGAATCGGATATCCCGTTATACTTACTTTGTCCGCAGGGAAAAAAGTAATTGTTTCAGGAAACGAAACGAATATCCTGTCTGCAAAACGGCTCAGCACCTTATTAACCAATCCCGGAACGCTGTTCTGTTCATGAATAACTATTTTTCTTCGCCGTAGGTAGCCGGCAAGAACAACTGGCGCCGAAACATATCCGCCCGTAGCAATGATAACATCTGGATTAAACCGCTTAATGATGCCGAAAGATGTATATGTCCCGACAAAAAGGTCTTTTAAGAACGGAATAAATTTAAAAACATTCTTTGAGCGAGGCAGCCCGCGCGCAGTAATATAGTTAACTTGAACTGCCTCTTCAGCCGGGAGAGAACCTAAAATATATTCCTCAGCTTTACCGGCAGTCCCAACATAAAGAAATGATGCTGTTTGGTCATACTGTTTCAACAATTCTTTAATCGCTAAAGCAGGATATACATGCCCGCCGGTGCCCCCTCCCGTCAGCAGGTATCTCACACGCACTCCAGTTTGAATATCTTCCGACTGGGAAAAAATTATCCTTTAGATAAAAGCGGGGAAAGCCGTTCCCGCTCAGGCAGTAATCCAAACAATCCGCCAGTATGCATAAACAGAATTGTATCCCCAAACCGTTCAGGATGGGTTAATAATAAATCTATCATACCCCGCATCGCTTTTCCGGTATATACAGGATCAAGAATTATTCCATCTTCTTGAGCATGTTTTATATACGATGCCAACTCTTCATCGGTTGATTGTGCATACCCGATTCCAATATAATCATTGTAATAAATTATATCAGATACAGTGAGCTTTACTGGTAACTGATATTCCTTTATTGCCTCTGAACAAAGCGATTCGATAAACGTTTGAAAATCACGAGTTGATTTATATACATTTATACCGATTATCTGTGCCGGACTTTTCGTCAGATATTTTCCTAAAATAAGCCCGCTCTGCGTTCCGCCCGAACCTAATGCGACAAAAATACTGTCAAACCGCAATTCCATTTCACGCTGTTGAGCGGCGAGTTCTTCCATCATCTCGATGTACCCCCATACACCCAGTGCATTTGAAGCTCCTTCCGGTATAAAATATGGATTAAGTCCCTGCAATCGGAGTTTCCTGCCTAATGCATCGTAGACTTCATCCATCCGGTCATATTCTTCATCGGTAACGTACTGAATCTGCGCACCAAGAAGAGCAACAAAAAGCGTGTTTCCATCAAAATACTCCGGCTCCTGACCGCGGAGAACAGCTACTGCCTCTAATCCTAATTGTTTTGCGGCAACAACGGTTGCCCTGACATGGTTTGATTGAAGACCGCCGCAGGTAACAACCGTATCTGCGCCCTTATCACGCGCATCCCGAAGCACATATTCAAGCTTCCGAATCTTATTGCCGGTTACTAATACCCCGGTCAGGTCATCGCGTTTAATATAAATTTGTTTTTGAAGTTCTTTGCTTAATGAATGCAGGCGTTCAATCGGTGTGGGAAGATGTGCTAATGAAAGTTTTGCCGGTCGGTTCATTCTAACACACGTTTATTTTGTTAACAAGCTACTAATAATACAAATAATTACAATTCAATACGGGTCATACGGCTCTTTAATTCTTTGATATTATAATGCTTCGCAAAGATTAAGCGTTTATTATCATCAAGCGTTATCAATCCACCGGGTGTTGGTTCAAGGATTTTTAATACTTCTTTATGTAAGGTAATAACACTTTGAGGGTCAACGACAGCGCCGCTGGAATTATCCCGCGAAAATCCAACTCGAACCAAGAGAAACGGTTTTTCATCCGGATAAATCCTCTGCATCGCTCCATCACGTTCTTCCTGAAGCTGTTTCATTTTCTTCGTATAATATTCATATTTTTCTTTGAACTCTTTAATTTGCGGTAATTCTTTTAAAACCAGTGGATGCTGTGGGTTTTTCTTGGTTAACTCACTGAGATACATCAAGCGTTTCTCCTGATTATGCCATACTTTTTTCAGTTGTTCAAACGGTTCTTCCATCTCTTTCAGCTCTTTTGCGCATCGGTCTACCGTAGATTTTGCCTTATAGTCAATGCCAACCATTATTTTATTCTGACCGTTTACATAATCTGTCCAGATACATTCACTTGCAATGACCGTGCTTCCCTGAATCGTATGAGCTTTAACCTGTGCCGCAGCAATCTGGGCGCCGTTGCTGATTTCCCGCAGCACTCTCAAGCCGTCCGCATAAATCGGACGAGACCCATTTATATAGCCAACGTCTATCTTTTTTGCGGTGATTGGAATATTGCTTGTTCCAACAATTCCCTGATTAATCGTTAACTCTTCTGCAGTAACTTCACTATCTTCAATACAGCCGCCAACAGTAATTTTATGAGCTTTGACAAAGAATCCCTTCTTAATATCTTTGGAAATAGCGAGTTCTACCTGAAACTTGGGCGGAATGTCTATTGAACCGGTTGTGGGACCTACATCATCATAGATACGGAACACCGGTTCTACATTGAGCTTGGTTGCACGGGGGATAACAAATCCATCAATTGTCGCAGTGAGCGAGGGACCTTCTATCATCGTGTTAAGTCCACCAACTTCACCTAATTCAAAATCTTTCCCCCAGATACCTGGAATTTCACGTTTAAAAACATCTATTCCCGACTCACCCTGAGTCGGAGAAAGCTTAACCGCTATCTCATCGCCTTTATTGACGACGACAATCCAGCCTTCGCGGGGCGAAATATAATCTACATCACCGCTCTCACTGACCGGAGGCAGAACGTCTTCTTTGCGCTTCGGGCGTTTTTGAATCTGTATCTCGGCATTATTCCCAACGGTTGGAGGAGTACCCTCTGCAATCAGAATATCGGTTGCTTCCTCAGTTTTGCCGTCTAATTTTTGAACAGCCTCCTGTAAAATACCGTACGTAATTTCTTTCTCTTTGAGGAGGTCATAAATCATTTGAGCAGTTACCGGTTGCTGTCGCTCAACCGATTCATCGTTCAGCAGGGAAAGATAGACTTTTAAATTATTATTCAGTATTTCAAGCTTCAGAATCATCCCTCGTTACCTTTAATCTATTAATGGGTCAGATTAAAAACAAGACTCCTCTCGTACATTTTCTCAATTATAAATTATTCTCAATGCAATAAAATAATTATATAAATCATCAGGATGGTACCAACTGTATCTGTTCATTTAAGGGTTTGTTAACCGGTAAAATATTTTATAATCGCTCTTCCCCCCACATATTTTAAGATGTAAAGTTATTATAGGTTTAGAATGTAAATATATTTATATTTATATTCAAGGAAATAAATTGAAATTTAATATTTTTATTCAAAACATTTATTCTATCACTTTTATTTCGTTACCCTCCATCACCACTTTTGGAGAAGAACCAAAAATTATAAGCACATTATGGCACCCTTCCGCCGTCTTTTCCCGTAGGAATAGATTCCCATTGGCGGATCGGGAGAATCCATCCATTCGGGAGAGGGTGAAAAAAAATGACATTTTCAGCAGTCTCATAATGATTTTTTCTTGACTTTTTAAAATAAAGATTGTACAGTACACAATAAGTAAGGTCGAGGGTACCTCGCCCCTACAAAAACATATACATCACCAATTATTATAGAGAGGTATTTGGTTTTATGCATGATCGTGAACGACTCCGCCGAATGGTGGAATTGGTGAACGACAATCTTGTTAAGGCTCATTATTTTAAAACAATCGGCGACACGAAAACGGCTCAAGAATGGGCCGCAAAAGAATTTGATTTAAAGATTGCACGGGGACTGATTAGCGGGGCGACAAAAATAAAACGGGAATATGAGCTCCCCTCCGACCGAATCCGCCTTTCCGCCGCAAAAGCCATTGATAAATTGATAGAGCGTGATGATTTTGAGTTCGCCGCCCGGTTGATGAAAGAATACGAGTATCCCGAGCAAACCTATATTGATACTGCTGTCGAAGCATTTAATCGGTATTTCAACCAGATGCGGTATAAAAAGGCTCAGCGCATTGAAAAAGAATTTAACCTCCCTGTTTCACGCATTCAAGACACCATAATAAAAATGTTCAATTATTCTTTGGAAAAAGGAAAATTTGAACTCGCCGCAAGCATTGGTAAACAATATAAACTCCCAAAAAAAGAAATTGACAACGCCGCTGAAAAAGCCGTTACAAGATACCTTCAGGATGGAAATTACGATAAAGTTGATTACATTACTGAAGAATTTAATATATCAAAATCCAAAATACAAAAGATCGCCGCAGAAGAGTTTAAAATCCGATTTCATAAAGGCGCTTACGAAATCGCCCGCTTTTTGAAGAATAAGTACAACGTCCCGAAAAAGCTTATTCTTGATGAAGTGCTCAAAGTATTCAATCTCCATATGGACAAAAATTTTTTTGCTGAGGCAAGCGTTATTGAAGCTGAATATAGACTTCCGAAAAAATTGTGCCGCCCCTCTGCTTCAAAGGCGTTCCTCTATTACATAGACCGTAATGATTTTGAAAAAGCTATGAAGTTCTTTCGGGTCTATAGATTAAAACGTAAGGAACTTGAAAATCCATTGATTCAATTGTTCAGCCAAAAAATGGAAAAAGGAGAATACGACGCCGCAAATTTTATTGCTAATACATTTAAACTCCCCCACGAGAAGCTCAAACCAACTGTACAAAGAATTATTGAGCTCAATAAAAGCTTGGGATATATTAAACAGGCTGATGACCTTAAACGGCAATATATTTTGCAAGATCGTGGTATCTTAACAAGAGTCCTCACAAAATTAACATAAGAGAGTCTACACGAAATATGGAAACAGCATTAATATGGTTCAGCTCCATTATCACACTCTTTGTGATTATTACCGTTTGTTTATTAGTACAATTATATAATTTGTTTTCTCACATTCATACTATGATACAAAATCTTGAACACACTATAAACCGTCGAAACATCGAAACAAACAACATAGTAAACCTTGAACCGGTAACACTGCGATTAAAAAAAATCATCCAGCGAATGCGGAGAATATATCCATACAACTAACATTTTATCAGTATGTATTATAGAAATTATGAAATAACATTTGGCAGGGGCATTACTCACGGAGTAAGAAATCTCATCATTCTTAATGCGCTCGTATATATTGTGCAGCAGTTTCATTTGATATCTGTCCAGTATTTCGGATTAGTACCCGCTTTTGTGATTCACAAATTATTTCTCTGGCAGTTAGTAAGTTATATGTTTCTGCATGGGAATCTAATGCACATTGTTATGAATATGTTTGTCTTATGGATGTTTGGCACTGAAATAGAACGGAATTGGAGCACACGGGAATTTTATAAATATTACTTCATCACCGGAATTGGAGCGGGAATCTTCAATATTATCTTCGAGCCGGGTTCAGTAATACCAATCATTGGTGCGTCAGGAGCAATATACGGGCTCTTATTAGCATACGGGTTATTATTTCCAGATCAGCCAATTCTGATATATTTCTTATTCCCCATTAAAGCAAAATATTTTGTGCTGATCTTTGGTCTCTTAACCTTTATCTCTGCATTTTCATCAAATGATAATATTGCCCACTTTGCCCATTTAGGGGGTATGGTGGTCGGTTATCTTTATCTCCGGCTTGACTGGCGGCTTCAGCATTTCTTTTCATTTACCAGACTGCGCCGGCTGAAATACCCCCATTTCCGAGTCCATCGGCACACCGATGATAATGAAGATGACATCTCCCGAAAAATAGATACAATTCTCGATAAAATAAACAGTGTTGGCTATCAAAATCTAACTGAGGAAGAAAAAGAGTTACTCCGGAAAGCAAGCAAATACTTTCTGGACCGAAACGGAAAAAATGATTATCATTCATCATAGTTAGTTCATTATAGTACTTTTGTGTTTTAAAACTACTTATAAAAGGAATACTGTAAACCACAGAAAACTCAAAAAACATATAAAGCAAAAAAGATTGATATGAGAAATTATTGCCGCTCGGTGTACTCTGTGTGCTCTGTGGTTAAAAAATAAATATTAATACCACAGAGAGCACTGAGAACACTGAGGATTTGAAAAAAGTTAAATAAAAAGCTTTTATTTCAATATCTTTTTTCTATGCTCTCTGCGGTTAAAAATAAACGGAAAATACAAAAGTTTAATTTATTACTCATCATAAAAATTATGCATAAATTAGCAGTATATCGGTATTCATTCCTGTTATATAAACTGAGCTGTATTCTTCTATTATGCGGTGGAATGAGTATCCCGGAAACGCTTAATGGCCAGTTCCTTTCGTTCCTTGATTTTCAAAATACTTCTATCGGCGTCGGTATCAATAGAACAAACTATAGTTTCAGCTATCCTGAAGTCCCTCGATTCTACAATAATACTCTTAAGCAGTCCTTTGTAATAGACATCCGTACGAATTTTTCTATTCCAAATGGGTTCCGATTTTCACCGCTTTTTGAATTATGGAGCTGGACAGACAATTCAGGAAAACGATATAACGTTATCCAAAACGGTGCGAATGATTATCTGTTCAGCTTTGATATTACCCGGCCGGTAACCCGCTCTAAACGACTTACCTGGTATCTTGGGAGTGGAGTCGGCATACACTTTTTTACGTACTGGACAATATTTCCCCGATTCTCATCTCAGTATAATTATCAAACACGATTTCAAATAAGGAGCATCACTGAACATAAAGTAATCCCGGCACCCGATTATTTAACCGGTTTCGAATTCTATTTTTGGGAGGGGTTCTATATTTCAACCGAAATACGCTATGAAAACAATCAGAAATTGAATCAATGGAAATACATTATCAGTATCAGTATGTTCTAACTATTATTCCATTTGAAAAATCTCTATTTCTCTTAATAGAAAGTAAATCAGAGATGAATCCCTATTTATTCGGTACAAGGTTCAGCAAATGACTAAATACACTATGCATACAATGGATATTCCCATTCTCGGCAGAACAAATTATAACCGCACGGTTAAAAACTTGTACGGTTACCATCGTTCAGTCCTAACAGTTTTATTATTGTTAATAGTACTCTTGTTTACTACAGTTCCCTGTACTGCCCAGAATTTCAAAATCCTACAAAATGATGCTGTTCAGAAAGCATTTAATCTGCCCGGAAACAGCATCAGTGCCATCCGAACTGACGGCTCATCCATCTGGATTGGAACCGCAACGGGTCTCTGCAAATCAACCAACGGCGGCAATACTTTCATTGATTTTTCAAACAGCCCGGGTATCGGCAAGGGAGGTGTTTCCGCATTAGAAATTCACAATGGCGAAATCTGGGTTGCTGCTTCGTATGACACAACCGTCTTCGGTGAACTATTGAGTGCCGGCAGCGGATTAAGCTGGTCAAACGATGGTGGAATCACCTGGCATCATATCAATCAGCCAGTTGATCCAAACGATGAAGCCCATTTAGGCTACACACCGACAACCACCAATATTCAAAACATCACCTTCGATATAGCCTTCACGGGAAATACTATCTGGATAGCAAGCTTTGGTGGTGGTCTCCGTAAATCTACTGATCATGGTGCTACCTGGGTCGTGGTACCGCCGGATGAATTTCCCTTTAATGCGTTCGGCAGATTAAATCACCGGGCGTTCGCCGTCATTTCCGCACAGAACGGTCTCTGGGTTGGCACTGCACAAGGTATTAACAAATCTACCGACGGCGGGCAGACCTGGACACACTATACAGCCCAAAATGGCAGTGGCATTACCGGCAACTTTGTAACCGCTTTAGCCGAACAAATCGTCTCCAGTGAAGATATCATCTGGTCAGCAACATGGAAAGCAGGAGATGAAAACGAATTCTACGGCATCAGCAAATCCTCAAACGGCGGCTTTACCTGGGAGACAATGCTCCACGGCGAATTCGCCCATAATTTTGGATTCCATTCCAATGAGGTCTACGTCGCAACCGACAACGGCTTATATAAATCGCCAAATAAAGGCGCAGCGTGGGGAATTTTACCATACATCATTGCTCAATCCGGAGAGCGAATTCTAACAACTATTTATTACGACGTTCAATACGATGCTGGCACATTATGGGTAGGAACTGATGACGGGCTGTGCAAAACGACAAATAACGGCGTAAGCTGGGATGTATTTCGCACATTCCCTCCGCCAGGTATCGCAGGTGAGCCTGAAACATACGCCTACCCCAATCCCTTTTCTCCCCTCCGTCACAACCGTATGGGAGAATCAGGGTATGTTCGAATTCAATATTCTTTGACCGTAAATGCAGAAGTTACTATTGATATATTTGACTTTGGAATGAATCCGGTTAAAACGATTGCCTCCGGTATCTGGAGAACCTCCGGCAGTCACTCGGAGCTGTGGGATGGCACGAACAATCGGGGCACTATTGTCGCAAATGGCGTCTATTTCTACCGCCTTCAGCGCTCAGGACACAAAACTGTTTGGGGGAAAATAATCGTTCTCAATTAATACGCTCCACTCGGTCGTTGTTTATTAAACGGAACAGTATATGAATATCAGCAGTCTCTCTCAAAAAATACACAGTATTAAAGTAATAAAACAAAAAATGCTGTCTGTTTTTGTGCTTTTCCTATTACTATTTATTTTTACCGGCATAGTTGCTCAGGAGAAGGGGGGTTATGCCGGCAGTTTCCTTCGGTTAGGATTAGGAGCACGCTCTGCGGCTATGGGTGATGCATATATCGGAATGCCCGGCGACGTATATAGTGGATACTATAATCCCGCAGGACTCCCTGAAATCAAACACCACGAGGCAACGTTTTCATACCGCCTGCTCTCTTTAGACCGTGAATTTTACTTTACCGGTTTCGCCGTTCACCTCCCCCCTGCCGCGGGAGCCGCCTTCGGGTGGATTCACGCAGGTATTAATAACATTGACGGTAGAGATATCAACGGCATTCACACGCAGACCTATTCAGACGATCAGGATGCGTTTTTATTTGCTTTTGGACTCCCGGTTAACCGGAAAATCTCCATCGGCATTGGCGGCACAATCCTGCGTGAAAAACTCGTTGATATCACCGCAAAAGGATTCGGACTGAACGGTGGAATCCTGCTGAATCCTTTGAAAAATCTCCTGTTCGGTGCCGCCGTACGCGACGTCGGCGCACATTACTCCTGGGACACCTCATCACTCTATGAGCACGGCAGTTCTACAAAAAACTCATTCCCGAAGGTTTATTCCGCCGGAACAAGTTATCTTATCGAAAAACTTAACACACTCGCCGCTCTTGACGTCTATAAAAATGAAAAAAGCCCGACAGGATACCATATAGGCATTGAAAACCGCTATTACAAGGATTTTGCAATCCGCGGCGGGATTGATAACGGAAACTTCACCGCAGGCTTCGGAATTCTATTTCCAGTATCACGCGGCGAAGCCAGCTTCAACTACGCTTTCAAAACCACTCAATATGACCCGGAACTATCGCAAATTTTTTCATTAAATATTATCTTTTAAGTTCTTTCATTATCTGCTCTATAATACCATATTCCCTTTGAAAAAACTTATTCATATAATATAGTTGTTGCATATCAACATTAATTTGATATAAAAATAAAAAAGGCGGATCAATTGATCCGCCCTATAAATCAAAAACCTTGCTCTCCAAAAGAATAGGAAGGAAATTAGTATTGTGTCCTCATATTTCATACATAATATTTATTTCTTAAAAATATATACCTGTGATTCGTCATACGACGGAAATAAAATATTATCATTTAATAATATTTCACAAGTATATTTAAAATTATATGAAAGAAGTCCTGAATTTTCTCTTAAACTTATTTTTTTATTTTCTATTTTTATTCCGATTTCATTTTCTAAAGGTAAAATAATCTTTTTCTCTATTTCTAAATTATTATTTAAAATATAAATTGCAAGTTTTTTCCGCTCTTCTGTATCAATAATGTAAAATCTTTTATTACGATACATAATATCATTGAATATGTGTCTAAAACTACCAATCTTAATTTCAGATATATCATTTGTTTTAGACAATCGAGGAATAATATCAATCATACTTTTTTCTAAAACAACTTTTCCCGAGTCATTAAATACTTTTACCAATAAATAGCTTTCCAGGAATATATAATAATTGCCATTTTCATTTTTAAATGGATAACCGGTTGCGCTTGATAAATATAGTGGAGAATCAAAGTTTGGTACAGAACCAATTTCTTTGATAACTTTTCCCTCTCTTGAATACACAGTAATAAAATAACCGCTGTAAGGATTATTAATAATGATTTCTCTGTCTTTCGTTACAAAGAGAGTGGGTATAATAAGGGAAAATGGTGATTCCTCAATTCTAAAAGAAGTATAGAGTTTACCATTTTTACTAAAAATAGATATTCGAGAATTTCCTGAATCATAAACATATATATCACCTTGCTCATCTATATCAAAATATGTTGGATAACCTAACTCACCTGGTCCTTGGCCTGGTCTACTGATTCTACGAATATATTTTCCTTCATTTGAAAAAATATAAATGCATAAATTACCAATATCAAGAATTACTTTTTCTTTTGTAGTAGGGATTTCCCGAACTTGATACGGCTTGTAAAGAAATTCATTATTAAAGTTATAATCTATACTAATGAATACAGAGCGTTTATATTCTAACGTTGGAAACGTTTGTCCAAATAATAGAAAATCGTCATATTGTGGATTGTATAAATATTCATTTTTCGGAAAAGAATTTTCATCAACAAAATCTTTCCCTAAAAGTTTTATTGATTGATAATTTTGAGCATTTGTAACATCATTATAAAGAGGAAAAATGATTGATGTAATTATAATGATGTAATATTTTAAATACTGAGTCATTTTTAAAGTCCTTTATAAAATGCGAATGTTTTTACTTTATTTTATGGTATTAGCCATTTCATTGTTAATTATTGTGCTTAATATTTCTTCTGGCATACCCGCACCTATAAATTTTACTCTATTGTCATAATCTAAAAATACCGATACAGTTTTACAATTTATACCCTCAACATAGTATAAAGATATGATTGAAGTGTCAGTAACTGAAGCAATGTGAATAGTATATTTCTCCTGTAATCTTTTCAATAATTGAATTTCAGAGAGGGGAATACTAACATTTTCAAATGATACAATATATGAGATATTTTCCCCTTTAATTTGTTTTTTTCAAATTTTCAAAGTATCTACTATTTACTTTAATTTCTTGTTGATTTGGAATAAAACCAACTTCAATATACGGGAACAAAATAATTAGTATCGTTTCCCCGAATTTCCTTTCAATAAATCAGAATCGGAACTGTTTTTTCCGCTCCTTGACCACTGATAAAGTCGGTAATCCGTATCGTTAATGTATATTTGTCAGGTTTTGATAGAGAATGAGAGATATGTAAGATATGATTTCCTGTTCTTCCGATATTCCGCTGTTCAGTTGATACTGAAATTCCTTCATTCTGAGCACCCCCTACTATCAGACCTTTAAGGAATTTTTTTACCTCGTTTTCTTCTTTTGCTTCCGGCATAATACTGTATTCCAACCGGTAATGATTATTCTCTGTGGATTTCTCAACAAATAAATTGTAAATCTCAAAATATATATCTATCTCTTGCTTTGCTTTAAAAGAATGAGCAGGATTTACATCAAACTCTATATTATCTCTTGAGACAATATCGTGCGATTCAATCATATCCGCTTTGTTTGCAACTAAAATATCGCTTATCATTAACGAGTCGCTCCGATAATTAGGAAGCTTCACAGATGAACGATAAACACCGATATTCCCCGAAGTTAAATCCAACACCTCTACCGAATAATTATAATTCCGCGGTGGCAAATTAAAAATCGTTGATGTTTTAAGAATTGCTTTTACCGTTGTATCTATTTCGCTTGGCTTTAAATCTACGTATACCGTATCAGCTTGCTGAGAAATCGAATTCCAGTTATTATCACAGATAAAAACGCCGGCATACAAATCACAGCTCACCAGAGTAGAATCACCTGTCCATTTGAGCTTGTTAACTGGAATTCCATAATATATTTCCGTCCGGGTGTTATTTTCTTCTCCCCGAAAACTCACGACATCTGTTATCAGTCCAGTAAACAGAGCGGGCGACTTAAAACGAAAATAATCAGAATAATTCCATTCAATAGTATCAAAATCAGTATCAGTGCTAATCCTCCATCTCCAGTAAAAACCAGTTATCCCATCAAACTTAATAGAAAAATCTTCATATATCCATTCCTGTTTGCCATATTTATAACCTTCTATCTTCAGCGGCCTCCCGAACTGTATCCATACTCTGCCTTCGTCTGTATCCCATCCATTTATACCCTTACCTGGTATGGAAAACCGCAGCTGCGCCTCTGCAATCCGATTATACTGTTCAATCAAACGCTCATTATAGGGGGTTAAAAACAATGGATCTTTTCGTTTCCAATACCCTTTATTTGCGTTTAAAAATTGATTATCCTTGAGAGCTTTCCAATCGCCGGGCTTCATAAAGGAAAAAGCCAATTGATAATGCTTATACGATATATCATACTTTCCAAGCATTCCATACCCCAGCCCTACGAATAAATGAGCATCAGAATCATACGGATTCTTCTCAAGAAAAGTAGAGAAATAACTAATAAATTTGGTTATTGAATCACGTTCTATAAAACTCAATCCTTTTCGGAAAATACCATCACGGTTATTTGGATCTACTGCAAGCAGTTTATTGTTGTACAATTCCATACGCCTCAGATTACTGTTCCACGTCATAAAGGCGTTTACCTTATTCTTTTTATCAGCGTATTCTTTATTCTCATAATAAGCAACGGTATTTCCCGTATAAAGCAGATAATCATCCCGCACAAAATACTTATCCCAATAGCTCTGTATCATTTTGTGTTTATAATAATCCGCTAAAATAGACAAAGCATTAACATCACAGGTATCATCATTGACGATACGCCTGAACATCAACGCTTCAATAGAATAAAACATACGAGCATCAAAAAGTTCTGAAAGAGCATACAGATATTTAGTGCTGTCAGTTTCTAACCGCCGCGCTCTCAGCAATACTTCCTCCGCCAATGCCCTGCCGCTTAATCCTCCTTTCTTAAGATATAAAAGCCCCAACTGATAGTATGCTTCAGCAAATTTATTATTCCGCGCGGTGGCATTTCGGAATGCTTTAATAGCTTCATCAATTTTGCCCTGCTCTTTTAACTGCATACCCTGCTGGTAATAATACTGGGCATTTTGCGCCGAAGCAAATTCAGCTAAACAAGTAAATATAAGTATTAAAGAAAGGAAACTGTATTTCCACATAATTACTATTTACTTTAATTTCTTGTTGATTTGGAATAAAACCAACTTCAATATACGGGAACAAAATAATTAGTATCGTGTCCCGGAATTTCTATTTTTTTATTGAATACAAAAATACCTCAGGATAATCAGGATTTATATGTATAAACTTTTCATTAGGTAATAATGCAATCTCTGTCATTCTACCTTTATCTATTTCAATTTTTGACAAAAACATAATTATTTTTATTATTTCTAATTTATTATTAAGTATATATAAGTAAAACTTATATTTATCATATATCGAGCTTCGTGTAAGAATATAAAACAAACCATTGTTAATAATTACATCATTAAAAAATAAACATAAACCTGTATTTTTTAAATCAGTGCTTGATGGATTATAATATGATAAACTTTTATATTCATTATATATATCTATATTTTTCATTTCATTATTCTGAACAACTTCCCCATTTTGATTAAATATCTTCGTTGTTCCAAGATATTTAAAAAAAATATAATAGTGATTATCTATTTTAAATGGTTTTCCTATAGCATATTCCATATTAACCATTTTAATTGTATTGATATTCGGTACGACTCCTATTGAATGAAGTAAGTTACCATCTAATGTATATTCATATATATAATAATATATAGATTTTTTTATTTCATCAATAGTTCTTGATGGTGATTCTGTTAAATTAATATATAGTCTTCTCGCATTATTAATAAGAATTGTATTATCATCTGTAATCGTTAAATAAGTAAATTCATCTCCTAAAATACGAAATGTATTTTTTAAATATCCTATTTTATCAAATATTGACATTCGAGAATTTCTATAATCAAATACATATATATTTCCATCTTTATCAATATCCATTGTTTCAATTCCTAAAAATTCTCCCGGACCCTGTCCTTTTCTCCCTATTTTTTTTATAAATTTACCGGTATTTGAAAAGAAATATATACAAGTATTTCCCTCATCCAAAATAATAATTTCATTTGTAATGGGATTTACTCTAATAGCTGATGGCTTAAAAAGTGACTCACCAATAAACGTATAATCATAACTGATAAATACCTCGCCACTATATTCAATAATTTCTTTCTTTGTTTGTGAATATGACAGTTCAACTATTATGTTCAACAAACAAAAATACGTTAAAAAATAAATAATATATCGCTTATTCATAATACATCTCCTATTATAATATACTATGTGGATACTATATTTTTCTTTTTAATACCTTTCCGCATAATTCTATTGAGTGGGGTGTTGTAAATTCATTAACAATGCAAATGAATAATTAAACGTATTTTCGGGAGTGTTTTATAGTATTGACCAGTACCAGACTAACCGCAGAAGACCATCAGACAAGAATTCCGAATCAGTTGCACAATCTCCGAAAACTTCGTCGTCTTCTCGGCGAATCAATCTATAATCACCTCAGAAGGAACAGGAATAACGAAATGAATAGCCTATCTCACTCTCCCCAGTCAATAATTATACTTTTTACCAATATAATATACATATATACACACAAGTCAAGCAAAATCGTAAAAAATTTCAAAAATTGTTACAGATTTTCAGCAAAATAAGCATCAATCATTTTCTGTCAGATTGGATTTTTGTATTACGACTATCGTTATATCATCCAACTCAACTGCTATACGTCCGCGAATAGAATTGCATTCTTAACTTCTCTCTACTCTCTTTATATCGGGAGAAATTTGGGGGATACACTATTAAATTCTTGATAATCGTAATGAATTTGTATAGATTTAAATATAACATATAAGTGCAAATTATTACTGCGGAGTGTCCGAATAATTGGTTAAATAAATATTTAGAATTGCAGATGAGAAAAAATTGTGAACGGTAAGTGGAGGAATACTTATGCGTATTATTATTCATGATGACTATAATAATTTAAGTAAATGGGTTGCGTATTATATCACACGCAAAATAAAAGTGTTTTCGCCAACACCTGATAAACCATTTGTTCTCGGTCTGCCCACCGGCTCTTCGCCAATCGGTACGTATTATGAGCTTGTACAACTGTATAAAACAGGAAAATTATCATTTAAAAATGTGATAACGTTTAATATGGATGAATATGTCTGTTTGCCTGAAAAGCATCCTCAAAGTTATCACTATTTTATGAATCATTATCTTTTCAACCATATTGACATTCCCGCTGAGAATATAAATATATTGAACGGAAATGCGAAAGACCTTGAAGAGGAATGCAATCGTTATGAAGAAAAAATCAAGCAGTACGGCGGCATTAATCTCTTTTTAGGCGGGATTGGACCAGATGGCCATATAGCTTTTAATGAACCAGGATCGTCGTTGTCATCAAGAACACGAATCAAAACTCTGACATACGATACGCGATCAGCTAATTCCCGTTTCTTTGACAACGATCCAAATAAAGTTCCAAAAACAGCATTGACAGTCGGCGTCGCCACTATAATGGATGCCCAGGAGGTAGTGATAATCATCAGCGGTTATGGTAAAGCGCGTGCTTTACAGCAGTGTGTTGAACACGGCGTCAATCATATGTGGACTGTTTCTATGTTACAGCTTCATAAACACGGTATGATCGTCTGTGATGAAGAAAGCACACTTGAATTAAAGGTCGGAACGGTAAAGTATTTTAAAGACATTGAACGTGACCACCTAAAACTGCCTGAAATTTAATAATAATTCCGGGACATAATACTAAATTCTTGACAATCATAGCGAATTTATATACGTTTAATAATGGTACGCTGAGCAGGAATTGTCGCTTCGGAGTATCCGAATACTTCATTAAACAGAAGAAACCGTAAAAAATCCGACACAATACCTTATTTATTCCGTCTTTTCTTTAAATTAATTGCATCAAGTATTGTGTATATGAAAGATTTGAAAATGCTTGAGGCTTTAGAGGTTGATTATGAAAATAACAAAGTCAACGTTGATTTAACAAGGTTGTACTCCACTATCGATATACCAGAAACCTTATCAAATCTGCTTGGCAAGTGGATAAAGAAAATTACCTCTGATTTCGTTGAATTTGAAGATGGTGAAAAAATATACCTGAAAAACGTGGACTATAAAATCATTAAACCTTTAATATGGTGGTGAAAATGAAAACTGTAAAAGAGATAAAAAGTATTTTAGCAAAATATAAGGACGAACTAATACAAAAATATAGCATCAAAGAGATTGGTGTATTCGGTTCTTATATAAGAGATGAACAGAAAGAAACAAGCGATGTTGATATCCTTGTAGAATTTTCACAAGAAGCAAAGATATCCCTTTTAGATTTTATACACATAGAGAATTATTTATCTGACTTGTTAGGCGTAAAGGTTGACCTGGTGGACAAAAGCACATTAAAACCAAGAATTGGTAAACATATATTAAAAGAAGTGAGTTACCTATGAATAGAGAAATTGGCGATTATATTCAGGATATCCTTGAGGCTATGGATAATGCGATTACGTTTTTGAAGAATTAGAGAGTGAATAAATGGCGGATATTTTATTACGAGATATTTTAGAAGGTATAATCTCAAGCAACCTACCGTATAACTGGAGTTCTTTTGATTTTAAGACTTTCTCTCAAGAAATAAAATCCTCTGGGGTTTTCAGCAAAATGCCGTTGAGAACGCCATAAAGGTAATGAAAATAAATTTAAAGAGTTTGATTGGTGGTTATTTAGCAAATTGGATGAATCTTTAGATGATATGAGATATTTGATTTAACGCAGGCTATTCGCCCATACTAATATGGGCGAAATTATATAACAATTTTAAGCTCATTTTTTGGTAGCCTCTCCGCCCCTTTAAAAAGAGGCGGATAGTTTGCGATTTAATGGATTTTTTCAAAGGTCTCACAATACCTTATTTATTCCGTCTTTTAACAATATTACTGGAATTAAGCATTATGTTCCCCTAAATTTCCCTACTTTCGTGGATTCCATTCGGTCGAAATCTTCAATTCCGGCTGAAATGCCTTGGCAACTGACTCCCACGTTGTAATCAAGACGGGACAGCTACTTCCCTCCGCACTATGGCAGGCAAACAATCCAAGAGAAAAACGAGAACCCAGATTTACGTTGATTACATCAACACCATCAGTCTCCTTTGCTCCCTCAACGGCGAAAGTGCCAACGAATATATGCTCTCCCTCACGCCGATAGACCTTGAAATTACTTCGGCTCTGGTTGGATACGATTAAATAACCTATCTCTTCAGGTAAGTGATAGATTGCCAATCCCTCAACGTCACCATTCAAGCCATTATCACCGAGCTTGATGACCAGTTTTCCCGGCGCCGCATCTTCAGGCTCTCCGCCAATTTCCCAGACCCCTTTATTTTCCTCCCCAATATAGATTTTACCTGTCTGGTCGTCGGCAACCGCCGCTTCACATTTACCGATTTTCCAGCTTCGGACTTTCTTGCCTTGGACCTTCCCTTTGCCATCATCCGACAACTCATATTGCTCGACCTGTCCACTCTCGGACGTAGCCACAAAATAGTACTTCCCCGTTTTCGGGCTATGATACAGTGTGCCGCCGTAGTTCTCCCCGGTCGTGATGGCATCGTTATCTACTCGCTCCAGATGGCGCGTGGAAACGACTACCTTGTACACCAGAATCCTGGGATCATCGCGCTGATTGAACGCAATGATGTCCACGTTCTCTTTACCGAGCGGAAAATCATACCGTGCGTCAATATTACCGGGATGCTTCGCGGGTATCACCTGTATAGTCCTGCCTTCCAGGTCGTAGATGAACAGCTTGTTAGCTTCCTTGTCGGAAGCGATGATTGTGCTTTGAGCAGGTTCTGTTAAATGAATCCACAGGCACATATCGTCCTGGTCTCGGGAATCCGGATCAGAGCACCGAAGAGTTTCGACAATAGGCTTTCCTGTCGGCTCTTGAGCCGACTGAGAAGTACAAGAGGGCGAGAAAAGAACAGTAAGAGCAACTGCTAAGTATACCGAGCGAACTATAAAAATATGGGGACATAATACTAAATTCTTGACAATCATAATACTTAATTGTCTCCGTCTTTACTCAAAACTACTGGAACTAAGTGTCGTATCACTGAAGTACTAAAAACCATTTTATGATAGAATACTATTTTTTAATTTTTGTTGAATCTTGAGCGCCTGTTTTCAAGCGATTTATTATTCTACTAAAAATATTTCCTTCTTTCGGGATTGGTTGTTCAGTCTTTTTTAATACCGTATCTTTTCCCGTATATTGTATTTCTGTCCGGGCTATTGGTAGCTGCTCACGGGCTTTATCATAATCATAATTAATACCAAGCTCCTCCATCGTCTTAAAATGCGTATCCAGTTGAGCTGTTGCTTCTTTCCGCCGCTCCACTTCCGCATAGTATCCATATTTCATCCCCGCTCCTTCCGGATATTGTTTGAGAACGGTATCGCCTTCTTTAAGCCCGTCTTTTACCTCAGCCATTAATGAATTCTGTTTTCCGATTACAACTTCCTTTTCCTGAAGATTATTGCCGCTATTCACCAGATAAACATACGTTTTTGCACCGCTGGACGTCTCACGTTCAAATATTGCACTCAACGGGACGGTAATAACTTCCTGCAATCTCTCGATAACGAGGTCTATCGTGGCTGTCATCCCCGGCTTTAAACGCTCATCTGTTCCGTCAAGTTTTAAATTTGCCTCAAAAACCTTAACATTTGAATACGTCGTGGTCGAACTGCTGGAACCCCCTCCCCACCACATCATCTGCCCGCCAAATGACATCTGGACCTGCTGTTCCTGTGAACTGCGTGATATTGGAGTAAAATCAGTTATTACTCCTTTAAAAACAACACCCGGATACGCCTCTAACCGTACCTTCCCTTCCTGCCCAACCCATACCTTTGAACGGTCTATATCATTTATCTGCATAACCGCAGTAATGGTTGAAAGGTCGGGAAGTGTTACTATGGCTTGCCAAGTATTGACTTTATCACCCTGTCTGATTTTCTGGCCTGTTTGCGGATCTGTCGCATAAATAACCAGAGCCGGATACGGTGCAATAACAGTATATGCCTTTATCTGCATATCTAATGATTGTATTTGGTCCTGAACCTGTTTAATGTTATCCTGACACCTTTGTATTGTATGCTGATTGTCTATCCTATCCCCTTCCCACTCTGATATCAACCGAACAGAATCTCGAAGCATCGTCTGATACGACAATTGAGCCTGTTGTTTTACGCTTTCAGAACTATACTGATATAACTCTATCTGCAGACGCTGGCGTTGCAGTTTAAAACTTGCATTCTGAATACTCTCTTCATAATCATACTTATCTAAAGCTTGATTCCCAACTTCATCATCATATTTTTGTTTTGCAGTTTTGAGATTTTCAACAAGATCTGCCCGCTGATCTTTTAAACCAGACGTATCCAACCGAATAAGAGTATCACCGGCCTGTGCACGAGTACCTTCAGGAATTAAATAGAGTATTTGGGGCTGTGTAGACGTACTCATCCCCGGACTGAAAGAGAAAACCAGCATACCGCCGCCTTGCGGTCCTCCCCACCTAACCATACTCTGATCCATTCCAAATCCCAACCGAACTTCCGTGTTACGCAGAGCTTTAACATCACCCATCTCGGTTATGGTTATCTCCAATTCCTGCTTCTGCACTTTATACAAATCAAGCTGGGGCGGCGGTTCTTTCTTAAAATTTACATAGACGACGACCGCTGAAACAATAACAATAAAAAAAACACTCACAAATAATATAACCTTGCGGTCAATTCGTTCGCTTAATGGCTTAAATTCTGACTCCATAGCCTATCTTTATCTTTAGTTGTTCCATTAACTTTGCCACAATTTCCCGTAAAAAATATGGATTCCCGCTTTCACAGAGTATATGCCCTTAAAGAATGGCTTATACCGTTATTCATTATAATAGTACGAAATTCTTTCAATATTGTTTCTTGTTTCGTGAAACACTATTCATTAGAAAAAAGGGACTACTTCGGAGTAGGACGAGAAAAACCTTAAATCTGTTTTTACAACAAATAACGTGAAATCTTTGATTTAACGCAGGCTTCTGAAAACAGATCCGCCTTCGGCGGAAAAGCCTGCGGCTACCGATTATATAACAATTTTAAGCTCATTTTTTGGTAGCCGCAAACTTTAGTTTGCGTTTTAGTGGATTTTTTCAAAGGTCTCAGCGTTACTTTTTACCAGCAATTCGTTCTATTTTCCCGCCATCATCTTCCGTTTTTATCTTTCCACCAATATTTTCTATCTCATCATCATTTCCATTTCCATTTTCTATTTCTTCTTCCACCTCTTCTTCTATGTCATCATTATCTATCTTTACTACTCCATCAGCTCCGACTTTGATTTCATATTTTACACCGTCAATCATTTTAACGATTTTGTATATTATACCATCTTCCTCATTTTCTGTAACGATAGAGATGATTTCACCGCCCGGCAACTCATTGTTAACTGTTTTCAGAATTGATACAGGAAGCTGCGTATCAGGTGTTTTCGTTCCCCTATCAAACGAGAAAGCGATAAATACGGCTGTAATTACCACGACAACAGCCGCAAGCAAGATAAAAAGTTTCTTGGACATTTTGATGCTCCTCTATTAGTGATTATATATTGAAACCTTTGATTTAATTGTTGTTTTGTTATTCTCCCGAATACTAAGAGAAATTCAGAACAAAGCTTAATTTTAAAGAAAATGAATTCCCGTTTTCATAGCGATAACCATCCCTGACAGGAGGGGAATGACATTTTTTAAATAATTTCATATTTTCAATAGAAGTTGTTGAGTAAATTATTTACCAGTATTATTAACATATTTACTTAAATATACATAAGCGACATTAATGAAACATTAACTTGAGATTAATAGAAGATTAAAATTTATTAATATTTCAGAAATTTAGGAACACAATACTAAATTCTTGACAATCATAGTTAATTTATATACGTTTAATAATAGTAATCTGAGCAGGAATCGTCGCTTCGGGGTATCCGAATAGCTTCATTCAACGGGGAAAACATAAAAAATCCGACACAATCCTTAATTCAACCCGTCTTTCAACACTGTTACTGGAATTAGGTATTGTGTCCCCGAAAAATATGGATTCCCGCTTTCACAGAGTAAATGCCCTAAGAGGATGGCTTATACCGTTATTCATTATAACAAAGGGACCACTTCGAGTGGGACAATAACGGCATTTTTCAAAGGGCGCTCATAGTAGTGTCTCCGTGAAAGCAGGAATCTATACTTTTTTCAGCTTCATCAACCAGATAAACTTATCGTGCACTATTGCCGCATAATATTCTATCGGAAAGTGAACAATAATTACAACATTGATATTAAATCCCCCTCTCCCCTTTATTATGGCGTTAACCATCTCTGACGGGAAAGGGGGAACGAGGGGGACTTTTAAATTAATTTTACGTATAAACAATAATTTCGCACAATGGATAAAAACAAGTTTATAAAGAACGTTTACTTCTTTATATATCCATATTTTGTAAGTGTATAACCCTCATCCATAATTAATCCGATTCCCGGTGCGAACAGTTTATACTCTTTTCCTGATTCTATTAGGCTTGATTCCTGAATTTTTAGACAATTATTAAATGTTCCCGCAGTCGTTTTTAGAGATTCTTTGGTGCTGATAATTTCCGCTCTGTCCATTGCAATTTTTGGAGCCATTTCCGTATAATACCGGGCGCCAATCAAGATAGTTCCGGGTATGTACATACCAGCTTTGCAGTCTTTTGCATCCGCACTCCAGGAGCCCTCGTGATTGTCTATTTTGCCATTCTTGTAGATATCAACGTCTTCGCCGAAATAGAAAACATCATTTGTTTTGGTATCTATCGCAAAAAAATTTCTTGATACCTCACTGACAACACCATTTTCAGTTTCTCTCTCTTCAACGACTCTGGTTTCGACAGTGCCTACCTTTTTCGTTTCATTCAACACCGTAACGGTAAGAACGACGGCGGTCGTTCCCTCTTTACCTTCAAGGATTAATTGATAGCCCGGCTCAAGGATAAAAAACAGGTTTTTCCCCGTGGAAGCAAGAGTCCGGGTGCCAAGGTTAAAATCCTCCGTCCATCCCTGCGATTCTGATACAGTTTTGCCGGCTTCTTTCGTTTCGGCTACTTCTCCCTGTTCAGTTTCTTCTCCCTTTTCACCGGCTTCTCCCTTTTCACCGGCTTCTTCTTTTACTTTTCCCTCTTCTCCAGCCTCTTTTTGTCCCTCTTCGCCTTGTTCAGGAGGCATAATTGTTCCGTCAGGGAAAATATCAAATTCATATACTTTCCCTTCTACCGTTTTTACAATTTCATAGTACGGTTTTCCATTTTCGTCTCCCATTTCAGCCGAGGTTATTTCACCACCCGGCGTTTTTTGATTCATCGCTTCCAGCACTACTGCCGGAATTGAGGAGACAGGAATTTGTTTCTCCCGCTCTGGCAGGAGGAGTATCACTCCTACCACAATGATGACTGCTGCAAGAACGGCAATGGCTATTATGATGTTTCTTTTCGACAACATTTCTCTTTCCTCCTTGGAAAATGAGTTTAAAAGGACTAAAATTATACTACACGTTTTTTCCTTATTGTATCACTATAAGATACAACTATAAGATTAATAATTGATTAAATTAACATTAAAATTTATTATAGCATCTCCTGAGCCAACAAATCCAATTATCACAAATCGCCGTGCGAAGAAAGAGGTAAAATGACAGCAAATTGCGAACCTTTATTTACCTCACTTTTCACGGTTATTTCACCTTTATGCAGTTCAACAATCCACTTACAAATTGCTAAACCGAGGCCACTGCCGCCGAGCTGGCGGGAATGGGATTTATCGACGCGGTAAAACCTGTTAAATATCTTCGGAATATCTTCCTGCGGAATTCCAACACCGGTATCCGTTACCGTAATAACAGCGTTACCGCCGCGCTTCTCCAGGCTGAGGCTGATATTCCCTCCAAAAGGAGTAAATTTTACAGCATTGTCAATTATATTCCAGAGCAACCGAATCAGCAATTCTTCATCGCCAGTTACTTCAACCGGGTCATTTTTTTCAAGTCTGAGTGAAAGATTTTTTTCGGCAGATAATATCTTCGCATCTTGAAAGGTTTCTTCAATAATCTTATCGAGTTTGACTGCTATAAAATGATGTTCAACCTTGCCGGTGTCTAAACTGTGAATCAGGAGTAATTTATTGGCAATTGACGATAAATATTGAATTTCCTCAATGATATTTTCAATCGTTTTTACTAATTCGTCCGAGCACTTATCCTCTTTTAAAAGCATCTCAAGCTCGCCTCGAATAATTGTAAGCGGTGTTTTCAGCTCATGAGCGGCATCATGGGAAAACTGCTGAACCGTTAAGAATGATTTTTCAAGGCGGTCAATCATCGAATTCAATGTATTAATTAGAATTATTATCTCATCTTTTCCGGTAGGAACTGTAATCCGTTCATTTAAATTTTTTGATGTAATTCGTGCCGCAGTTTCTGTTATTGTCTTAATAACGTTGAGCGAGCGCCGGGTAACTAAATACCCACATAAAATAGAGAGCACTATTCCAAACGGGAAAATAAAGAGAAAAAGATTCAATATCCTTTTCTGAAGCGAATAGAGAGCAGTGAGTTCATACCCTAAGTAGACCATATAATCTGTTTTTTGTATCGAAGCAATTTTAAAAGGAGTATTCTGCAGTTTCATTGTTACAGACAAACCTCCGCTAATAACAAACGGCCGTAATGAAGTAATTAATTGGGTATGATTTGGTGAAGAATATGTTAAACTATCGCCCTGATAGATAAACAGAATATATTTTTTATCAAGATCAGTCGTACGTTCAATAATATCATCCAGATATTCTTTGTTAAATGTTTCCTTACGCGGCTTTTTGCTGCCGGTTTCTACCGTATCGTCTTCAGACTTTAGTGAAGAAATCCATTCTATTTTTTGCCGGAGGTCATTATTAACATCCTGAGTAAGCTGATAATCCAGAATACCATAAAGAAGAATGAAAACAGCGGCAAGTATAACGACCAGCAGTCCCGTATACCAGAGTATAATATTTAATTTGAAATGGCTTATCATAGCATCTGCTCAGGTTTTAAACATATACCCGTATCCTCTGACAGTCCGGATAAATTGTTTATTATGTCCCTCGTCTATTTTATTGCGAAGCCGGTTGATATAGACATCAATGAAATTCGTGCCGCGGTCAAAATCGTAATGCCAAACGTGCTCGGCAATAGTGGAACGGTTCAGTGTTCTGTTTGCGTTATAAACAAGAAATTCCAGAAGTGCATATTCTTTCGCAGACAGCTCAATCCGTTTTTCGTCGCGAAATACTTCATGCGACATAAGATTAATCGAAAGATTGTCATACTGGACGATAGGACTTTTTTGTGACTGGCTTCTTCTGAGAAGGGCTCGTATTCGTGCCAACAGTTCTGCAAATGCAAACGGTTTGACTAAATAATCATCGGCTCCGAAATTTAATCCATCAATGCGGTCTTCTATCTGACTTTTTGCAGTGAGAATTAAAATTTGTGTTGTAACCTTATCCCTTCTGATTTGCTTCAAAAGAGACAAACCATCCAACTTTGGCAGCATTAAATCCAATATAATAAGGTCATACGATTCCTCGTAGGCTTTCTCAAGCCCATCTTTTCCATCATACGACACATCAACCACAAATTGCTCGCTCTCAAGCCCTTTTTTAATAAAGGTCGCAACCTTCTTTTCGTCTTCTATAACCAATACTTTCATATATACTAACGGAGAATTTTATCTCAATGTAACCAAAATCAAAATCAGATAAAAATTAAAATTTTGTAATCTGGTTTTACTATTTTGGTAAAAAGATAACAATACTAAGGGGTGATTTGTTTCCGTTGCCTCAAGAAATGAATTTCTAACACTGCGAAAAAAGAAAACGAAAGTCAAGAACTTTTTTGTACTGATTTACATTGCCGCCAGGAATTCCCCATAGGGGGTCTATGCTCCAGTCCTTGACGCACAGACGAACAGTGCCCCATTTACCATTTCCTTGTACCATATATAATTCAAAGCTCCATAAAATTCTCCCACTAAAATAAAGATACCACTTGCAACAGTCGGCAGAATCCTGTAATTTGAAGATTGAAGCGTTCCAACATTTATCAAATGGTGCTGAAATGTTCTTACTTAAAAACAATGTTCAAAAAATATTCCGGTACAATATTCTCTTCTTGATTGGTTTTATAGTGACTATTTATTATCTTTCTTCGGAAGCCGGCACCCCACCGGGACTTTCATTTCTGCGTCTTCCGTTAGATGCACGGAGCGGTGCAATGGGAGGCACCGGTATTTCACTGCAGATTTTTCCCTGGAGTTCTAAAGAATTATTAAAAACCACTTCCTCCGTTGCCACTTTTACTCACATTCGGGGAATCACCGACACCGATACAGAATTTCTCGGAATTATCATTAACCGGGGAAAATCGAATGCGGTCGGATTAAGCATTTTATCGAATAATATCGGGAATATTGAATTTCGGACACGGCCGACAGCCGCTCCTGAGGGTATTATCAGTGCCCACGACATATTTGCCGGCATCTCTTACTTCCGGACACCGCAGGAAGGAATTCAGTTCTGCATAACTGCACGGTATTTATATCAGAAAATCTTTTTCAATACTGCCTCCGGATATTCCACTGATATTGGAGTACGGTATATTCCGAAAAACTCAAAGTTGTCGTTCGGCGCTGGAGTATATAATCTTGGCTCGATGGAAGCGTTTATCAGCGAAAAACCTGTTATGCCGACGATGGCGCGAATCGGTGCACAGTATGCACTCCTTTCTCGTTCCGATGTTTCCCATCGCTTAGTGTGTTCTACTGAATATGAGAGGCTTTTTTCAGTCAGAGACATATCCGCCTCAGGCGGAATAGGGAAAAACAGCGGACATTTTGGAATAGAATACCAGTACCGGAGCATCCTTTGCTTTCAGTGCGGGTATGTTACCGGCTATGAAGAACAGGGATTCAGCGTCGGCGCCGGAATCGCCGCGGACAGAATAAAATTTGACTATGCATATCTTCCCGACCGGTCTTCAATCGGCAATCAGCATATTGTTACAATCCATTGTGGCTTAACAACAAAATAATATACAATATCCGGAGCGCAATCATAGCATAAAAAAACGGAACCCATTCATAAGTTCCGTTTTTATAATCGTGATGTTTTTTCGCCAAATTTCTTATTTGGTGGGAAGTATCTTATACATCCCCGTTCCGCACACTGAACACACACCCTTGATTGCTGGACGTCCGTTCTTCATCTTGACTTTAGTGGCGTTCTTCATATCACGTTTCGCTTTGCATTTGACGCAGTACCCGGTTTCTGCCAATTAAATCACCTCCTTATCAAATTATACATACACTGTGGTTATATAAAAACTTGAGTAGTGTACAAACATTTGTGCTGAAAGTCAAGAAAAAAAATATTTCCAACCCAACTTTTTTAATATTTTTTAATCAAAATCACACTTTTTTCCGGCATTTTGCATAATAAGGCAAGAAAAATCCTCCCGCAGGTAACTGCATCGCTTCCCGCCCGATGGGGTGTTGTATTGACAATGCCAAAAAAACGTGCCATCCGGTTCAAACTATGTTGATGCAATTCAGGCACCAACCGCTTGCTCAATTGACAGGTGCAGAGCACTTTGTTTTGAAGTACTTTTGTCCCGACTCGATTCAATTCGCAATTTATAAATCGAACATCAAATGACGCATTATGAGCAATCAACACTGAATCCTGAATAAATATGTGAAACCGTTCAACAATCTCTTCAAATACCGGAGCATTATACACCATTTCATTGGTTATTCCCGTCAGATTGGTAATGTCATACGGAATATACCGTCCGGGATTAATCAGGGTCTCAAGACTGTCAGTTATCGCTCCCTGTTCTATCTTTATTGCACCTAATTCAGTGATGCGGTCATTGCGTGAATTGCTCCCGGTTGTCTCAACGTCAAGCGCTACATAGGTTGTGTGAAACAGCTCATCAAATTCGGTTCCATATTCAGAAAGAATGATTCGTCCATTCGATAACACGGTAAATCGTTTATCCATCGTAATTGCATGAATGAGGCTTTTCATCAATGCCTGAGGCGAAGCAAACGTAATATTGAAAATTGTCTCTGCAATTTCAGTTACGGTAGCTCCTCGAGGCTGTCCAGCGATAAAATGATATAACCTATCTTCTATCATCAGGATTAATAATCTTCTTTCATCAAATAATAATCAACGTTCTCAATACCCTCGAACATATAACTTCTTCATACGGTACGGGTATCTGCAATTACCACAACGCCTTCGGGACTTCTTTGATTGCTCGAATGAGTGGTTGATGGATCTTCCCGTTTGTTGCAAGCATATCAGTTTCGGTCAGCACGTTAAAAGAATTTCCGGAAAACGTTGAGACAGTGCCCCCTGCTTCCTTCACAATGAGCAAACCGGCGGCTAAATCCCACGGGTGCAATTTGAATTCCCAGAAGCCGTCGAAACGTCCCGCCGCAACGTACGCAAGGTCAAGCGCCGCAGACCCATCACGGCGTATTGCCTGCGCCCGTACTATAAGATGATTAAACAGCCCTAAATTTGATATGGAACCTTCTCGAATATCATAGGGAAATCCGGTAGCCAGCAGAGATTTTTCTAAATCGGTCTCCTCCGATACTGCAATCCGACGTCCATTTACATAAGCACCATATCCTTTTAATGCCGTAAACAGTTCTTTTCCCCAGGGGTCATAAATAACACCGACAACACTCTCGTCCTCTATTAAAAGAGCAATTGAAATGCAAAAGCAACGGTATCCGTGGGTGTAATTCGTTGTCCCGTCAAGCGGATCTATAACCCATAAATGTTTGGCATTACGAGTGTTATATTCGTTTTCCTCCTCTGCCAGAAAGGAATGGTCAGGAAAATTGTGTTGAATAATTTTGATAATGATATCCTGGGAGGCATTATCCATATCAGTAACGATATTGATTCGTCCCTTATATTCAATCTTCTTCGCCCGGTCAAGCCCGTTTATCAGCAATTCGCCTGCTTCCCGTGACGCCTCTACCGCCGTATCCAAATACTTCTGCAATACTGCTGAATCCATATAAACCTTTTTATCTTTGCTTCTTATCCACCAAAGGCAAATCTGTCTCTGACAGACAGAGATCTTTGAAAAAATTCATTAAATCGCAAACTATCCGCCTCTTTTTAAAGGGGCGGACGCCCATTTAATATGGGCGGATAGCCTGCGTTAAATCAAAAATCTCAATATATTTGTTGCATATCAACATTAATTTGATATAATTACTTCTTTACAAACAATTCCTGCTCAATGATATGGCAGATAATATGCCCCACAGTAATGTGCGCCTCCTGGATTCGGGCGGTGTTAGTATGCGGGACAATAAGAGCAATATCAACAATATCTTTTATTGTACCGCCGTCAACGCCCAAAAAACCGATGGTATGGAGTTTTCGGCTTTTCGCCAGTTCAAGTGCCTGGTAGACATTCGGCGATTTACCCGATGTGCTGATGCCGATAAGGACATCTCCTTGCTGACCATACGCTTCAACCTGCCGGGAAAATATCGTATCAAAGCCGAAATCATTGGCACAAGCGGTTAATATTGATGTGTTCACGGTTAATGCAATCACCGGCAAAGCATTTCGGTTCAGCCGGGCACTGAGACGCACGACCAGTTCAGCGGCAATATGCTGTGCATCGGCTGCACTGCCACCATTCCCGCAGAGAAGAAGCTTCCCGCCATTTTTTAAAACATCTGCACAGAGTACTCCGCAGTGTTCAATTTCCGGGAGGCAGTGTCGAATAAGCTCTGCTTTTACTTGTGCACTCTCAGTCAATTGCTGGGTAATCAAATCTGCGTATTTCATTATTTCCATTTTTTCCGAATACCTGTAGAACTTGATTTTCGAGCGCTGTGGACTGCATCGGAGAACGCTTGTACTATCTGCTTATCCCATTTGTTTTCCAGAGCATTTCCGACAATTATAATATCTGCCCCTGCCTGTACTTTTTCGTAGGCAGTTTCCGGTTTTGTGATACCCCCTCCGACAATCAACGGCAGGGAGCATTCCCGTTTTACGGCAGTAATCATCTCATTTGGCACTGTTTGAGGAGCACCTGACCCGGCTTCTAAATATAACAGCTTAAAGCCAAGGTATTCAGCCGCTAATGCATGTGCAATTGCTATTTCCAACTTCTCCCGTGGAATGGGACGAGTATCAGAGATATATTGAGTCGTCGAGATTCCACCCGATTCAATCAGCATATATCCGGTGGGAATCGGTTCAATTGCGAATTCTTTGATAGCCGGTGCAGCTATAACATGGTCGCCAAAAAGAAAATTTGCATTTCGCCCGCTAATCAGGGAAATAAATAAAATCGCATCCGCATAATGGGATACCTGCTTCGGGCTGCCGGGGAAAAGAATAACCGGATTATCGGTACAGGATTTTACCAGTTTCACCGTTTTTTCAAAAGCATTGTTCATTAATAAGCTCGAACCGACCAGCACGGCATCAACCCCTAACGATGCATTGCTCCGTGCAAACTCACGGAGCTTTTTCCGGTGAGATTTATCAGGGTCTATGAGGACACAAAACGCAGCACCGCGTTTCTCAATGGTGTTTAACAAATAATTATAGATTTTCACTGATTATAACCTCAATGTGCTTTTATTGGTTAACAATGTAAACCTTTGATTTATTCTGTTTTGACACCTCGTGCCTCCTGGCACGTGATTTTAAAATCCTCAACCAATAATAATTATCAGTGGCATTGACATTCTTATCTGTTGGATAACTGTGTTCAAAATAGTTATAAAAAGAATTTTTGCACCAGGCTCATAACTTAATACGATACAAAATCGCTCCCATAAAGCTTTTTAAGCGTCTCATAAAACATACTAAAAGCATCCGCAAGTTTATGTACATCTTTTAATCCAGCCGTTGCCATATGCTGTTTGCCACCGCCGCCGCCGCCGACAGAGTAAGACAATTCTTTCACAATGGTATTCGCATCCCATTTATGTTCCCGGATAAGCGTATCACCCACGACACATACCAACAGCGCCCTGGTATCAACAGCCGCTCCGAGAAGTGCTACCCCTTCCGGCAGTTTCATCCGTATAATGTCCCCGAATTTTTTTAACTCTTCCACGGATTCAACGGTAAATTGATGGGTTATAATATGCGGTGTCCTGGTTTCTTTCACATTCTGGATTTTTTCATTTAATTCATCACTATTTATCCGTTCTTTGAACTCCTGAAGATTCTTTTTTAAAATCTTATTTTCAAGCACCAGTTGGTCAAATTTTTCACACAGCGTATTGTCATCAGCATTCAATCGTTCTTTACAATAAGCAGAAAACTGACGCTCATCTTTTGTACGCCGCCGGGCATACTCACCCGTTTCAGCAATAATCCGGCGAATACCCGATGCAGCCGATGTCTCTGACAGTATTCTAAACTCTTTAATAAGTCCTGTTGATTCAATATGAGTACCGCCGCATAACTCTATACTGTAATTACCAATACTCACGGTGCGTACCCGGTCAGCATACTTCTCACCAAACAATGCTGTCGCTCCCCGCTTTTGCGCCTCTTCAAGCGGTACATTTTCTTCCGGAATCACTGGGTAATTTTGCCGGATTGTATCATTTATCATATCTTCAACTGCCGTAAGCTCATCAGGACTGAGCTTGCCAAAATGATTAAAATCAAATCGGAGATAATCCGGGGCAACCAATGAACCAGACTGCTTAATATGAGAACCCAATACTGCTCGAAGCGCTTTGTGGAGCAAATGTGTTGCAGTATGATTCCGCTTGATGGCTAATCGGCGCTGTGTATCTATGGCGGCAATCACGGAATCATTCACCCGCAAAATGCCTCTTGTAACGGTACCATAATGGAATATTGCTGTATCTGAAATTTTTTGGGTATCATAAACCGTTGCTTCTGCAGAACTATCCGCCGTTTTAATCGCTCCCGTATCACCGACCTGTCCACCTGATTCGGCATAAAACGGTGTTTCACCGGCAAGCTGAATCTTTACGGTTTCGCCAGCAGAGATTTCAGCACTGGGGGTACCGTCCTCCCGGTATAATGCCGCAATACTCGTCGGTATTTGTTCCTTCGTATAGGTAAACTGTGTCTTGACAGTCGAGGTGCGTAATGCATCTAATCCATCGCCTGCTTTTTTAGTATAGGAACGCTCCTTCTGCAATCCCATTTCCGTATCAAACTGTTCAAGGTCAACCCGGAGATTAAGTTCTCGCGCCATCAATTGGGTAAGGTCAAGCGGGAATCCATAGGTATCATACAACTTAAATGCGTCCCCCCCTGCGATCATATTGAAGCCAGAATTAAGCGACCGTTGAGCTATCTTATTAAATATTTCAATTCCACGGTCAAGAGTCTTGCCAAAACCTTCCTCTTCAGATTTAATGACTAATGAAATATAGTGAGCCCGGTCGGCAATTTCAGGATATACCGAACCCATACAATCAATCAGTGGTGAAACCAACTGATACAAAAAGGGTTCATGAATATTCAGATTTCTGCTGTATCGAGCCGCACGCCTCAACAATCTGCGGAGCACATATCCCCTTCCTTCATTTGATGGAAGCACTCCATCTGCAATTGCAAAGGTTAACGCACGTATATGGTCGCAGATAACTCTATATGCAACACTAGTACGGTCTGACTCACGGTATGGAATACCGGTAATTCCAAAAATTGCTTCCTTTAAACCTGAAAAAAGATCAGCGTCATAATTCGAACGTTTCCCCTGAAGAATCGCTGTTACCCGCTCAAATCCCATCCCCGTATCCACATGCTTTTCCGGCAATTCTGTAAGACTCCCATCCTGCTCCCGAGTATATTGAATAAACACAAGATTCCATAACTCCACAAACCGCCCGCAGGTGCACCCCATTGTGCAATTCGGACCGCAGGCATATTCAACACCAAAATCATAGTGAATTTCAGAGCACGGACCGCAGGGACCGGTTTCTCCCATCTCCCAGAAATTATCACTCTTTCCATATCGGTACACCCTCCCCCTGCTAATATCGGTAATCCGATACCATAACGCCTCAGCCTCATCATCCTCCTCATATACCGTCGCATAAACCCTATTCTTATCTATTTTCCAAACATCCGTAACAAGCTCCCACGCCCATTCTATTGCCTCTTTTTTATAATAATCCCCGAACGACCAGTTCCCGAGCATCTCAAAGAATGTATGATGATAGGTATCAACTCCTACTTCCTCAAGGTCGTTATGTTTTCCGCTCACCCGAATGCATTTTTGAGAATTTGCTACCCGTTTAGAAAATGGGACACGTTTCCCAAGAAATATATCTTTAAACTGATTCATTCCTGCATTCGTAAATAATAGCGTCGGATCTTGAGCAGGAATCACCGGAGCACTCGGAACTATCTGATGACCTTTCGTGCGGAAAAAATCTAAAAAGCTATTTCTCACTTCGTGCGAATTCACCGTCAACTCCTATAACCTCTTCAATAACATCCCAATTAAATCCCTGTTGATATAGATACCGTCCAAGTCTTGAAAAACATTCCTTTTTAGATATTTTTGAATGTTTCGCAAGCCATTTGTGAGCCGCAGATTGTGCTAACTCAATTGTACTCGTTTCAGCAAATACCATATCCAAAACGCACTTTGCCACCGCCTCTTTAATACCTTTCTTATACAATTCGGCTTTTAGACGTAATCTTCCAGATGGTCTTCGCTGTAGAAAATCCTGAACGAATGAATATGCATACGCTTCATCATTAATGAGATTCAGCCGCTTTAAATCGCTGATTACTCTTTGAACAGATGATTGTTTTAATCCTTCCCGCCGGAGCCTTTGAATCAACTCTGATTCGCTGCGCGCCCGAACAGCTAATAATCGGAACGCCGTTTCTTTCCCCTTTACTCGTTCAGCTTCTGAAATAAGCTCCTCAACCTCCTGCTCCGATAGCTTCCGCCCAATATCCAATGATTTAAGAACGATAAATTCAGCGGGAATTTGTATTGATACACCGGTATCAAACAAGCATATCCGCCACTGCTTTTTTCGGGGAATATGGACGATGGCGGTAATAATGTAACAATTCATATATTTTTTCAGAGTCACTATCATCATTCCTGCTGAAAATATATTGAAAAATACTGTTTAATTCAATATAATTCTCATCAATTCACTCTCTGACGATTAATCTCGTAAAAATAAAAAAAGCAGAGACCTTCTCTGCTTTTGAATGCCCAGTATTGAAATAAATTACCTATCGAGCAAGGCGGCGCTGCCAGTTCGGATCATAAATTTCAGAGTAGGTACCGCCGGTCATTGTACAATGCAATAACTCATAATTCCCAAATTCAGAAATATCTCCAAAATAGAATACTACCGGCTGACCCTTGATGCTATCATAAATCCACGCCTCCCAGGGCTTCATTCCAGCATCATTTGGATGCGGCTCAGTGTTTGTCGGCTCCCCGTACATAATATAAACCCTCCCTCTATCGGTACGCCACCCGGGAGTAGTCCGCACCATAAATTTCTCTTGAGCATACTGATACCGTTTCATATGCTCCTTATAAAAAGCCTCTCCTCTTGTATTCCAAAAATCAATAATAAATTGCTTTTTCCGTTCATACGTATATGAATTAAAAGCTTTTTTTTCTACCGACGTCGCAAGGTACTCTATCTGGTTCCAGTATTCTTGAATGTTATTCGGAGTAATCTCAAATTTTGTAGTAAACGACGTCTGTTTGGTTACTGTCTCAGCCTTATTATAAACAGAAAAGAGTCCTTGTTTTACTGATATTGCACCAGTGTTAGAATCCGCAACCCGAATTAATAAATTGTATTCATCAGTATGAAGTTTGAGAACATTTATATTTTTGTATATCAATGCAATATCCGAATTTGGTTTTTTTACTGTTTCAAAATCCCTATAAACCTGTTCTCCTCGTTGATTAACAATCTGACATTCAACCGTATAGGTGTCCTTGTCATTCTTCGGCTTTCCTAAATTATATACCTCACAGTAAAAATACAGTGTCGGATTCAAATCAGTATAAATCCGCGGAGGATAGGGTTCAACATACAATACATTGTGCTTTACAAATTCATTTTTCTGCTCTGCTGGCTTAATAGTCGAAGCCAATTCAATATCACTCAAACTAATAACGCTGGACGGATACCTTTGAACCGGAAATGGAGTGGAAATTGCTGTCGAGTTGTTTTCAAATCGGTCAGACAGCGTAATCGCCAGCAAATAATTTCCGGGTGGTATAAAAAAATTGGTCATTTCAAGCGATGGTACGCTCTCTATCTTCGATACATCCTCCGTTTGTATTACTCGCGGCCAGGATTGTTTCACCAATACGCTGTCTTCTTTATTCTTCACCTGTACATCAAACTGAATAAAGGCATAATAATTGTTGTCTTCACGTTTCCTGAAATTAAATTGACCACTGAGAAAATAAAAATATATTTCAACAAAAGTTTTACCCGGGTCCGTGATACTGCTAAAACTTGAAATCATTGTGACCCAGGCATAATTCTTCTTCTGCTGTTCCGGTTTTGAAAGCTCCTGCCTGCAATAAGCAGAGCCACAAAACTCAAACAAAATAAAACTAATACAGAAAAGAAAATAACTGTATCGAATGAGCTTCTTCATATAGTTAATGAATCCATTTACTTGATTCTGCTTTCAAAAATGGCAGCCAGCCCGAATCTTTGAACAGCGGATTATCTATAAAATAATCATAAATCAACGGCGTATTGACCTCTTCTCCGGTAACAAGTACCAAATTCGCAATTTTCAAGGCAGATTTGGGAATTATTTCCCCATTCGGATGTATAGTAAAATAATTGAAATTGAGACTCACAATTTTATTGGAAGAACCATTTAATATCAAACCCGGCTCAACCCCGGATAATATTATAGCGTCGGGACTGGAATTACTCCTAAAATTATCTTTCGCTGACCGAAAAGACTTTTCAAATCCCCCATAGCGGTCACCTTGTATATATAACTTCAATGCTTTGACTTCATATCTGCCATCCGGCGCATTGGCATACCAGAAGTATCCTGATGTATCGGTTGATACCCATGCAGACCACTCCTTCGCCTTCCCGTTTTCTTCATACACGCCTATAATCCCAACTCGTATATCTTTTCGATCTACTTCCTGAATATTACTCCAGTTATTTACTTCGAATAAAATATTCCCAACGATGAGTACTTTCCCTTCACTGGGTTCTGCCGGTGGTTTAAAACCTGATGAGACGGCACACAGTAAAAAAAATTGCATCAGTCCTATAACAAAAAAAACAGTATAAATGCGCTTCATATCCCGCTCCTTTTTATTGACGATTATCGCCGTCATAATATAATAAATATATGTTTTAAAAACAAAGAGATATTCCATTCATATAGAATATCTCTTTGTCTGGTAATAGTCGTCGTTAATCATGCATGCAATTAAAACCTTATTTCAAAAGATGCTACATATACTCCCTCTAAATCTCCATAATCTGCATAGGCATAATCAAATAGAATCTCAGAATTCCGGACAGGAATCTTTAAGCCGGCTCCAAACGAATACTCAAACAAATCATAGTTCTGCCGCGTACCTCCGCGGAGAGACAGCATATCTTTCCACGTATATTCAGCACCAACGATTGATCGTAATGGAGCATCAAATGCATCATTTATCTCGGATATAATTGCAAATTTATGAACATCATTCGTCAGAAGCATGCTCGTTGGACCTACTAAATCAAAAGAGAAACCGACGTTAAACACTATCGGCAAATTGAATTTATCAGTGATTAATCGAGCGGGGATACTTCTTATACCGGGCAATGTTGTCTCCGGAATTTTAGTGAATGTCGTCTCCGGACCACGATCCATTCTCATATCTGGCCCTAAATTTCGTACCGAAACGCCCAATCTTAATCCGCCAACACCGGGTTCATAAATAGCACCAACATCAAACGCAAAACCATTCGCAGTATCCAACCAGATCTTCTCAATAATAAACTTCGAAGAAACTCCCAAAAACACACGATCAGTCACTTGGCGGGCTATTGACATACCATAGGACTGACTGCTACTGAAAATATATTGTTGGTTCGCCGCCGATTGATCCTCAATTGACGTCCTAAATATCGTCCCATAATTAACACTATTGATATAAAAACCTATTGTGGTTCTCTCCATAGCAGTTGGTATTACCAAACCTACAAATTGATGGCGAATGTCTGCATACAAATCAACATTATGATAGGATAACGCAGCCTTCCCCATCTTGGCAAGACCAGCAGGATTATATACCATAGCGGTCGCATCTTCTGCAATCGGTACATATGCACCGCCCAGAGCATATGCCCGAGCCCCAATATCAAGCCGTAAAAATTTCGCCGCAGTCGTACCTGCTTTATTAATATCTCCAGTCTTCTGTGCTAATGCAACCGCCGGAATGAGAATGCACATACTAATGATGAATATATTTATAAATCGCCGCATTCTATATTCCTCCTTATTTGTTTTGCGTGGAGGAGCCCCCGATTCCTTAAACCGGAGGCTCCCTCTGCTCCAGTAAATAACTTACTTAATAATTAATAACTTGCCAATAAATTTATTCTTGCCGTCAAATGTTTTTACAACATAAAGATATACACCGTACGAAACCTCAAGGTTCTCATCCGTCAGTAAATCCCATCGCTGTTCTCCAACACCCGACGGATATCGTGCCTGGTTTTTAATCTTAAAATTAAATCCACCAGGGGTACTATTATCTCCAATCCAACTATAATGATACAGTCGTCGTATCTTCGTTCCGTCTATCGTGTATATATCAATCGTACAATCATCAGGCAAATTAACAAATCGTATCTCTTTATTCAATATATCTGAAGTCCCTGAATAGACCTCCAATCCTGAAGCAACGACGTACGGGTTCGGAACGGCACGTATCTTCCACAGCTGAAATTTCGCCGGATCCACATGATACCCGCGCGTAGTAAACGTATAGACGTCCTGATTAGCAACAATAGGCGCTGTGGTATACCATCGGTATTTATCGCCCGTTACAGGATACGCATCTATTGAATCCTTCTTTGTGTACCGGGTGGTGTCATACACTACCACACCCAAAGAATCCCGCGGAGTCCGATAGTTATAACCTCCAACCGTAAGACTGGAAATTTTAAACCGCCACCGAACCGCATACGCTTTATTAACCGTATCCACTACTGAAATCTCTTCTCCCATCTTATACGGCGGATTACTCTCAATAGGTGTCTGCTGAGTAATGAGCATCTGAATCGGATTTAATGAATCCGTCCTATTCCATATCGTAAATGGAAATATCACTATCTTCGTCGGGTCTGTTACCTTTTTCTTTTGAAGCATATTGACGGTTGTATCATAACCTCCGATACAATTATAACCGGTATTAATAGCATACGGTTGGGTTTCATCAAAAACGACCGTTGTATCGCTTGTCCTCGTATGCCCGCCATATCGAAATTCTAATATCACAGGCTTTGCGCCGGCGGTTACAGTCAAAGCATCAAAACTCAATGTGTATAATTGCTGAGCAGGTATTTTGCTCCGTCGTGCGGTTATGGCAGCTGCCGTTATCGGTGCCCATCCCCTATTCAGATACTTCAATGCATCATGATTATATATATACAGCCCAATACCGTTAAAATAAGGCCAGTAATCATATATCGTTCCTGCAGGAGAGGCAGTAGAATCATAAACCAGCACCTTGTTGCTAACTGCATATATATTATCAGTATTATTAAAGATCTTATAATATTTCTTGCCTAACGAATCCGTAAAGGTAATGGTATAATCCTTATCACCAACTAATAATTCATCAACAACCCGGTAATTTAATTTGGCTGTCGCATAACCGGAGGTATGATGAAACAGGATGCTTTGCGCATCACTCTGGATATTACCCTCCACAAATCCCATTGGTTTATAAGTGGGACGGACACGAACATAACCCCTGAATTTCGGATTGACCCCGATGAGTGATTCGGCAGATGGAACATTATTTACTTTGTCAGGCCAATCATAGGCAGTTAAAGAATATTCATACCGCAAACCATTTACTAAACCGGTTTCTCTATAACTATGAGTAATTCCTGTATTGCTGCCCAGCCACAAATTCTGTGGAGGCAGGGCGGTAAGGCTTGCATACGTCTTGCCCTGGAAATATTTTTGAACAGCGACCGAATCCCAACTTTGAACGTTATCAATTATGTCCCATTGAGCAGCTACCCGCCATTGCGTGTTGGTATTCGTTGACGATGCCCCCCGATAGTCATAATAACGTTTATATAATCGGTATCCTTCAAAATCTTTTATCCCGGTGCCAAAATCCGGCGTCGTTTCAGCAATATTATCCCAATATAAGGTAATCCTCCCGTCTTCGGCAAGATAGATAGGATAATTATATTCGTCTAACACAAGGGTACCATTCGCCGTTAATGTCGGTGCAATGGGTGGACCGGTTCCCAAATAGTTATGGGAATATAAATCCTTGGCTTTTGCCAATGATTGATACGTATTATAGAACCTTCCGTTGACTGAACCGCGGGTTGGACGCAGTTCGGGATATCTAATCGGGTCATTGTTTGGCCAGCCGGTTTCGGGATCAACAGGAACAGTGATGCCATTATCAGCATCGAAGAAATGTGCCCAGGCAATGTTTACCGTATCCCCGGGGAAAAAAGTAAATGGCCCTGAACCAACCATTGTTGACGTATACGGTTTGTTTCGTATATTCACACCATACTCCCGTGCACTTTGCGGCGGCCAGGTCACATCAGGATCATACCGTTGGCGGGTATCTAAATTATATTCCATCCAGATTTCCAGGGAGTCCATATTGTCTATAGCCCAATTCGGGGGTTCGTCCGGAGCCGGGAAGGGATGAAAAAATCTATTCCCGAATGTCGCCTTCTCATCCGGTGCCATAACGTCTCTCCCCGACAGCATTCCATAGAAAATCCTTTCCTCTTGTTCACCTTGCATGAGATAGGTGTCTATGTCGTTGTTGTAGTTGAAATAATGCATTGAAGTAATGCCGAGGTCATGCGGCGTCTTCGCCCAGTAAAAAGCATAAATAGGGACCGGTATAGAGAGTGCGGCAAGCGGAGCAGAAGAACTTGTTGTTTCAAGACCTATGCCCCACCGATGATACGTCAGCAATAAATTATTCGCCTGGTCTAAATAGACATAACAATCATTCCAATAAGGGCTGGCATTATAAGTAGTCCCACTAATAATAGTAGAATATGGAATGTAATCATGAGTTGTAAACCCGACATAAACACTGTCTACAGAACCCGTATAAATCCTTCGTGAAGGATCAATTTCCGCATAGTGGTCTGCTTTCTGGAAAATAATATCGGCATCGTTATAAACAATATGGCCGATAAGCGGTGAAGAATAGCTGTAAACCATCTGTTCCCAGTCAAATCCAACCGGATAACCAACACTAATATTATCAGTAATATAGGTACCAGCACGCTTATCATCCATTGCAAAGTATGCATCCATCGTGGAGGCAAACATCCCGGATATGGGATCACCTGAAATAGGATCCCTCTGCCATTTTCCCGGCCAGTACTTTATCCCCGGCGTATCATTCCACGTTTTATCCATCCCGGTAAATACAGTCGGATCTGTCCCATAATATCCCTCAGGCCAGGTATCTGTTAATGTGGAGCGGGCAATAGCCGGCATACTGTTCTCAACATAGGTAACTCCCATCGAACGACCGTACGACCCATCCCGGGCATTCCAGTCAATAGTGTTTGAGCCCATTTGTGAATAAAGCTTACCCCAACTATACGAGATGGTCTCCAGAACGTTATAATACGAAGTCCTATCCTCCGGTATAGGGCTTTTTTGTGTGAGAATATCTGCTCCCCAGGGGCCCGGCGGCATTCCCAACATCGGACAAAAATTATTAGTCCTCCCCCACCAACCAACAAGCCCATCAGGCCTCAGTTGCCCTTGCATACCATAATTATATATATACAAATTATAAAATCTTCCGGTCTGTACATTCAAATTGCCTCTATCCCCAGTACCTGCTGATTTAGAAAGGGTTAAATCTCTCCCATCCTCAAGTTTATCAGGTATATTTTGAGAACCTTTCTCAGGCACGGGCGATTGTTCCAAACGCTCTCCAATATGCTTTGCGCGTACTTGAGCACCTGCTGAAGAAATAACCAGTAAACCGGAGACCAGGGTTATCACCAAAAATAAATAGATTGAATATTTCCACTTCATAATGATAGTCTCCTCCTCTTAATGTATTATGTTCCTAAAAATTATTAACTGTTAGATAAAACTTTTATTGCTTTAAAAATAAACTATCTCACCGACTCACTGCTTTTATATCTGGAAGCAAATTACCCGCACTAACGATTATTGCGGTCAGCCCTTCCCATTACAATGGAAAGGGCTGACCATTCAATAACACAAGGTTAGAAAGTCACTCTAAAACCAAACGAAATATTTCGGCCTTGTCCATAATGCGAGGTTGACAACCCATCTAACCGGGTAGCTGACCAGGACGTATAGTCTCCCGTCAGCATATAATTGGCCTGACCAGTACTCAGATATGGATACTGTGTTACACGAGTATTAAAGAGATTGCCTAACTGAGCAAATGCCTGGCATTGATAATCAAATACAGTAAACGTTTTCCTGATCCGGCCATCAACAGAATGCTGGAACGGCATTTGATAGGTGGTGCCGACTGTGCCTAAACCACCTGATGAATAGGTTGAAGGACTAAAGGAATACCCGCTCATTCCGGAATAAGTGAATGTAAATCCGAATGCAGAAAGCGGTTTCAATCCTAAAACGGTTGGTCCAAATCCGCTGGGAAGAGCAAAATCTACACTCCCGCGTATTGAATTCGGCTGATCCCACTCTGCAGGCACCATCCGCTTGGGGAGCATTGCATAGGTTTCAGAATCCCAGTATCCATCCCATGACGTTTGTTTCAAGACCATTGCCTTTGACCAGGAATAAGACAAATTCCCGGAAAAGTAATTACTCATCCGCTTCGTAACAACAAAATCAAACCCGCGGTTCGAAGCAAAATTATAATTCAAAAACACGCTGTACCCATACGGATTATCTCCACCCAAATCAGACCGTGCCGGCACCCGCACTGAACCAACCTGATTTGTTGTCTCTCGCAGCCATAATGTCGCATCAATGCTAAACAACTGACCAATCTGCTGCGCCACTCCGATTTCATACGATATTGCCTTCTCTGGCTCTAAACTCGCATTTCCAACAATATCACCACGTTGCATGGCTATGTTCCGAGTATTTATATCCCGGTACAAATCCCGGTAGTTCGGATTCTGATAAATATGTCCAAAGTTAAACCGAACTATCGTCATATCAGTCAACGGAAACGAAACACCAAACCGCGGACTTACTTTAAATTTCCGCTTTGCGGTTACAAAGCCATTCCATGCCAATAAATTATCGAACGGATTCGGATCATGTTGTAACGGGTCAAGCGGGTCAGCCCACATAGAACCCCCTGCATTCGCATAATCAAGACGCAATCCAATATTTAACACAATAGTAGACCACTCAATTTTATCAGAAAGATAAATACCGCCTTCCCTCGGAAACATATGATAAATAACCGGAGTTGTAGACACCGCGCCGCTTGCCTGATACTCCTCCTCATACATACTCATATATTTAATAGATACTCCGGTCCTGAGATTGTTCTTTTGGGTTATCTGGCTGGTAAAATCAACCTTCCCCTCGAAATTGTCCGTTTGGTCTCCTTCATACCAGTATTGACTGTTCTCATACAAGAACACACCTTCCCACGGATCATAATAGTAACCGTAAGATCCATACAGATATTCCCATTTCGTCCTGATATTATCCCAATTCGGTGCATATTTCCACATCGGATTTGCAAACGGTTGTGTGGGGTCTATTAATTCTCTCACCTTCCGCTGGGTATGGAATAACTGCCCGCTCACCGAGTATATGGTATTTTTTGCGAGAACATGATTCAACAAAAAATTATATGTTTGACTCGTGGTAAAATTCACATTATTACTGTTCGGACCCGATGTGTTGTAATATAAAGCTTTATTTATCATATTCCAGGGAGGATTTTCTTTTGTATACTCCTCCCAATTTAATTTAGGATACAGGGTAAGATACAATTGATTTGGATGCCCGGTTACTGACCCGTCCGCATCTATTTTTACTGGGCGATAACCTGACTTAATCCAGGTCCATCTTCCAACCGGCCAAAAGTAAAAAAAGTCAGAACTAGCAGCCTGAAAGCTGATCGGCAGTCTGTAGGATTGTGAATGCCTGAAATTTACATTCAGCTTTAAGTTGTTGGTAAAACTATATGTAAACTTCGAGGCTAATGATAGATCATTACCCCATCCATATCCACGCCAGCCAGTATACATATCAACCGGATTAATCCACCGCAGTGCCTTCCCGTACGACACTATCGGAGTAAGTACCGTTTTCGCTTGAGCGGAGGATACAAGCATTGTCCCATTCCTCGCATACGCATTCTCAAGCTCAAGTGAGGTCGGAAAAACGCCCCGATGATCATCCCACGTAATATCATCAAAAAAATACGACGATGATACCGTGCTTCCAAAACTTCCAGAAATAGAATATTTTAACTTCGGAATAAATTTCACCGGACCTGAAAATGAATAATCAATATTTTGATTATTATTTGCCTGCCCGGCTTCCGTTGCCAGTGCATCAAGCCCAAACGGCCGGGAAGTATTATACTGAATCTGTCCCGTCGTTCTAGAACCGCCTTCACGGGTGGATATATTAACCACTCCGGCTAATGCATTCCCATATGAGGCATCGAACGTTCCTGTTTGAACAGACATTTGATTAATAGAAAAAGTCCCCACCGTTGTTGCAAAACCGCCAAATATCGGGTTCTGAACCATCATACCATCAATCATTAATGCAACTTCATTGTTCCTCGACCCTCGTAATCTGATATCATCAAGACCGCGATTCTGATAAGAATTTTTTTCAAAGGGCGTCCCGGTTAATACCTGAATGTTCGACTGCGTTGCTAGCAATTTCGTCAGGTCATTTACCGGTAAGTCTATAATAGTCTCAGCTGTCAAATTAGTCGTATGGGTTAACTGGTCACGCGTCAGGAGGGTCTGCTCAGCCTGAACTTTAAGCTCCACCTCCTGCGTTACTCCCTCAGTCAGATCAAAATCAGCTCGTGTCGTCATATCAACGAGAACATTCGCCTGTTGCCTCTGAGAAGTGTATCCAACAAAGGAAGCTCTCACAAAGTACTTAGACGGTGAGAGGTTTATTATCACATAATGCCCCTTATCATCCGTAATTGCCCCCATAAGCGGCTTCGTATCCTCTACAATAACAGTTACTCCCACCATCGCTTGTTTGGTTGCCTTATCCTTAACAAACCCTTCTATCTTTCCAACGATAGTCTGCGCCCACACTGAATATACAAAACACACCAGCAAAAAGACCGCTAACAAGGTGATCTTGCATACCTTAAAGATACTCATACAGTACCTCCCTTTCAATTAGACAGTTAAGTTTTTGAAAATTTTTTGCACCAGATTGCACCAGAAACCATACATTCTCTATCAATCAAGCATTATACAATCATAGACCCATTAAAAAAACGCACAAAATAAGCTACTAATGAAGCATACTCAAGAGACAGGTTCATTGTGAATACAGAGTTCACATATCTTTTGCTTAACTATTTCTGACCCGATATCTAACCTTTTTGTGCTCAAACATATATTTCTGGTATTGAGTATAATTAATAAATTATAAAAATGCAAGTAATTTTTACAAAAAATTTAATATATCTTTAATGAAAGTACCAATAAATCCAAAATATAGCTCCAATTTATCCTAAATATTTGTATTTTTTACTATCATCTCCAGCCTGTTTTTTTGGGGTGCAAGCTTCTACCAAATAAGGCGAACAATTATTTTTTAGATTAACAAAATTAAAGATTCCTGCTTCCGAAGCAGAGCACCGTTCTGGCATTATCCATCGCCTTCGCGGCTTGGTCAGAAATAACGGTATTAAACATTTGTTCGGTTATACTTTCGTCACTTCTATAAAAAGAGACTGCAGAAAAATTACAGAAAACTCTATTTCAACAGTCTTTTCCGCCAGTTATGCCTGAGGCGGAAAGCGGATCTACCGCTGACTGATTAAGGAGTATCATCCTCCATAGGCTTAAATATAATGGAATTCATCCATCGGTGAAGTTACCTGCCTATTTTATTTATAATATCCAAAGCAGTCTTAAGCGCTTTTCTCGCTTCACTGCCCGTAACGACGGGAACCGTTCGAGATGAAATTGAACAAATAAATGATTCGAGCTCCAACTCAAGTGCATCCTGCCCATCATTCAGTACCTTTTTATAACCAATATGCTTTGATACTTCCCCATATTCCAGTGTCGCCATTTTCATCATATCCTGCACATCAAAACCACCGCATAAATCACCCATTTTAAAGAGCTCGGTTTCCCCGAGAGCAAAATCCATTGAAATGTAGGCTTCTTTCTGAAATAAACGCATTTTGCGCATTTTTTTCTGAGAAATCCGGCTTGCGGTAACATTTGCAACTGCACCGTTTTCAAAAACCAGCCGGGTATTGACAATATCAGCAGAATCCGATATAACACATACTCCACTTGCCTCAACCCGTGCAATGGTTACGGGAATAAGCTGATGAATCAAATCAATGTCATGAATCATCAAATCGAGCACAACCGACACATCAAGACCCCGGGGATTAAACTGAGACAATCGGTGGGACTCAATAAACTGCGGCTGAATCCCGTGCGGCTGATACGAGTGTAAACTTCGAAATGCCGGATTAAACCGCTCAATATGACCAACCTGCAATGTTACCCCATTCTTCTCTGCCGCATTGATTATTTTATCTGCATCTGCTATCGTCGGAGCAATCGGCTTTTCAACAAAAATATGCACTCCCCTCTCCGCCGCTTCTATCGCTACCGAAGCGTGCTCTGAAGTCGGTACTACAACACTGACTGCACCAACTCGGTCAAGAAGCTCCTCTAAAGATGTATACGCCGGAACAGAATGCCGCTTCCACATTTCCTCACGAACCAGCGGATTTATGTCCCAAAATCCAACCAATTGAACATCGGGAAGTATTTTATACTTTTTCAGGTGCGCTTCCCCTAAATGTCCCACTCCAACGACACCAACTGGTAAACGAGCCATTTTTCTCTCAAATCCCTTTTTAAATAGTTTTCAACCGAGCAACCAATAGACAATCATCCTTGCATGCCATATTGATTAAAGTTTTTTATCAAAATATTTTTCAACACTTTATGGTAAATAAAATTTAATAATAAATGGTGCATCACCGGATAATTCCTCCTATTATATGTTATAATTACAATAATAACATGGAGTAAGGTAATGTACAATCATAAAACAAATTTCGCTAAAATTTTATTAATTGTCAATTCATTTTTTGAGGAATCCAGAATTTACCGGGAATGAGGATAATTGCATCAAACCCGGGAAACTCCAGAAATTCAGTAATGCTGAAGTTATTACACGTACAATCACCGCTGTCAGTCGGAGACAGACCTGCCTCCGGCAGAAAAGCCTTTCTATTGATAGTGGGCATTGTTCGTTTGTCGCTTTTTTGGTAAATTTCTGGCCTGCAATTTGCAATAGTATAGCTTGGTATATTAGGAACGTGCTGTTTCAATAAAATATGCAAAACAATGTCTAAAATTATACAAAATTATTAAAGTTTTTTATACAATTCACGAATATTTATTACAGTGTAAATCAGAAATGACTATTGACAATTTATTTATTGTAAAAAATTATTAAAAATATTGAAACTCATGGGGGCAGTTTTGTGTTAAATGTGTTGCATCAAGACATTCGTGTGAAATATTTTTAGATTTCTTTTGAATAGTCTTTAAGATTTTTTGTAATTTAAATACTCATAAAAAGGAGAACGTTTATAATGGAAGATTTGGACGATTTCCCGATTTTACGAATTAAAACAAAGAAAAGACAGCCCATTGTTGTAAAAGTCCAGCGGTCAGCGGAAGAATGGCAAAAAATTATTGAGGATGCCAAACGAAAAGAGGTGTTCTGGACAAAGGGTATTATCCCCGGAGCCAGTGACGTTGCAAGAAATAGCGGTGAAGAAGATTTCGACGAAGAATAATCACCGGTGAAACAATTTAATCTCTCTATAATTTTGTAAAGCAATCAGCTTTTGTGAAAAAGGCACTAAAAACAGTGCCTTTTTTATTTCCATTAATTCCAAAAATCTTTGAAAACCCCTCATTTATTAATAGCGTTTAATAGAGGCAACGCTGTGTGGAATAAAAAGCAAAAGCCGGGCAGAAAAATTCCACCCGGCTGTTGGTGAGTTTAATATGGCAATAAGCGACTCACTTATTATATCGGTATTATGATATAAAACTTAATTTTTTAGCGATTTTTTTTCACAGTCATTTTGGAAACCGAGACGGTCGGTTTGTCAGCGACCAGCCAAGCTTCAGGGTCAAGAACATCTGCCCCGTGCCATATCTGAAAATGGAGCTTGAACTGGTTGGTTACGATATCTTTTCCCGTTTTGCCGATACTGCCGCCGGCAGTTACCTTCTCATTAAGAGAAACCGCTATTTCTGAGAGCCGGGCATATACTGTGTAATACCCTTCTGAATGCTGCAGAAATACAGTCTGACCATACCAGGGAAGCCATTTAATCTTTGCAACCCGACCGTCATACACTGCTTGAACATCGGTGGTACTTTCGGTAACAATATCAATTCCGTGATTAACCGTTTCGTTTTTTGTAGACGGATTATGTTCAATCCCGATATGTGATACAATGACACCAGAAACGGGCCAGTGCAATGTCCCCTTCGTTCGTGAAAAAGACGGGAATTCATTCAATACAACTTTCGCCGTAGCCGCTGACTCTGTTTTTACAATACGTGCAATCTCATTTAAAATACTCTGCTCCGCCTGCCGGCGCTCGGCTAATGTTTCCTGCATCTTCTTATTCGCATCCCTCAGGGCATTCAGTACATTTTGCCGCTCATTCTTTTTCTTCTGGAGGAGAATCGTTTCACTTTTTGTTTCTGCTGAAATCTGCTGTTGCTTCTGTAAATCTGTCTCCAATGTCTTCTGAAGTGATGCTGTCTGCCGGGATTTTTCGGCAATCTCTGCTAATGCCCTGGCATCCTGCTGGGCTATAACACGATAATAATACGAAAGCGTTAAGCTTTTTTGAACAGAACCTGATTCTACTAAATATCCAAGAAAGCTGATCTTTCCGTATTTATATGCTTCCCGGGTACGTTTCTTAAAATCAGCACTTAGAGAACCTAATTGTTTTTGAAGTGCGGAAAGATACACCGTATTGTGAGTCATCTGATTTGAAAGGATATATTCTGTATTTTGGAGCTCTTTCAAAAGTTTTTCGTGCAGATTAATCCCATAATCAAGCTCCTGGAGATTCTGCAAAAGCGATTTCTCTTTTGTTTTGTTCTCTGTAAGCTGTTTCTCAAAACAGGTGATTTCACTCCGGATGCGTTCTAATTGCTGTGCAGAAGTACTCTCCTTCTGTGCATACACCGCAGACGCCATACCTACAGAGATACTCAATATACAAAATATTTCCAACCGTGTACACATAAGTCAATGCTACATTTAATCACTAAGCTAATAATTTAATTAACTTTTTATAAAATGCAATAACAATTTAAAACTGATAATCATTACAAATTATATAATACTCCGCGTCAATAAAATTGCAAATCGTATGCCATTAATCGAAAACACAGACGATTTTAAGAAAAGACTTGCAAAATGAACGGATGGTTTCTATATTTACGCACAATGAAACGCTGATTCATCAGCACTGTTTTTTACTACAATTGCTGGAGCAGAGGAAAAACTTGCTTTTTTAATCAGACTAAAACGGTTAAAATGTTCAATTTGCTGTGTGTCGGTATTGTTACCAACACACCAAAGAATCGAATAATCAACCATACAAACCGGTAACAACCATCAAAACTATTTGTTTCAGGAATCTACCCTATGCAGTTAAAAAAATTAGTGCAATTCCTCGACGAATATTTAAAAATCAAAGACATTGAAGACAGTTCTCTCAATGGAATGCAGATTGAAGGAAAACCCGAGGTGCAAACGGTAACACTGGCAACCGACGCCTGTGCCGAAACGTTTTACAAAGCCGCCGCACTCCGCGCTGATATACTCATTGTTCATCACGGCTTATTCTGGGGAAACCAATACCGGATAACGGGAATTCACGCAGAGCGGTTCCAAACACTCTTGACGAACGGCATTACGCTCTATGCGGTGCATTTGCCGCTTGACCTGCATCCTGACATCGGCAACAACGTCGAGCTGGTAAAGCTCGTCGGATTTACCCCTACCGAACCATTCGGAAAATACCACGGTGTAGTAATCGGGTACAAAGGCAAAAGCGAAAAACCTGTTCGCTTTGATACCATTCTCAATACACTCCGCCGGCAATTGAACAGTGAACCGATTGGATTCAAATTCGGTTCGGATAGAATTAAGACCATTGCCGCAATCTCCGGCGATGGAGCATCTATGCTTGAACAGGTTGCTGATACCGATATAGATATGTTTCTCACCGGAGAATGCGACCACGTCAGCTATCATTTAGCAAAGGAATTAAAAGTAAACATTGTATTTGCCGGCCATTATGCCACTGAGACATTAGGCGTCAAAAGACTTGGAACAATAATAAGTAACAAATTTTCACTCAAAACAGTGTTTATAGATATTCCGACCGGTTTGTAATATGAATACAATAACCATCGCACTCTCTGCCGGCGATTATAACGGTATCGGCCCGGAAATCATCATCAAAGCCCTTGACGAATTCACGTCAAAATCCGCCAGCCAAACTGTTTTATTCTGTGCCCGTGAGGTGCTGGAGAGAACCTTCGGACAATTCTCCACAGCACTACAAGCCCAATTCAAACCGGGATATCTTTCAGCGCTTGCAAGCCTTCACCCGGATACGAAAAAATATACAGTTAATATAAACGACTTTACACCGGGAAAGAGCACGCACCGCTCCGGAGAATCAGCACGGCTGTATTTGTCAGATTCAATCGCCTGCTGGAAACGGGGCGAATGCGACTGCGTTGTAACAGCTCCCATTGTGAAATATACATTTTTTCCACCAGACAATCCATATCCCGGACAAACCGAATGGATTGCACATCAGGTTGGATGCCGGCAATCTTTAATGATGATGGTTAAGAAAACATTCAGAGTTGCATTAGCAACAACCCATATTCCTCTTCGGAATATTTCTTCAATTCTAACAACTCAACTCATTGTTGAAAAAGGAAAGCTGTTTTTAGAATCTCTCCAGAATGATTTTGGTATTACGCATCCCCGGATTGCAGTATGCGGACTCAATCCCCACTCCGGTGAACAGGGACGCTTCGGGGATGAAGAAAAAACAATAATAACACCGGCAATTGAACAGCTTAAACCTATCGGCGGAGAATGGTACGGTCCATTAGCTCCTGACACCGTTTTTGAAAAATCAATTCGCATAAAATTCGATGGTATTGTGTCATTATATCACGACCAGGGGTTAATTCCATTTAAAATGCAGTATGGATTCACCGGAGTTAATTTTACTGCCGGTCTGCCGATTGTTCGTACTTCGCCCGACCATGGACCTGCACTTGACCGTGCAGGCACAGGAACGGCAGACTGCCGAGGACTATTAGAAGCACTTTTTGTTGCACAAGATGTGGCAAACCGGCGAACCAAAAATTGTTGAACCATACTCGGTGTTGGCACCGATTTATGACCATGTAATGAGCCACGTGGATTACCGCGGCTGGGTTGACTTTCTTTTCACTCTGTTTCAGCGGCATAACCACCTCCCCCGGAACATTCTTGATATATCCTGTGGAACTGGCTCATTGATGATAGAACTTATTAAAAATGGATTTGACCCGTACGGTGTTGACCGCTCACATGCTATGCTTATACAGGCAAAGAAAAAATTAAAAACAGCCGGAAAAACTCACCGGCTTATTCGTTCCGACCTCATAAATCTACCGGTAAAAAAAGTATTTGATACGGTTTTATCCACGTATGACAGTATTAACTACATTAATTCCTTAAACAAAATAGCTTCTGCTATTCACGAAATTATGAAATTGGTTTCAACCGGGGGTGTATTTATATTTGATTTATGTACAGAACATAACTGCCGGGCTTTCTTTGATGGGACTGCTTACACATCCCAATGTGGGATATTTGAATATTCGCGATATAGTTATTTTCAAAAATTCGACAAAATACAGTTCACCAATTTCATCATAAAAAATACTAAAACTGGTGAAACTTGTAACGAACGGCACATTCAATATATATACCCGATAGAACAGATGTATACGGTGCTTAAAAAGACACTTCATCATCCGATATATCTGTATAAAGATTATACAGTTGAACCGCCCGCAGATGAACGGTGCGAACGTGTGCATTTCTACATTAAGAAAGAATAGAATTTACCGGTTGACTGCATGCTTAAACTGACTGATGTTTCAGTAACTTTTAAAAACGGGGGCGGACTGTCTCATATTTCCCTGACCATAAATAAAGGAGAATACGTATATATTGTTGGACCGACCGGTGCAGGGAAAACCACCCTGCTCCGAACTATTTATATGGATGTTATTCCGAATTCAGGGGAAGTGGAATTCGCCGGATTTTCTTCACTTTCGCTCAAACGCCGTCAGATCCCGTTCGTCCGCCGCCAGATTGGTGTCGTCTTTCAGGATTTTAAAATACTTGGCGAACGGGACGCATTTGACAACATTTATCTTGTTCTTAGAGCGACCGGTTCATCGGCACGCGATGCACGGAAAAAAACAATCCGCGCACTCACAAACGTTGGTTTGCTTTCAAAACGAGACAATCACCCTGAAGAATTATCAGGAGGGGAGCTTCAGCGGGTATGCATCGCACGCGCCATAGCAAATAATCCCCTCCTGCTCCTGGCTGACGAGCCAACCGGCAATCTCGACCCTGAAACCGGCAGAAACATTTTTTCACTCTTTAAACAATTAAATGAACGCGGAATAACAGCAATCATTGCAACTCACAATTATCCCCTGGTCAAGGAATTTCCCGGAAGGATAATTTATCTTGAAAACGGAAGAATGATTAAACAATAATAAAACAACATATGTTTATCATTACTGAAGGAATCCGCAACCTTATTCGGGCACGATTAACCAGTGCATTAGTAATTGTGGTAATAACCATTTCGCTTATCATCGGCGGATGGTTTTTCATCATTACTGCAAAAGTCCAAGAAGCGACACGCTACTTAGAATCCGGACTTGAAATAGAGCTATTTTTAGATGACTCATTATCCGAAGATGCAATCAAAACAATCCAGATTAATCTTGAACAAACACCCCGGATTCTTTCAGCCGCATTTATCTCAAAAGATTCTGCCGCCGCTCTTTTTTCACAAGAGGTTGGAAAAAACATCAGAACACTTTTCGGAGACAATCCCCTCCCCGCTTCATTGAAAGTACGCCTCCGAGCGGAAGGACTACAACATACCACCATAGATTCAATAACACTATCTCTCAAGACTATTCCGGGTGTTACCGACGTCATTGAGCGAAAAGAATATCTTATCAAGTTAGCACACTATCGAAAAACACTCTGGATTCTCCATATTATCACTACTATTGTTTTATTCAGCATCTCCTTCAGTCTGCTTATAAACGCAACACGGCTGTCAATATATTCCCGAAGAAAGCTCATTGAAATACTGAAACTGGTCGGAGCACGGGAACGGTTTATTAGTGGCCCGTTTATTGTTGAAGGTTGTCTTGAAGGATTGATTGCCGGGATTCTCACCAGCGGCATTACGTTCGGATTACTAAACCTGATTTCATACACAACTTCTTTAAAAATTGACACACCTCATTATTTTTATGCCGGGATACTTGGTGCCGGGTGTCTCATTGGAATTGGAGGAAGTTGTTATGCACTCAGCCGATATCTCCGGAAACTGTGATTTTCCTTGATTGAGAGTGAAAAATTTCATATATTTTAATAAGTATAAATAATGATAACTAATTATTCAATAATAACTTATAGCTTCTTCTGACAATCACTATGATGATAGAATTACCACAAAGAGCACAAGCAGTTTTACGCTCAATCATTCATCATTATATTCTCACGGCAAAACCGGTCGGCTCACGCATTATCAGCCAAAGATACGGCTTACGACTCAGTCCGGCTACGATTCGAAACGTTATGGCAGATCTTGAGGAAGCCGGGTATCTTACGCATCCCCATACATCAGCCGGGCGGATTCCCACTTCAAAAGGATACCGCTTGTATGTTGACAGTTTGATGCACGTTGAAAAACTGAATGCCTTTATCAAGCGCAAAATCAGGGAAAACGTAACTGCCGGTGAAAAAAACATTGACTTTTTATTAGAAAAAACTTCTCAGATTCTTGGCGCCATCTCCAGCCAGTTAGGTGTTGTGATTGGCCCATCATTTGATGATGCCATTTTTGACAGAATAGCGCTAGTCTATCTGTCTGATGAGCGACTGCTGGTCGTGCTCTCCCTGAAAACCGGTATCATTAAAAGCATTTATGTCGAAGTACATTCAGTGATAAAACAAAGTGAATTAGAAGAAACCAGCCGCCTTCTGAATGAGCGGCTGAGCGGATTAACAGTCAAAACTATCAAAGAATCAATCAAACAACGACTGACCGATATCAGCTCAATGAATCCTGAACTTATCCGGTTGTTTATCAATTCTGCAGACACTTTTTTCCATTTCGACAACCAAAAAATATTCATCGGCGGTACAAAAAATATTGTTGACCAGCCGGAATTTAATGAACAGGAAAAGGTGCGAAGCATTATTGAATTAATAGAAAACAAGAACGTTATTGTCCACCTTCTCAATCCTGCTTCTTCTCAAGAAGGAATCACTATCAGCATCGGCGACGATACCAGCGATGACCTCAGCAGGATGTTCAGCATCGTTTCAACAAAATTCGCTGCCGGCGGCCATCACGGAACACTTGGCATTATTGGCCCTATCAGAATGTGGTATCCACGGATGATACCGCTCGTTGATTACACCGCAGAAATCATTACTCAGGAACTCAATTAATGCCTTCGGCTTTTAATAAACTGTTAGCAATAAAATAGAAAATAAGGATAATAGATAAATTTTAGTAAAATTTTAAAAGATTCAAATTATACACTTTCATTATTCTCTTGTTAGTGAAATCGCAAATATCAAGTTTTCTATAATAGAATAAAAAGAAAATAACGCTTTAGAAATAATAGATAGGAGTATAATTGTGAAAGCAATACGGGAAATAAAAAAAGTGAAAAACAATAAAGTTACTATTGAGCTACCGAAGAAATTTTCCGCTTCGGAAGTCGAAATAATAGTGCTCCCTATAACAGACTCGGAACAGTTCATTGGCAAGAATTTTGAAGCACTATTTTTAAGCGAATCTGCTTTGAAAAAAGACTGGTATAAAAGCGAAGAGGACGCTATATGGAAAAATTTATAAAAGGAGATGTAGTCGTTATTCCATTTCCTTTTTCTGATTTAACCCAGTCAAAACGACGTCCGGCTTTAGTTATTGCAGTTTTACACGGTGATGATATTATTTTATGCCAAATTACAAGTAAAAATGTAACAGACGAATATGCAATATGTGTAGCAATGCAGTATAATATTAAGCATATCTTAATTTTAATAATTGAAAGAACATAATGACGAATACAGATAACCAAAAAACACTTGACCATCAGGATCCATTAAAAATGGACACTGAACCGCTATTAACAAAACCAGACACAGGACTACCTGAACAAGAGACAGAATTACATTTACCAGAATCTGAAGGCGGTACCGGAAAACAGCATCCAAAACGGATTACGATAAAAAAACTCCAGGAGGAGCTTGAAGCTTTCCGAACCGAGAATACCACTATAAAAGACCAGTACCTCCGCAAACTGGCGGAATTCGATAATTTCCGCAAGCGAACAGAACGAGATATTCTCCGCATCTGCGCAAATGCAAACGAATCGCTGGTCACCCAGCTCCTGCCGGTATTAGATGATTTCGAGCGTGCTTTAAAGCATACTGAAACTGAAAATCAATCTGAATCCATCCGTCAGGGAATTGAGCTTATTTATACAAAATTATATAAAATCCTCCAGGACACCGGATTAAAACCGATGGAAACTGATGGAAAGGAATTCGACCCGCACCTCCACGATGCATTGATACTGATGGAAAAACCCGATGTTCCCCCACATCATATTATAGAAACACTTGAAAAAGGATACTATTTCAACGATAAAGTTATTCGCCACGCAAAAGTATGCGTGAGCAAATAACAGGCAATGACTATGACAAAGCGAGATTATTATGAGGTGCTCGGCGTTGACCGCAGAGCCGAAACAGACGATATAAAAAAAGCATATCGGAAGATGGCAATCAAGTACCATCCTGACCGCAACCCGGGAAATAAAGATGCGGAAGAAAAATTTAAAGAGGCGGCGGAGGCATACGAGGTGCTGTCTGACCCGGAAAAGCGCCAGAAATATGACCAGTTCGGTCATGAGGGCGTCAGAAGCACCGGCTACCAGGGGTATACAAATGTTGAAGACATTTTCCGGCATTTCGGCGATATTTTCAGCGATTTTGGCGGACTCGAGGACTTGTTTGGGTTTGGTAATTCCGGCTTCGGCGGCAGGACACGGACTTCCGGCTCACGCCCGGTCTATAAAGGTAAGGATTTACAGGTTACATTAAAACTAATGTTAGAAGAAGTTCAAACCGGTGTTACCAAAAAAATAAAGATTCGGAAGCTGGTTTCCTGTTCAGTTTGCGGAGGAACCGGCGCACGAGGCGGCGGCAACAAGACCACCTGCCCAAAGTGCAGCGGCACTGGTGAAATCCGCCAGGTTCAGCGGACACCGTTCGGACAATTCGTTAATATTACGACCTGCTCCACCTGCCGCGGTGAAGGACAGGTCATCAAAGATGTTTGCCCTGCCTGCCGCGGCGAAAGCTTAGAGCGTACAGAAGAAATGATACAGGTTAAAATCCCCCCCGGCGTTGACAAAGGAAATTACATTACTCTGCGCGGTCAGGGCGACGCCGGTCGGTTTAACGGAATACCCGGGGATATTATTGCTATCATAGACGTAGAGGACCATCAGTACTTTGACCGGCACGGTGACGATATCCTGCTCGATGTAAACATTAGCTTTGGACAGGCAGTACTCGGCTATAAAGTTGAGATACCGACGTTGAACGGGCATGCACTCCTTGAGATTCCGTCAGGAACCCAGTCAGGAAAAATTCTTCGGATGCGCGGCAAAGGTCTGCCACGCCTTAATTCCTCCAAACGAGGAGACCAACTCGTCCGTATAAATGTATATACACCCACAACACTCAACAAACGGGAACGGGAGTTATTTACAGAATTAGCCCGTTCTGAAAATGCACTCCCCCATAATAAAAATGATATCTTTAAAAAGATTAAAGATATTTCTGAGTAAAACATTCGGATTCACTCCTCAGGAACGCCTTATTATCTATATTCTCGGCGCCGCACTCGTCATCGGAGGCGTCACACTATTAATCAGAAGAGCTGCACTATTCATCAGAATTTTTCTGATCGTTTATTTTCAGAGCATATCCCCCGGATTTATTCAGCCGGCATTTGATTACAGCATCCTCGACAGTACATTCTCTGCAAAAAGCAACCCGGCTTTATCGGACAGCACTCAAAATACCGCAACAGAAGCCTTTCTCCTCCAGCGAATCAACACAATGACACAGGCAGATTTTGAAGCGCTCCCCGGTATCGGACCAGTCATCTCCCAGCGCATCATTCAATTCCGAAATGAACATAACGGATTTATAAAATTTGACAACCTCCTCGCCGTTACCGGCATCGGTCCAAAACGACTGGAGGTGATACGGAAAAGCCTTTTAGAACGGAAAAAATGAAATCTATAAATCTCTGGAGTATCAAGGACAGAAGTAGGGAACAAAAATTTTTGTTCCCTCCATAATTTTTCCGTATTTGTAGAGACGAGGCAACGACTCGTCTCCAATTTAAATACAAGCATAACATTTTATATATCACAATAAGTGCAAAAAAAATAATATATTGGAGAAAAATGATGAAAAAAATGTCTATTCTTCTTGTGATTATTGGAACATCCCTGACCATTAATTCTTCAAACACCCCCGCCCAAATCCCGCTGGAGCGGGTGCTCAGCAGAGTAACTATAAAATCCGAAAACGACCTTCGTGGTTTGGTGGACATTGTCGGATTCCCGCAGACCGCTGAACAAATGAATTATATCGGGAAAACCAGCGATGACCACGAACGCACTGCAATTTCAGAAAACCAGAAAAAATATTCCCTTGACAATACGACCGCTCTTATCTGCGGAATATCACCCCACGATGATTATACCCTCGCATCGTATGTATATGCCCATATTCACCGGTATATCAAAGCGAAAACGGTCATCTTGATAGGCAATGCCCATTGGTCGGAAGCCTTCGGCATACGGAACACATTAATTTTCGGCGATTTTAAATACTGGCGCGGTCCATACGGACCAGTGAAAGTATCAGAAGTGCAGGAACAGCTCTTGAAAAAGCTCAAGCCTGCAAGCTTTACCGTTAATCGCTCCGCCGCAGAAACCGAACACTCCTTAGAAGCACAGATTCCGTTTCTCCAGTATTATAACCGCAACGTTGAAATTATCCCCATTATTATCCCGTATACCGATTGGAACACAATGCAAACAGTGGGCGAGGAGCTTTCAACTGTCGTTGCAGATATTATGAGACAGAACAACTGGAAATTAGGAACGGACGTCGCAATTCTTATCTCAACCGACGGACAGCACTACGGCGACTACGGCTGGAGCTATTATAATTACCACCCCTCTGGCTGTGATGCAGACGGCTATAAAAAGGCGACCAGTCTTGACAGTACGCTGATACGCAATTATCTCACCGGTGCAATCACTTCTCAAAAAATACTCGGCTTTTTCAGCAACGTCGTTGATCAGACAAACATCTCAAACTTCAAAATTACCTGGTGCGGGCGGTTTGCCGTGCCGTTCGGGCTTCATTTTGCCTCATTGCTGGCGAAAAAATATGAAAACAAACAACTGACCGGCTGTCTCCTCCGCTATGGGACAAGCATCTCCGAACAGTGGCTTGACCTTACGCGGTTCAAATTGGGATTAACCGGCGACGCAAACCTTCATCATTTTGTTACCTATACTGCAATCGGATATAAATAAGAAAACGCTCGCTATACATACAGTCCTGTCTATCCCGAGTACTCGGGATGGCTTCCGCCATAAGCCGGTGTGAATTGTCCAACAATTCGATTGTATTGATTGTGAAAAAACGCTATATTTCAATGTAAATAATAGGAATGAGGTACGTTTACTTGCGAAGTATTATCTGGAAGAGAAACAAATATAAAATGGTGGTACAGTCCACTCAAGTATGACCAAGCCGATTACTCACTACCGCTTGACTGACCACGCTAAAGATGAAATGGCTCGGCGTCAGATTAGCGAAGACGATGTGGCAAAAGTTCTTTCCACCCCGGAGCAAACGGAAAATATCCGCGAAGGCCGTGATGTCTATCAGTCGCGCATTAAAATGGGGGAACCGCCAAAAACCTATCTGCTTCGCGTTTTCGTAGATAGAGACCGCGAGCCATCCGAAATTGTAACGGTATATCGTACCATCAAGATTGAAAAGTATTGGAGGGCAAACGTATGAAAGTCATTTATGACCGTGAAACCGATACACTGACGGTTATCTTTTCAGATGCGCCGGTTGCCGAAAGCGATGAAGATAAACCCGGCGTTATTCTGGATTATGATGCTTCGGGTAATTTAGTTTCATTAGAGATACTCGATGCTTCACGCCGCGTGACGCTGCCGACGCGGATTGAGTATCAGGTCGCTCCCTTGCCCGCTTAAGTTAGTATTTACAGAATATAATGGCAGAAATATAGGAGAAAACAATACAAAATTATAGGAGGCTTTGCTATGATTCCTCGTATTTGTTTATGTCTTTTGCTCATTATCGTTATTGTTTTTGCATTTGGAATGCAGAAAAACACCTATACCGTGACGACGGTAGAAGGCTTAAAATTTATTTCCAATATTCAGCCGCAATGGGGTAACACTCAGCCGGTTTCCCTGCAATTTGTTCAAAAAATAGGATCAATGGAGGCTACGGATCCCAATTACATTATGTATAAGGTGAATGATGTTGTCAAAGACAGTAAAGGTGATATATACATTGTGGATTCTGGCGATGCTCGTATTCAGGTTTTTAATGCAACCGGAAAATATAAAAAGACCATTGGAAGAAAAGGAGAAGGACCGGGAGAGTTTTCAATGCCATTTAATATAAATATAAATTCAGATGGCATTATTTATATTGGAGATAGCGATCGTTATCGTTATTTAGTGCTTGAAGCCAGCGGAAAAGAAATTAAAAGAGTTAGAATGAAAACGTGGAGTGAAATTGAGAGATTCCGGCTTTTACCGGGTAATAGAATTGTTAAGGGTGGATTGTCTTCGTGGGCCGCAACAAAACAATCTAATGATGAAAAAGATTATTGGTTGTTCTGGATATTTAATGAAAATGGGGAAATTGTTAATATGTTTGGCAAGCCGGAAGTAATGTTTGAGCCGTCACGTTTATCATTTTATGTTTTTTCCGAAGCTTCGATTGAAGTTGATAAAGATGGAAATATATATATTGCCTATCGTTATAAAAACCGAATTGAAAAATACGATTCAAATGGCACTGTTCTCTTTGTATTTGACCGTGCGACAAGCTATAAAGAAACATTGTTTCGAATTGAAAATCATAAATATCTTAGAGCAAATTCATTCTCAATGGGAATCGGGATAGATGCAAAAGAACGTATATGGGTATTAACAATGAAAAAACAGCTGGAAGATTGGGAAAAAGAATTTTGGGAGGAGATACTGAACGTTTTTAGTTCTGATGCTGAATTTGAAATATTTTCCAAAGATGGAATACTGCTTGGCTCGGTTCCAGTGCCTGAAAACCTACGGGCTATGCGTATATGCGGCGATAGACTGTTTATTATTGACCACGACCAGGTAAGCGTCTCTGAATATAAGATTGTAGACAAATAATATCATAATTGATGCATTTAATGGAGGGCGGGTCAATGACCCGCCGTTATTTAATGGTAGCCCGTTCTCTCCGTCCTAAATTCAATTCTGGACGCAGAAAAAATTAACGTACAATAAATCCAATTAATGGAGAAATAGATGGATAGAAAAGAAATAAAAAGGAAATACAAACAGACTTCTCCGCCAATGGGAGTATATCAAATTAGAAATCAGGTGAATGGAAAAATATATATTGGGAGCAGTAAAAATCTTAATGGTATTTTTAACCGTTATAAGTTTCAGCTTAAAAACGGTTCACATATGAACTCGGAATTACAAAAAGAATTTTCACAATTTGGAGAAGAGAGTTTTTGTTTTGAAGTTCTGGATAATCTTAAGATTCAGGATGACCCGTTATATAACTATGACGATGATTTAAAAACGCTTGAAGAATTATGGCTTGAAAAACTTCAGCCGTATGATGAAAAGGGCTACAATCAAAAAAGAAAGAGTAAAGAATAAAAAAGAAAGTAATTCTGAGGCACAATACTCTTTGATTTTTCCGTCCCAAGTGCAACTTGAGACGTAGAAAAACTTCTTGACATAGTCTTTATAATTACATATAATTCAATACTATGAAAAAAACATACATACTTCGCTCGTAACCCGGAAGCAAAGGAAAAAAAGCGAAAATAAGTATTATGTACACGAATTACGAAAAGAGATATACACGAATGTCAGTAAAACAGTACTTGGTCGAATTGTGAGCCCTCTCGACCAAGTAGTAAAATAAACGCAATAAGGGTTCGTTTATACAATAGTTATGTGAAATTTTGTTGAGGTGATAGGATGAATGAAACTATAGAAAAACTAATTCAAGATTACGAAAGGGCTGTTTGCAAGATCATTCTCTATTGTGTTACAGAATTGCCGTTCTCATTGGGTATTAATAAAACAATATCAGTGCTAAAAGGCTCAAAGTCAACCTTTATAATAAATCATAATTTACATAATCTTGCGACATATTCAGCTTTTCAAACATTTACAGGAGAACAACTGAGAACCATCATAGAGGCTCTTGTTCAAGCTGAACTTATTGAGGTAGAATTTGTATCAAAGTATAAGAACATGCCAGTACTAAAAATTACAACAAAAGGTAGAGATTTTATTACTGGCAAATATGAGACTAATGTGAAGTTTCTTGAGGATTTTGTTGATCGAAGCATTCCGGAATTCGACGACTTTGAAAAAGAATTATTCGATGAACTTAGAAAATTGAGAAGAGAGATTGCACAAGGAAGAGACATCCCAGCATTTATGATTTGTGGAGACATTACTTTGAGAGAATTAACTAAACAAAAACCGACAGATACTGCATCTCTCCTCTCTGTGTATGGCATTGGAGAAAAATTTTTTCAGAATTATGGAGATAAATTCATTGAAGCTATTACGAGTCGTATAAATAATACAATGAAGTCTTCAAGATGAATAAGTCATCAAAACATCAGATAACACAGCATACACGCTTCGGGCTTACTCCCTTGTCCTTCGGGACATTGCCTTCGGCAACATCGTATATGCTCATCCGTTAGTTGCAATTGCCACTATAAAAAAGGAACTTATTATGTCTGAAAAATCAATAGTTGGTGATTTAATTAATTTTAGAGGATTAGTATACGCCCCAATCAATGAAAATGGTGTTATTTTTTTATTTGGTAAAATTGCAGATGATTTGAATATGTATATTGAAGAAATAAAACCGGGTTTTCCAGATTGCATAGGTAGAAGATTTATCGGCAAAGGATGGGAGCGCGTCGCAATAGAATTTGAATATCAGAGCAAGAATTTTTTACAACATGACCATAATCCAAATAATTGTGATATTATTATTTGTTGGGAACACAATTGGTCTGAATGTCCAATAGAAGTAATAGAATTAAAATCAGAAATACAAGGATTAGAAAATTATCCAATTTCAAAACCTGGATCATCAGATAATTATATCAAAGATATTGAAGTTGATATTGATAATATTATTAGTAGCGTCCATGCAATCTCGAAAATAAAAGAATGGTATACTATAATATTTGAAAAAATTTCTGAAATTGATGATAATATTTGGGCTAAGATAGGGAAAAAATACATTGGTTGGTATTCTCCAGAAAGGGCATTTGTTTCCCTTCAACTTAAAAAGCAATCAATAAGATTCGAAGTTTTTTCAAGGGAAACCCCAATAGAAAATACAATTATTGCAAACCAACGATTTGCACCACGTTGGTGTAAATTTACCGTCAAGGCAGATGTTGATGTTGATAAAGCGGTAAAAATATTAATTGAATCATATAATAGAATTAAAGAAGCTTTAAAAGCTGGTGAACCAACAGGTTATTTTTCTGGCGGTGATGAATTTGGTTCTGTAAAAGATATAATTGATAGTGAAGAAGATATTGATAAAAGTGAGACAAATAGTGGCAAAGGCAACTAACTTGGAATTCACGGAAATATGGGAACACAATACTAATTTCTTGTAATCATCAATTACGGCATACTTCGTAATAAGCAGCGTATCGCTAAATTCCTCTCTGGGCGCGTGTGTTCAAATCCCGAGTACTCGGAGCTTTAAGACGTCTGTCTCTCCTGTATACAGATATACGTTGTCAGTATTGGTTACTACCGCTCTAAAATCCCTGTACACAGAAATTCTTACCAGTTCTTTATTTTGTAACTTTTTCAATGATTATTTCATCTAATTTTATTATCTTTACAAATTTAAATAGAAACGTGTGGGATTTTTTCTGTACTGCCGGTAAGGAATGCGGATTTGGATATTACAGATAATGTCAATCGGTATGCCGTATTAGCGACAATGACGCTCGGTGGGTTATTAACCCCCTTGATGGGTTCTTCGATTACGGTAGCACTGCCAACCATCGGGAAGGAGTTTGAGCTTAATGCAGTGGCATTAAGCTGGGTAGCGGCATCGTATCTCCTTTCGGCCTCAATGTTTCTGGTTCCGTTCGGCAGGATTGCGGACATCTACGGGCGGAAGCGGATTTTTAAATACGGAACACTGCTGTATACTATCGGATCGCTTCTTTCTGCTCTGTCTCATTCAGTCGGTGCGCTCATCACCTACCGGGTAATTCAGGGAATCGGCGGTTCGATGATTTTCGGAACCAGTGTTGCCATTATCACGTCTGTTTTTCCGTCGGGAGAACGGGGAAAGGCAATAGGCATCAACACCTCCGCCGTCTATTTGGGGCTGTCAATCGGACCGTTTTTAGGTGGTTTTATGACAGAATACTTTGGCTGGCGGAGTCTTTTTCTTTTGAATTTCTTTATTGGCATCGTTATAATCATCCTGTATTCAATTGCACTGAAGGGAGAATGGGCTGAATCAAAGGGTGAAAAAATAGATTTTATCGGTTCTGGTATCTACGGAATTTCACTGGTATTATTGATGTACGGGTTTTCACGACTGCCCTCAACGGTAGGATTCAGTTCAATCACCGGAGGAATCATCGGGCTTTTATTTTTTTTCCGGCTGGAATCACGAATACCGAATCCCGTTATCAATATAACATTGTTTAAGACCAACCACCTCTTTACGTATTCCAATATCGCCGCATTTATCAATTACGCCGCTACAAGCGCCACTGGTTTTTTAATGAGCCTGTATCTTCAGTACATAAAAGGCTTCAGCCCGCAGGATACCGGACTAATATTAGTTACCCAGCCCATCGTAATGATGGTATTTTCCGCCGCCGCCGGCTGGCTGTCCGACAAAATCGAATCACGGATTATTGCATCCTTCGGGATGATTATATCAGCGGCAAGTCTTCTACTATTTATCTTTATTACCGAAAACTCGCCGTTATATTTCATTATTTCTGCACTGGCGCTGTTAGGATTCGGAATTGCTTTATTTGCTTCGCCGAATACCAACGCAATAATGAGCTCGGTCGAAAAAAAATATTATGGGGTTGCCTCAGCAACGGTCGGGACAATGCGGCTGACGGGGCAGATGATCAGCATCGGTATCGCAACGCTGATTTTTTCACTTCTGATGGGCACAGCACAAATCTCCCCCGAAAATCACGGCGCCTTTCTCGAAAGCATTAAAACGGCATTCAGTATTTTTGCCGTCCTTTGCTTCATCGGGATATTTGCTTCTCTCGCACGCGGAAATAAAAATAAAAACTGATAGTAACCGCAGAGAGCCGCTACATCCGCCATAAAGACGGCGAACGGCGGACGGCGGACAGAGAAAAACAGAGTATTTTTTAATTATCAATAAAAAGGATTGTTTCAATGAACGTCTATTCACTTTCAAAAGCCGATATTGAACAAATAATACATATCCGCGAAATCATTGATGCGGTCAAACAGGGTTTTACCGCCTATAGCGACGGGAAAGCAGTCATTCCGCCAGTTGTTAATCTCAACGTCCAGGAGCACAACGGCGAAGTCCATATAAAATCCTGCTATGTTCAGGGATTTGACCGATATTGCATCAAGATTGCTTCAGGATTTTGGAATAATCCGAAATTAGGGCTTCCATCCGGTTATGGAATGATGCTTCTTTTTGAAGCACAAACCGGAATACTGTCCGCTGTACTCTTTGACGAAGGTCTGCTGACCGATTTGCGGACTGCCGCCGCCGGCGCTTTATCAGCACTCTATTTAGCAAAAAAGAATCCCGCTGGCATCGGCATTATCGGCTGCGGCGTTCAGGGACACCTTCAGGCACAATTTCTTGCTGAAATCTGCCCGTTTTCTCAATTATACACATTTGACAGTAATCCCGAAGCAATGCAGAACTATCAAAAAGACTTATCGAAAATCCTCCCTGACGTTACGGTTTTTCC